>Ga0209121_10006015_pt1 | contig 10786 bp, 14 predicted proteins | sample Cruoilmetagenom3_FD_187292 | JGI IMG/M metagenome (GOLD analysis project Ga0209121, IMG submission 187292) | Oil polluted marine microbial communities from Coal Oil Point, Santa Barbara, California, USA - Sample 3 (SPAdes) (version 2) | ecosystem: Environmental > Aquatic > Marine > Oil seeps ...
GGATATCCAAATTCAGGTTAAAAGTGCCTTGAAGGGGAGAGCCTTAAGGCAAAAATAACTGGATTTTTAGCAAAGTTTTTTAATCGCTGATTTTGGGCTTAAACATTCCTTTGCCGTTTTCACTCAGCTACTCAACTAATTCCACCTTCAGGAAGCCAATGCCTCTCAAATTAAATATTACAGGCTCTGATGCTTCACATTCTACCCATTTCTCCACTATCGCCCCATCCGTTCTTTTAGACACAAGTCTCATTTTCCCTCCCGGGTTGTGAGCCTTCAAAAGTCCATTGTCATATTCTTCAACTAACCACCCATAGCTTTCTATCTGGGTTGCTCCTTCGTAGTAAGTCAAGTTCACTCTCTGTCCAGGTTTTAGCATTCCCTCCTCCTTTTCCAATCGATGGAATCTCCAAATCTCCCTGCCTAGCTATTTATATTGTATCCCCAAGTAATCTGGAATGGAATAGCTTCTTGGCTTTTGAAAATGCGAGGGAGGGGTATTTTTAGTCATCGGAGCATATAATTAGGAGGGGAATACAAATGGGGTGTGAATGAGGTAAAGCAAACAAGAAGCATAGATACATTAATGACTAAAAGAAGTCGGAAGATAACATTTATACTAGCAGTGCTAGTTGTTGTATTGATAATCGGAGCTATTATCGTCGGGGTTAATGATAATGTGCCAGGCATAATTCTGGGCTACATAGCAGCTACCCTCCTATTTATTGCCTTGACATATACCTGGCGGGAGATGAAGAAGTTTTTAATACTAACAGGAGCATCCCTTGTAGGATTTTTTGTCTTTGTTTTTCTACACAATGCCTTTTACGGTTTAGGCATAATTACAAGCGACATCTCTATAGTAAGCCATTTTATGGAGGTCTCTCACGTGGCATTCTTCTGTCTGGCAATCTTTATATGCCCACCGAGCTTTGTGGTAGGGGCAGTCGGTAGTATAGTTTTTGCTGTTAGAAAGTTAAGAGGTAGATAGAGCTAACAGTGCATGCATTTGATATTTTGTTAACTGTTTATGGTTTTCTTGAAGCTGTGATAGGATATAACCATGAAGATTGCCATTATCGGGCTACCTAAAAGTGGCAAAACGACGATTTTTAATGCCTTGACTAAAGGTAAAGCCGAAGTTGCCGCTTACACCTCGTCTCTAACCCCAAATATAGGTATGGCTAAAGTGCCCGATTCAAGATTAGTAACGTTGGAAAACATATTCCAACCTAAAAAGACCATACCTGCTGAGGTGAGCTATGTGGATATCGCGGGCTCACCCAAAACTTTGGGCCCAGAGGAGGGAATGAGCGGAGAGTTATTGAACTATCTGACTACTGCCGATGCTTTGCTTCAGGTAGTTCGGGCTTTTGAAGATGAAAAACTTCCCCATCCCGAAGGAAGCATAGACCCTAAACGCGATATAGCTACTTTGGACTTAGAACTCGCCTTTTCAGATTTAGCTATTATCGAAAGAAGGCTTGACAAGCTAGAGACGAGTTTAAAAGGAGCTAAAGCAGCAGAGCGGGGGCCATATTTAAAGGAGCAACTCTTGCTTCAGAAAATTAAGGCAGGGTTGGATAAGGATGTACCAATAAGACAGCAAGGCTTAGCTGAAGACGAACTTAAAATGTTATCCAATTATCAGTTTCTCACTGCTAAGCCTATGCTAGTTGTCCTTAACATCGGAGAGGAGCAAATACCCAAAGCTCCACAATTAGAGACTGAGATAAGATCACTTTATCCCCAATTTGCTGTAGTAGCCTTATGCGGCAAGTTAGAAATGGAGCTAGGTCAGCTTAGCGATACTGAGGTTGAAGAATTCCGTGAGGCTATAGGGCTAACCACACCAGCACTTGACCAAGTTATCGACCTTTCCTACCACCTCCTGGGACTAATTTCCTTCTTTACCACAGCTTCCGCTGAATTAAAAGCCTGGACTATACCTGAGGGTACCACGGCACCGAAAGCAGCAGGTAAAGTCCATTCTGATATGGAGAAGGGATTTATCCGAGCTGAGGTGATCAGCTACAAAGACTTAGAGAGATGTGGCAATTTAACTGAAGCACGAAAAAGAGGCCTGCTTAAAACAGAAGGCAAAAATTATGTCATCCAAGACGGAGATGTAGTTACCTTTCTATTTAATGTCTAAGAAGAGCAAGAGGCTTTTCCGCTGTCAGAGCATCAGGCATTGCCTAGATTGAATAGCTTACCTCTTCTAAATTTGAGATAGTGCTCAGAGATGAAATTCAAGCATCCATTGGCTAAATTGAAATTCTCGCAAAGCTCATAAAGCGGCTCTTCTAGATCAAGAACCTTGGCTTTCTTATGTCCCATTGCTAATTTGTAAAATATCTTTCCTCCCTCTTCATAATCCTCAGCAGATCTTCTCAACCTTCCTACAATTCTTGGTCTCACCTTCCCACTCGAGGGATAGCGGTAATCAAAATTAGCATATTGAGGGAACATTCCCGGGATGAAAAGGCAAAGGTCAGCCATTCTCTTGTAAAATGGAAACCTATTTCCCTCATCTAGCAACTCACAAAATTTAACAAGGCTATCGGTGTCCATGTCGCTAAACCTTATCCTTCGCCAAATCCCCTTTCTTACCCTGAATGGAATCACAAAGCTCTCAGTCCTTGTAAAGGATGAGAGCATACTAGCCAGATAATCAAGGATAAACTCGTTAGCTAAGAATGAAGCTGCCTGCTTACTATGAAAAATTGGAATATTCTCAGGTCCAGCACTCTCCATAATATAGCTTGCCCTTTCTAGATTAATAAGAGTTCTCCTAAGCAATATTTCGAAAAGAAGAGACGGGGATATCTTCAGCATCAGCTCTTTATCGCTCATTAGCCTTCTAAATAATCTCTCATTCCCTATTAGCCCCTTTCTAAAGGATTTGTCTTCCCTTATTAGTCGTTTCAGTCTCTCTTTATCCTTGAATTCCGGGGCAACTGTGCTAACTACAAAGTCGAGGTCACTATCGGGCAAGCTTAATTTCCCTGATTCAGCTGCTTTATCGAAATTTTTTAACATTGCCAATGAATTATATTATAATACAGGTAAAATTTTAAAAGTTTCTAAATATGGAGCTTTCACCACTGGCAAAGGAAAGGTTAGCAAAAATTGGAGAGCCATCTAAGGAAGAAAAGGAAAAATTAAGGCATTCCAAAGAGCTCTCTTCTTTGCTTTCCTCTTATTTCATGGAAAATCTACCTATTGATTCTTTATGGGCAAGGCTAAAGGAGTGTAAGGATAAGGGTGAGGAATCTCTAATAAAAGAAGTTCAACTTAAACTTGCCGAGGCTATAAGTCTGGGGGCTGATGAACCGAGTCTGAAAAGATGCCAAGAGGGAATATTAGCTGCCGAGACGCTGAAGGATAACAATAAATATAGCATCTTAGAGGTAAACTTAAACTCAATTGAAAGCCTATGTAAGCAATACAAGCAAGGAAGGGAACAAGCCTTTAATACAATAAAAAGCAACATAGCAAGACAAATTGCGGCAGCAGCCCAACAAATAGCACAAAAGGCTGGTAAGGGAGTCGCTGTGGATGTTAAAGGTTCTGCAGAACTCAGCGTAACAAGCAGTCCGCAATGGAAGGAATTTATTTCAAGACACGAAAGGGAATACCACACCAGATTCCAGAGTTACTTAGCTCAGTTGTATGCCAATCTTTAAGACGCTGGGAAGTTAAGTTTCTATTTGCCAAATTTTAACTCTCCTGAATTTCTTAAGGGATTATAAGAATGGAAAAGCGTGATTATTACCAAATTTTGGGTATAGGGAGAAACGCTGATGAGGCGGAGATTAGGAAAGCTTATAAAAGGCTTGCTTTAAAGTATCATCCTGACAGGAATCCAAATGATCCCAAAGCTAATGAAAAGATGAAGGAAATAAACGAAGCTTACGCAGTATTAATCGATCCTGCAAAAAGGGAGCGCTATGATAGGTATGGCCATGCAGGGCTCGAGGGATATACTGCCCAGGACATTTTTGGTGGCATAGATTTCGGGAGCATATTTAGAGACCTTGGATTAAGAAACATATTTGATAGTTTTAGTTTTGGCAGAAGTTTGTTTGACGATTTCTTTGAAAGTCCATTTGGTGCTTTTGGTAGAACCCAAACTAGAGTTAAAGAATTAAGGAGAGGGGCTGACCTTCAATATGACTTGGAGATTGACCTGGAGGAGGCATTTTGGGGTGGGGAAAAGAAGATAGAATTTCGCAAGGCCGAAATTTGTCCCACTTGCCGAGGAACAGGAGCAGCTAAAGGAGGCTTGGTTAAGTGCCCAGAATGCAATGGAAAAGGGCAAATCATCAGGGAGCAGAGAAGTGGCTGGAGTGTCTTCAGGCAAATCTCTACTTGCCCTAAGTGTCAGGGAATTGGAAAGATAATAACCCATCCTTGTGAGAAGTGCCAGGGAAAGGGAACTATAGAAGTACAAAAAGAGATCGTGTTTCAAATCCCCAAGGGAGCGGATATCGGTGAGATTGTTAAGATTGAAGGAGAGGGAGAGGCTAGCAAAGAAGGTGGGCCAGCCGGTGATTTATATGTTAGATTACAAGTGAAACCTCACCCTACTTTCACAAGGCAAGGAAGCGATATCTATGTTGAAAAAGAGATACCTATAACTCAAGCGATACTAGGGGGAAGGGTTGAGAATATACCAGGTTTAGATGGAAACTTCACAATACAAATTCCAGAGGGAACGGAGAATGGAAGTAGCCTCAAACTCGAGAGGAATGGAATGCCAAGGTTTGGTGAAGAAAGAGGCGATGAATATGTTGTAGTTAAAATAAATCTCCCGAAAAGGCTAAGCGAAGAGGAAAAGGCACTCCTAAGGCAATTTGCAAGGTTAAGGATGCTTAACCTTGACCCGGTTTCTCTTTCTCAGCCCTCTCTTGGCTTTCCAGCTCTTCCCTCCCCTAAGAACAAGAAGACTGATTAGTCCCAATTTCTTTTATTTGAGTATTGTGGCGGATTCATAAGTCAAAAATCAGATGCTTTCCTTGCTGAAGCAATCAACTTCTGAAACTGACAGACATTGAGTTTTCCCATCCTTTTTGCTAGGCTTATGAAGCAAGTGGGGCTGTAGCTCAATTGGGAGAGCGCCTCAATGGCATTGAGGAGGTAGTGGGTTCGAATCCCACCAGCTCCACCAACGTATCGATAGCTAGAACCTCTACGTGTTCCTCGATTGTACACCTTGTGGCATCGGCAAGTCATAGTGACAGATGCTTCTACCTTCACAACTTCTTAATCGGTGTGTCTCGCCCAGACTATTCTAGTGATTGCCTGTGCCATCAATACCCCGATGTCGCCTGAAATAATAGCACCAAGGATAAGAAACGGTGCCCATTCCTTGGGTACCCATGTGCCGGTGTGAAATCCTATTGCTAGCCATGTTATCAGGAGACAGGCTAAACTTCCCAACCCCCCACCGATTATGCTCCGCCAGTAAGACCTAGACATTAGCTCAATAATCACGCCCATGCAGCTGAGCCCAACAATGCCATAAAGACTGAACCAGAATGGTTCCACTACCCCATACCACGGGTGAATGAATAAGCAAATGGAAGCTATAATGACGGAAGTGATGATTCCACTATATTTCTTCCTGGTAATTTGATGAGCCAGAGATATCCATAACACGAAGATGACCCCACCAAGTAAAGCCATCCCCGCTGCCGGCCCGGGAATACCAAGGTGCCCTGTGATGCTTTTTATGGGTATGTAAGTATTTATTAAGGCACTGACCAAAGCCAAAGAAATGATTATTATCCATTCACGCAAGGTAAAATAAGATTTGCTCTTCATTAGCTCACCACTGACATTTACTGCATATTGGATGATTCCTCATATGCTTAACAAACTCTGTATATGCCTTCGAGTGCATAACCTTGCTCACTCCTTGCTCTAAGGCATCGCCAAGATGAAGGTCAGGAAGATAAGTGCAGGGTGTAACCTTCCCCTCCACGGTAACGAAAATGCTGCGTTTAACGATGCGACAAGGAAAGGAATGCCTTGGGGGCAAGTACAGCTCTAGCTTAAGTAAGCTTGCCAATTGCATTAACTTGGCAAATAGCTTCTCTTCTTCCTCATCAGAAATATATTTTACAGAAGGATCCACTTTGTAAACGTTGAACAGCCTGTGGAGGATCACTGCATCTATTCCCAATTCCGGGGCAAGCCTAACTAGCTCAGGAATTTGCTCCAGATTACCATCATATATAGTGATATCGAGGTAAGTCTTTGGTCTCTCAGAGTTCCGTTTCCTTTTCTCTTCTATCAACTTCTCAATCTGGGGCATTACTTCGCTAAAAAACTCCTTGTCATATATGCCAAAGGCAATTTCTCTTAAACCACTGCTCAAAATATTAGCTATGTTTTCTTGAAGCAATGTCCCGTTGGTGGTGAGGTTGGTGGAAACGTCCCTCAACTCAGCATACCTCACCATCTCGAATAATTGCTTATTCAATAGGGGTTCACCCCAGCCAAGTAAGCCGACATAGCGAAAATCGCCTGAATCAAGGATTTTTTTAAAGTTATCGAAGGAAAGAAAACTGATAGGTCTTTCGAGGTTTCGCCTCATACATATTTGGCAATTCAAGTTACAGGCGTTGGTGGGCTCAACCTGCAAGGTTAGATTCCGAGATAAGTTGAACAATTTCATCAAAACTGCTGCTCAAATAGGAAAGATCCACGCTGCAAGTAACCACAAAGCCCTACCAACTATAGCAGGGCTTTATGACCAAAACTATCGGATGAAGAAAGGATGCAAATAGGAGTTAGCTATTTACTTTTCTAAAGCTCAGGCGCTTTCCTACCGAGCACCTGAAGTTCCAGATCAGGACGCCAAGGATACCCAGTGAAGCAAGTATCTGAGGCATCACCTGGCATATTCCAGTGCAACCACCACTAGCCCCTCCAGTAGTTACGGTAATCGGTGCACACATATTTTTAACCCTCCTTTTTAAATTGTTTATTGCAACTGATTGCAAACAATATCATTATTCATTTGTTTTGTCAAGCCCTTTGCCTCGCCTTGTTAAAAATTTTTTCCAAAGCTCCTCTCACCTTTACTTTCCGATTATTTGGTACATCATTGGTATTGGTATGGCTTCCCCTGCGCTTATTTTATTTAATAATGCTTCCACACCATCCTTCCTGTATTTCTTGTAGCCCCGAAAGTCGGGCTTTTCTAATAAACTCAGGACATTTTGTAAGACCTGCTTTGCTTCATCATTCTTTCCAATCTGTGAATAGGCGCAGGCTAAACCGATATAACCTTCAAAGTAGTAGTTTTCATGGGCAATTTCACGGTTTGCTATTTCTGGATGGTCTACCAGATACTTAAAATCGCTTATCGCCTCCTGATACTCTCCAATGTCAAAATATGCTAACCCTCTCTCATAATAGGCTCCAGGTATCTCTGCCACCCCTGTTTCCTCTGAGCTAATTATATCGGTACACACATTTATTGCCGCATCAATATGTTCTCTTGCTTGTGCTTCATTCCCCTTCTCTTTGTATATTTTCGCTAAAAATCTGTAAGCCCCGGCTACGTAACCTGAATCTGGGAAAGTTGCTACTATTTCATTGCCATATTCAATTGCTTCATCGTACTTTTCGAGGTGATACGCCGCCATCATTCCGGGCATAAGTGCCAGATCAAATTCTTCTGAGCCTTCAGCCATGTCGATATATTCTGTAGCTAACTCGTATGCTTCAGCGTATTTTCCCAGTTCAATACAAACCGGCGCCTGATGCTCAAGCGCAGTATCTATCGGGGCTAAATCCAGTGCCTTTTTATAATTCTCGTAGGCTTTGTCCATTTCGCACATGGCAAAGTAGGTTCTACCCAGATTAGTATATATAGTGGCGACTCCTTCCACACCAACCTTATCAAGTATCCAGTCTTTGTGTTCAAGTGCCTTCTCATATTCTGGAATTACCTTCGTTGTCCTGTCAGCATAAGAGTCCACGTACAGGTAATATGCATTTCCCTTGCCGAAATATGCCAGAGCATAATTTGGGTCTAACTCCAATGCTTTGTTAAAGTCTGCCATTGCACTTTGGTAGGCTTTCTCCTCATCTTCAAGTCCTGCCTCTATATAAGTCTGTTGTGGGAGTTTGTCATAATGATGAAACCTCTCCCCCTCCGTGTAGCAAATGCCTCGGTTGTAATAGGCGTCTACATTCGCCGGGTCTAATTCTATCGCCTTAGTAAAGTGTTCAATTGCCTTGTCATAGTTTCCCTCATCATATGCTGCAACGCCTAAAGCATTGTAATCTTGTTTGGCTAGGGTAGAATGTATAGACCAGCCAAGCATGGCTAGTCCTATTATGCATACTACCGCTATGATAAGCCTGACTTTGGTTTTTGCCATATTTATGCTTCCTCCTGTATTTATTGCTATTAATCACAACAATCCCTCTTTCAGCGCTTCCCAGAGTTTATTAAGAATACGCTGCCAATGACTGCTTTCTCTAAGCAAATAATGAGTAACCAGTTAGTCACTCGGTTTTCTAAAGATTGACCTCCTGAAGTTCCAGACCAGGGCGCCAACAAGAGCTACCAGACCAATAATTTGGGGCCACACTCGACAAATTCCAGTGCAACCGCTAACCGCCCCTCCGGTAACTACACTTACTGGAGCGCACATTTCGTATCACCTCCTTTCCTTTCTTTTTCATGTTTAGCTAAGGTTTAGGCATAATACCAAGCTCAACCAGGGGATTTACCCCGGCTGATTTTAGCTTCTCAATTTCAGCCGGGCTCTTAACTTCAAACTTTTTTATTGTTGAAACCAGCTCTTCTGGTTTATCCAGATAATCCATCATCCATATATCCATTTTTAGTCTCAGCCACCACCACTTATAGGTATCAAAAGCCCTTAAATCCTTCCTGCTGGTTCCAGTCTCGTCAAATGCTTTATCCCAATCAAATGCCACCACTATTCCATCTCCCTTTTCCGCTCCCTTCTCCCACCTAATAATGATATTAGCCACATTCTTTGCCTCTTTAGGAAGTTGCCCTATTTGTTCCTTGGTCAGGTGCTTTACATACAAACGCTTATGGCCAACATTGGTTTCAAAGATCTGTATCAGGGCATCATCCTTGCACCAGGGCGGAATGGCAATAACGGTGTATTCGTTTCTGGGGTTTGCAGTGGGGAAATGTTCTATTACATACTTAGCTATGAGATAACCACTGGTTAGTCCAGGGCAAATATGGTCGTGAAGCTCAGCTGCTTTAAGAAAGTCATTGGGTAAGCCCATAGCCCAGAGATTAGATATGGTAAATATGCTGAACTCATTCCCACCAAATACCTTGGCGACCATCTTCTCTTGCCAGGCTTCCGGTTTACTGAGAAGCCTATCAGCGTCAATATTTTCTTTAGCGACCTTGGTGAAGATTTCTTTATCTTTAAGCTTCATGAAATCCATCAAAGCGGCATCTCTATCCACTTTCTCTTTGTCCAGGTAGGTCTTGAGAACATCGCTTTTAGGTTCGAGGTAAACACAATCCTTGCTCTTCTTGTTGAAGAAGGCAAACCACAATGGAGAATTATAAGGTTTATGCAAGTTGGACAAGTTGCCTTTACCCCGGGAAGTGCCACTGGTTAGCATTATCCCATCAAGAGCTTCCTCCGTGGTATATTCCCCTATTTTGGCGATATATCCGGCGTCTGTCAGTGCCAGGATATTAGAATCGCCTTTTTCAAAGCCTAATTCTTTCAAAGCTTTATCTGCGGCTTTGAATCCCACCAGATTCAGCACGGATAAATTTTCTTCGCCAACAAAGTCAACTAGCGGCGTCAAACCAGGGTAATCGCTGACTATTGACTCCCCTGTATGGGTAACTGGAGTAGTTTCCCTGGCACATCCACAGACGAGTACCATGCCCAAGACTAAGAGGAGTGCCAATCCCATAAGGGTAACCGACTTCGAGATTCTTTTAATCACGTAACACCTCCCGTTGAATTTATTTCTCTATGGCTGTGAGTCACCTTTTTTGGGGCAATAATGTAAACCATGTCAAAATTCCTTTGAGCACTCTTCCTCCTTCCAAATTTGCTCTCAATACTCCTTGCATCTGCAATTAGTTGCAATTACTAGGCAAAAAAATTTACCTTTTTTCTAATTCCACCCGAGACTTTAAGAAATCTACTTGACGCACCTTGCCCTGGAAAACCTTCCTTTCCCCAAAGAGAGTCTCTACTTCCACTCGATCGCCATCAATAATCATATATGCAATATCTTCCAGAATTGGCTTATCACTTTCTGTAGCCTGATACATCTTGGCAAGACACATTTCAACACCTCCTAATTCATCTTTTTCACTAAAGCTTGCCGTGCTTCCTCCAGAAAGATGCTTGACTCAGCCATCTTGGCGGCTGCTTCTTGTAGCTGTTGTGCTACCTCACTGGATAAAGAAGCGGCCTTATCAGCCCAATCCCGGAACTCTTGCTCGTGCTCCTGGTTATGTTTAATCCAATAATCAAGCAAAGTAAGCAATTTTCCTTGGATTTCACTCATGACTAAGATTGTCTCCTTTTTTACGGCATTCACTACACTTCCCCGAAATAGCCAAATGCCTTAAATCAGCTTCAAAATCATAATCACGGAACAGAGCATCTCTTAGTGGATATAATACAGATTCCTCTAAATTCATTATCTTGCCACAGATGTGGCAAATCAGATGGTGGTGGTGCCCCTTCTCGGCAACATGATAGCGAACACGCCCATCGCCAAAATCGGTTTCCATGAC
>Ga0209121_10006017_pt1 | contig 10784 bp, 12 predicted proteins | sample Cruoilmetagenom3_FD_187292 | JGI IMG/M metagenome (GOLD analysis project Ga0209121, IMG submission 187292) | Oil polluted marine microbial communities from Coal Oil Point, Santa Barbara, California, USA - Sample 3 (SPAdes) (version 2) | ecosystem: Environmental > Aquatic > Marine > Oil seeps ...
TGTTCCCGTCCCTGACAATTGCGGCTCGTTATAATCGCCACTGAGTGTAATCGTCACATTTGCAGGGGGCGAGATTGCTGTAAGCGTTCCCGCTGCAGCGATGGAGATGGAATGTGCCCTTACATAGCCACTGTTGATCAATAGAGTGAACGGGATTGACCCTGGTCCCATCAGCTCAACTTCGCCGGTAACGGTTTTCCTATCTTGGACGAGAAATAGGCTAATCGGCGTAGTTATTCCTGCAAGAGTATCGCCCTCTGCCCAAGTTATAAGGCCAGTCTATGTACCAGAAACATCAATTAGGATCGCCTGTAGACAGCCGCTTAGTGCGACAGCCGCTATCGCGACCCAAAATGCGACCATTACGAGCTTAAATCCTCTCATGCTCCTCTCCTTTTTAAGGACTGCGTTTACAACCAGCCTATTCTATAGATCCTGACCGTAGATACCAAAGAAAGCTGAGCAAATGCCAACAAGGAAGTTTCAAAGCCTACAGGCCGTCGTGCACCGTGCGGGCGATGACCTCCTCTTGCAGGGATGGATCGAGATTGCAGAAGTAGTCGCTGTACCCAGCGACGCGGACGATCTGGAAGTTCTCCGAATGTGGATTCCTAGGGTATACGTCGATCGATATAGGTAAGGGCCCGTGCGGTGGCCTGATGAAAAATCCGACGAGGCCCAGCTCCCTCCCTCAGTGTCTAACTTCTACGTCGACAACATAGATGAGACGCTGAAGAAGGTCAGCGAGGCAGGAGGGCAGGTGATAGCGCCCAAGACGTCGATTCCTAACATCGGAGCCTGGGCCTTATTCTTCGATCCTGACAAGATACCGGTAGGGCTTTTCGAGTCCAAGAAAGGCTAGGATTTGAGACCCGGAGGACGACGCGAGGCCCTTGCTTACTCGGTAAGAGCCGGTTTGTGTGTGTTTTATTCTACTACCAAGCAAAGCGGGCACTCGATTGGGATAGCGCAATCGTACTGTAGATAGAACCATGTATGGCGCTCTGGGCCTCGGAGGCACTTGGTAACCATCTCTCTTGGAACGAGTATAATCTTTTCAAGGAGGGGAAGGATGCCTGAACTACCAGATCTTGAGATCTTGAAGGAGGTTCTGGAGCGGCGGATCATCGATCGAGAGATCGTCGTGGTTCGCGCCCTACGTCCGGGGATTCTAAAGACGGTCGCCCCGCCGCTTACAAGTCTTGTAGGCGAAGCGTTTACCGGGATTGCGCGCCGTGGGAAGCACCTTATTCTTTCTCTTCGCTCGGATCTTCACTTGGTCGTCCACCTCATGCTCGCCGGCCGGTTTGTCCTCTGCCGTAGCAACACCAAGGCAACCAAAGCAACCGGGCTGATGACTACATTTTCCGACGGAGAGGATCTAAGATTGATCGAAAACGGTCCAGTAAAACTGGTCACAGTACATGTTGTTGAGGACCCTATCACCGTTAAGGGAATCGCGGAGGTGGGACCTGAGCCGCTCTTTTGTGAGTTCACTGTGGAGACCCTCACGCAGCTGGTCACGGGCCGTCGGCGGCAGGTAAAGAAGCTCCTCACCGACCAGCGGATGATTGCTGGGATCGGGAGTGCCTACGCAGATGAGATCCTGTTTGCGGCGAAGATTTCGCCTGTACGCTATGTGAGTACCCTCTCTGCAGGTGAGATAGAGCGACTTCATAAGGCCATCCAACGTGTCCTGCAAAACGCGATCGAAGAGATTCGCGCCCGTGTCGGTGACAGCCTGTTCACCGATGAGGTCCGTGATTTTTTGAAGGTTTACAAGCATACGGGAGAACCCTGCCCGGCCTGTGGCACCCCCATCGCGGAGATCCGCTATGCCAACACCCGCACTTACTACTGCCCGAGCTGTCAGGCGAGTGGAAGGACTCTTCCCGACCGTCGTTCCTGGATCACGCGCTGAACCCGCACTGCGTGAGTGTGGACGAAGCAAAATACCAGGTCTCTAGAGCCTTTTGATGAAGTTGACGACCTGATCGATCTCCTCTTTCATGTTGAAGAAGTGGACGGCGAGGCGTAGCCCGCCACTACGCGGAAGGGCTATGATCCTGGCCTTATGCAATTCCTCTTCCAACGTCTTGGTCTCCTCGGACTGCGTAAGGTCAAACGGGACGCGCACAGTGACGATTCCTGACCGCTCATTGGGGCCAGTCGGTGAGAGGATCGCGATCCCTGCTTGGTTCAACGCGAGGATTAGGTAATCGACGAGCTCGGCAATGCGCGCCTCGATGCTATCCATCTCGAGATCCAGCAGGTAACGAAGAGAGGTGGCAAAGCCCTTGAACAGGACCGGCGATAGGCCTTGTGCTTCAAACCGCTTTCTACCATTTGCCAAAGGTGCGTGTTCCATCGGGTAGTCGGCCCCGGAGATGAGGGCATTCCATACAGTCTCTTCCTCCTCCTTTGGCAGATTGGAGTAGGTAAGTGTTGGAGGATGGAGCCTATCCATCAGCTCGCGTTTTATGAAGGCGAACCCTGTTCCAAGTGGCCCACAGAGCCATTTGTATCCACCGGTTGCCAACATATCGATTCCGAGATTCCTCACATCTACCTGTAGTACGCCAAGGGATTGGATCGCATCGACGCAGATCAGACCCTTGACTTTATGTACGGCCTCCGCGAGCGTGGCGATGTCGTTACGGTATCCCGTGCCAAATTCGACGTGACTTATTGCAAGAACGCGAGTCTTCTTGTCGATGGCGTTAATAAGCTTCTTTAGTGGGACGACCCCGTCTCGTGAATGGATCATCCTTACCTCAAGCCCGTGACGGTCTGCCTGATAGAGCCAGGGAAAGACGTTCGCCGGGTACTCCAGGTCGTTTAATACGATGTTCTCACCTCTCTTCCAGGGCAGTGCCCCGGCGAGCAGGTTGATTCCCGCAGAGGTACTATCGGTGAGGACGACCTCATCTTGCGAGGCGTGGATCAGCTGTGCAGCAAGCGTGCGGGCCTCATCTCTGGGATCTTCTTCCCAGGCATTCTTGGAGAAGTCCACGCGCAACTCCTTTAAGTAATGCTGCATTGCGACAATTGTTGCCCGCGGGAGGGGGCCCACTCCGGCCGTGGCGAAGAAGAGCATCTTGTGAAGCACGGGGAAATCATTATGGATACGTTCAATGTTGTACATATCACCCTCCGACGTTACTCTACTCCTGTTTGCGTAAATGGGCAAAGAGGTCAATCTTGAGCGACAGTCTGTATGAGAGAATCTATCACGTGATTCGACGGGTTCCAGCCGGAAAGGTCGCCACCTATGGGCAGGTGGCGTATCTGGTCGGTCCGCCCTGCACGCCGCGGCGGGTCGGCTGGGCGTTGGCGGCGTTGCGTACGCATACGGTAGAACCGCCCGTCCCCTGGCAGCGGGTGGTGAACGCGAAAGGAACCTCGAGCGTCGGGAAAGCGCAGGTCGCTCTCCTTGAAGAAGAGGGAATCCGCTTCGACGAGCGGGGACGGATCGATCTCAAACACTTCGGCTGGAACAGTTTCGAGGAGATTAAATCATTAAGCGATTTAGCGGGTGAGTGATTTAACACCACAATCTCCCGCTCATTCACTCTCTTGATCACTCAATTTCTCTGCGCGGTCGCGGATCTGCTGGGTGAAGGAAGCGGCTGCCTCAAGTTCGGCCGGGCTTGGGTGGCCTCGCCCGATCAATCCCAGGGCGAACCAGTCACGACCCTTGCAGCTGAACCTTCCGAGGATCTCTCCACCCTTCTCCTGCACTAGACTCGCCATCGTATCGAGTTGGCGGGGCTGGGCGCCATAGGTGCCAAACAGGGCGATTTTCACTTCTTCAAGCGACGGCAGCTTGCGCAAGAATTCGCGCATGCTGCGTGCCGGTCGGCCCCCGTAGACCCCGCTTCCCAAGAATAGAAGGTCAACGCTATCCACGGCGGAGACCTCCTTGACCTTCCACGCCTCTACCTCCAGTGTCTCTGCCATCGCTTCGGCAAGTTTCCGCGTATTCCCAGTGAGTGAGGTATACACTAAGTAGATCCTTATAGGAGACTCCTTTCTTTTTGAACAGTGAGAAAGCATATTTGCTAGCACGTGTCTGTAAGCCTACACTAACAGACAAGGAGGGACAATGAGGAGAGGGTTATCTAGTTTAGTGGTCATTGTGGGGTTGGGCCTTTTAGTCGGTGGCTGTTTCGGTCCGGTAGTGCGACCGACGGCCGATTTCACCTGGTGTCCCGATGGGACGTACGGGATGTTGGACTACCGGTTTATCTCTCAATCCACGACTGTACCTAATCACTATAACACCTTGCTTTACTGGGAGTTTAGCGATGGCACCACGGCGGAAGGACATCCGTGGAAGGATGTGATCCACCGCTTTGCTGAGGAGGGGACGTATCAGGTTACCCTCGTCGTTACCGACGATCGCGGAGTCTCCGGGACGGTGACCAAGGAAGTATCTGTAATCGAGGCGGCGGTCATCCGCTCTTGGAATCTCACCCTCGGCTGGCCGGTGGAGGTCACCGGTGAGGTGATGAACCGGCACACTGAGCCCCTGCACACGGTGACGGTGAAGGCGAAGTTCTACAACGCCGATGGCGTCCGTCTGACAGAAGGGAGTGTTGAGATCTCCAAGATGGAACCCGGAGAGCGGGCGCGGTTCACCGTGACGGCACAGGAGTACTCAAGCGAGATCTTCTACGCGACTGTGTTTGTAGAATCGTTTGACATCGACTGTTCTGGCGCACCGTTTTACCCTGAAAGAGATGCGGCTAATCGCTGATCTTCACATTCACTCACGTTACAGCCGGGCGACGAGCCCGACAACAGATCTACCTGCTCTGGCTCATTGGGCCAAGATCAAGGGGATCGACATTCTGGGAACGGGAGACTTCACCCATCCACAGTGGTCCAAGGAGTTGCAAGATAACCTTGAGCCGGTGGAGAACGGTCTCTACCGCTACGATGAGACCCTGTTTATGCTCACCGTTGAGGTCTCCGCGATCTGGAGTCAGGGGGGACGGGTGCGCAAGGTTCACCTCGTTATCCTTTCTCCTTCTATGGAAGCAACAGCGAGGATCAATCGCGAGCTTTCTAAGATCGGGAACCTCGCAGCCGACGGACGGCCGATCCTTGGGATCTCCGCAAAGCGGCTCGTAGAGGCGGTCTGGAACGCTGAACCAGCAGCGGAAGTGATCCCTGCACACGTTTGGACGCCGTGGTTCTCGGTCTTCGGGTCAAAGTCGGGGTTTGACACGCTTGAAGAATGCTTCGATGAGTACACAGAAAGAATCTTTGCCATCGAGACCGGACTATCGAGCGATCCTGAAATGAACTGGCGGCTTTCATCTCTCGATCGACTTACGCTCGTCTCCAACTCCGACGCCCACTCTCCGGGAAAGCTCGGCCGTGAAGCGACCCTGTTTGACCTTCCTGAGCCAGGCTACGATGCTCTCATCGCAGCGATGAAGGATCGCGATCCCGCTCGTTTCTTGGGGACGATCGAGTTCTACCCACAGGAAGGGAAGTACCACTACGACGGTCACCGGGTCTGTGGGGTCGTTCTCTCCCCGCGCGAGGCAATAGCCAACAACAATCTGTGTCCGGTCTGTGGGAAGCCGCTTACGATCGGGGTGATGCACCGCGTGGAGGAACTCGCCGATCGTGCGGCAGGAGATGGTCCTGAGCAGAGGATCCCCTATCGCTGTCTCGTGCCTTTAGAGGAGATCATCGCTCAGGCCCTCGGGATTGGGCCGAACACCAAAGGGGTTGCCCGCGAGTACGAACGTTTGATCACTCGCTACGGTAATGAATTCCGCATCCTCCTCGACCTGTCAGAGGAAGACCTGCAGAGGGAGACTCCATCGCGAATCCTTCAAGGGATCATGAAGGTGCGCTCTGGAGACCTCAAGATCGAACCTGGGTACGACGGCGTTTACGGGAAGGTGAGGATTCCTCTCGATGCAAAAGAGGATAATCAGCTTGGCCTGTTCTAGTGATCCGTTAGTTTCGCTCAGTGAACGCCGCTTCGACTTGGTTTTGCAGGTCGGCCTTGATCTCTTGCGTAGTGAATGCTGCCTCGGCGCTATTTAGAAGGATCGTTCTGACCTTATCCTTTGATAGGGAGAAGGCCTCGATAACCTTTTCAAACTCGTGGGTGACGTTAATTTGCGACATCAGGCGGTTGTCGGTGTTTAAGGTCACGTGGATCCCTTCGTTGAGGTAGCGCTTCAGCGGGTGATCGGCATAGGTCTCCATCACCCCGGAGATCTGGAGGTTGCTCGTCGGACAGACCTCAAGTGGGATTCCCCTCTCCGCGACCACACGTTCGGTCGCTTCGTCCTTAAAAAGGTAGACTCCATGGCCGATCCTTTCTGCGCCGAGATCGATCGCTTCCTTGATCTGCTTGGGGCAGCAGCCTTCCCCGGCGTGGATCGTCACGTGGAGCCCCGCCTGCTTGGCGATCTCGATTGCCGTGTGGTGGAGAGTTGGCGGAAAGTTCATCTCTGGGCCGGCAAGGTCAAACGCGACCACCCCTTTTCCCAGGTATTCCGCCGCCAGTTTTGCCACCTGTTTTGACCGGTCGGTCGATTCCTGCTTCATCGCGCAGAGGATCAGGCGGGTGCGGATCGGATAGGTCCTTTCCGCTCGGTGCATTCCGGAAAGGACCGCCTCGACCACTTGCTGCGGCGTAAGTCCATCTCGCAGGTGAAGGAGCGGGGCGAAGCGGATCTCCATGTAGATGACGTTCTCTTTTGCCGCGTCCTCGCAAAGCTCGTAGGCCGCTCGTTCGAGAGACGCCTCACTTTGGAGAATGGCGACGGTGATCGAAAACGCCTTTAGGTACTCTTCAAGCGTGCAGCGTTGCGGTGGAAAGAGGGCCTGCTCGATGTCGGGTGTTGGGGCAAGCTTTCTATCCTCTGGAAGCTTACGCACGAGTTCCATCACCGTAACCGGCCGCATCGAACCGTCGAGGTGAACGTGAAGATCGAACTTCGGCAGGCGGCGTACCCATTCTCTGTCCATAGGTTTAAATCTTGCCTCAAACGATGTGTCAGGGCAAACTACGTCATTAAGTTACTCAAATCCCAAGCGAATCAGCGATCACGCGGTGAACAGCGTTGGGGATGCCCTCCTTATTACCGACGATGCGCAGAGGTAGTGACCAGGATCAGCATTCTCAAGTCTCAAGAGGATTCTCTTCCACCTTGTCGTAACTCGTCGTCTCTGTATATACTTCTGTCAAAATATCTATTTATCTAGGGATCAAGGAGAGGGGGCCGAGTGGGCGTTGTCACCGTTATCTTTTCCACTGTAGGCGGTTTAGCACTCTTCTTATTCGGTCTGCGCACGTTAAGCAATGCCCTCAAGCGAGCCATCGGCGAGCGAATGCGGTTCCTTCTCGAACGGCTTACCGGACGGGCCTATCGTGGGGCCGTCGTTGGTGCGCTGACCTCGGGGATCCTGCAATCGAGCAGCATGACGATGGTGCTTCTGATCGGGTTGATCAACGCGGGAGTGTTAACCCTATCTCAGGGGATCGGTGTAATGCTCGGTTCGGAGATTGGAACGACACTGACTGCGCAGATTGTCTCTTTTAAGATCGGACACTACTATCTCCCAGTGATTGCGTTCGGCTTTGTCTTGGCAGAGGTTTTCCGGGGGAAGCGCACGGGTGATCTCGGCCGGGTTATCCTGGGCTTTGGAATCCTATTCTTGGGGATGGATGTGATCTCAAGTGGGCTGAGAGGCCTTACGGAATCTCCAGGGATTCTTCGGCTTCTGCAATCCTGCGGGTCCAATGTCGTTCTTGGGGTGTTCGTTGGAGCCGGGGTGACGGCGGTCATCCAGAGCTCGTCAGCGATGACTGCCATGGTGATTGCAATGGGAAGTGCGGGCATTCTTACGCTCCCGGCGGCGATCGCCCTCATTTTGGGAGCGAATATTGGTACGACGATTACAGGAGTGATCGCCTCGATCGGTTCTTCTCTCTCCTCGCGGCGGCTGGCAGTCACCCAGGTGTTGGTAAACGTCGTTGGCGTTGCGCTCTTTCTTCCGTTTGTTTCCCCTTATTCGGCACTTGTTACGACAACGGCGCGGACGCTCCCCCGGCAGATTGCAAACGCGCATAGTCTATTCAACGTTACCGTTACGCTTCTCCTCTTGCCGTGTGTTGGGGGTCTTGTTTGGTTTGCCAGACGGGTTGTTCCTGGGAAAGAGATCAGGGTAGATACCTCACCGAGGTTCCTGGGGGAGGAGTTTCTCAACACACCATCGATCGCGGTCGATCAGGGAAGGCATGAGCTTTTAAGGATGGGAGAGTTGACCGGTACGATGCTTCATTCGTGTCAGGAAGCGCTCTTACACGCAGATCTTGTCCACGTGAAAACGGTCCTTGAGACAGAGGAAGCTGTAGATACTTTAGAGAGGGTGATAGACAACTTTCTTGATCGGATTGACGGAGCAACGCTGTCTGTCCGCGGTGCACGACGGTTGCACGCTTTCCAGCATATCACAAGTGATATTGAGCGGGTAGGCGATCACGCGGTGAACATCGCCGAGCGGGCTGAGTCTATGATTAAGAAGGGGTTTTCCTTCTCTGCGGAGGCGCAGCGTGATCTTACCGATATGTTCGAAAAATCGCTTCATCTCTACCGTTTTTCACTCCAAATCCTCAAGAATGAGGAGAGCACCTTAGATGAAGGGCTCATGGAGTTGGAGGAGGAGGTCGACCAGCTAGAGGTCCGTTATAAGGGTCGTCACATTGAGCGTTTGGAGGAAGGAATCTGCGAGCCGGCTGCTGGGATCCTTTATGTGGAAGTCTTAAAAAACCTGGAACGTATCGCCGATCATGCGGTGAATATCGCCGGCGATGTGCTCCTTATTTAGGAATCTATCTATCAGAACATTCCGATCCTTGTTGATCAGGGTTAGTTGAATCATCAACCCATCTTCTCCTTGGCCGAGGCGATCTTCCTCTTGAGCCCGTCTGTTACGCCCTTTCGCTCATCCAATCGTGGCAGACCTTGATCACGGCCATTACCTTGTCCCAAGTGCCTCGACGTTGAATGCCTTGGCGACATAGGCGCTTAAGGACTCACCTACCCCGGCCGGGGAGATGAAAAAGTCAACGATCATTGCGTGCTCCTAGTATTCTAGGTTCCAGTCGGCTTGATCTCCCGCTCCTTTGATTGTGATCCTGCGTGCTACCGGATCGAGGGTGACATACGCCCACGAAGGGGCACTGTCATGCTCGTCGGTGAGCTGATCGAATTCGATATAGTGAATTCCATTAATCAGGGTGTAGGCGTTCTCGTGGTCGTGCCCTTCGAAGACTGCGATAACCACGCCGGAATCCTCCATTACCTTTTGCACTTCTTTGTTATCAAGGATCTCCGGACCTCCAGAGAGGAGATCAAAATCAACTTCGAGCCGCTGATGCACGCAGACGATCGTCGGCTTATCCGTTGCAGCGAGGTCCTCTTGCAGCCAGTCAAGCTGAGCCTGTGGGATGTTCCCTTGCACTACCCACCCGGCGTGGCCGAGATCCTCACCCTTCTTGTTGTACTGGGCATCGAGGATGACGAAGTGGTACGCTCCAGCATCGAAGCTTTCATATGTTGAAGAGGCTCCGACACGTTCGAGAAACTCCTCCTTGGACAGATCGTACACGTCGTGATTCCCGAGGACGTAGTAGCGCGGTGCATCGAGCTTGGCGTAGATCGCCTCCGCCTGATCGAGGATGTCCACGATGCGCGCCGGATCGCCCATTGGCGCACCTATGACGAAGTTTCCGTTGACGAAGTCCCCGAGCTGTATCACCAAGTCAGCCGGCCAGGCGTTCATCGCATCCACGCACGCCCCTAGGCGTTCAGGGTATGTCGTCATCACCTTCCCCTCGACTGGCGAATCCGTATCGTGCGCGTGCAGATCGGCAAAGATTCCAAGGTGTAGCGGGCCAGATACGGTGAGATCATCGGCGAGCAGTGATGTGGGAAGGATTGTGAATAAGAAAAGACTGAAACACAGGATTCTTAGTCCTTTTAGCAGATGCATAGACTACCCCCTTTTTATTTTTCACTACAGCCTAACGTGTGCTCTCCGAGTTGACAACCCACATCAGGCCTTGTCGTCTGTCGAGTGACAGGCTACCCTCTTTTTATCGGAACCTATCCAAGAGGAGCGATTCTAAATGACAATAGCCCGGATTCAAGATACGATTCACCGTACTGCGGTCGAGCATGGCTGGTGGGAATCTCCACGCTCAACCGGCGAGGTGCTGATGCTGATGGTAACCGAACTTGCCGAAGCGATGGAGGCCTACCGGGAGGGAAACCCCGAAAGTAAAGATATTCCAGGTTTCTCCCGGATGGAGGAAGAACTGGCCGACGTCGTCATCCGCCTCCTCGACTTCGCCGGTGGAATGGGACTGGATATCGATGGAGCTCTCCGGGCCAAGATGGCCTATAATGAGCACCGCCCCTACCGGCACGGTGGGAAGGTTGCCTAATTGGGTCTTTTCTCTTGCAGGCCGCAAGGCCGAGGTGTAACCCTATCCACGCATCGGATCGCCCAGCCTCTTTACACGAGGGCGTTTAAGTTGGCTTGACGTCGCAAAGCTTGTCAACTTGCTGCTTGATGGGTATACTGCCTGGGAATTCTTTAAAGATACACAAGGGGGATACTCGATGGGGCAAGCGAGGAACGTATGCTTTGTGGGACATTCCGGCTCCGGCAAAACAACCCTCGCCACTTCGCTATTGAAGAAAGGCGGCATTAAAGACCAGATCACGTTTGACACCTCCCAA
>Ga0209121_10006018_pt1 | contig 10783 bp, 8 predicted proteins | sample Cruoilmetagenom3_FD_187292 | JGI IMG/M metagenome (GOLD analysis project Ga0209121, IMG submission 187292) | Oil polluted marine microbial communities from Coal Oil Point, Santa Barbara, California, USA - Sample 3 (SPAdes) (version 2) | ecosystem: Environmental > Aquatic > Marine > Oil seeps ...
CAAGCATAGGCGCCACGTGCCAACAACAAATGGTGGACTTTGTAGAGTATCTCAGTTCCTATCTACCTCTGACCGACACACCAGGCTAAACATGTACCCCGCGGAAGCGGGAATCCATTAAAACCATTACGTTCATGGATCCCTGCTCTCGCAGGGTATGTGTTTAGCCAAGGAAAAGCCATCCCCATCCCGATAATGACAATCGGGATGAGGCTGCCACCCAATAGAATTGGTGGAAAACGGGTGGCAGCCTCAAGCGCAGCTTGGGGATGGTCGCGAATACCAGAGGCCGGCTAAACACGTACTTCGCAGGGATGACAGCGCGAATCGGTCAGTTTGAGTAGTAAAATAATTTGACTGACTGGCAGAGGACGGTTAGAATTCTCAAACGTGGGCAAGGCAGGGAAAAAACCAATAATAGGTGTCTTGGGTGGTATCGGCTCCGGCAAGAGTACTGTGGCGGCTGAGTTTGTCAAATTGGGCTGTAAGGTCATTGACGCCGACAAAATCGCTCATGAGCTGCTCGAAAAAAAATCGGTAAAGAAAAAAATAGTTAGCCTTTTTGGCTTGACTGTTTTGGACACCAAAGGGATAATCAACCGTAAGAAATTAGCCGGGGTGGTTTTTACTGACGCTAATAAGCTCTCATTGCTTAACAGGATCATTCATCCTCTTGTGCTGGCGCGTGCTGAGATGCTTATAAAGCAATATGAACGACAAAATCAAGTAAAAGCAATCGTTCTGGATATGCCGTTATTAGCAGAAGTTGGCTGGACACGGCGATGCGACAAGCTAATTTTTGTCGATTGTAAGCAAAAATTACGGGCAGAAAGGGCGAAAAAAAAGGATTTTGACAAAAATCAGCTTAAAATTCGAGAAAATTTTCAGATTTCTCTGGACAACAAGGTGAGCCTCGCCGATAATACAGTAGAAAACAATTCTGACTTCTCGGCATTGGTCAGACAGGTCGCTGATATTTTCTCTGTTATTATGTATAATGGGTAAGCGGGGTTTTTAGACAGCTCACTCGTATTTAGAATTGCCCGTTTTTGAAATATAGGTTTATTTCTACTATTCAAAGTTCAAATCTTATTGAATTCCTGCGGGAAAGTTATTCTGTGGAATTATGCCTCTGATACTATTTTGGCAGCAGCGAGTTTCACAGGAGTAACAACAATGTTTAGCAAGTGAGAAAAAAGGAGTAATGATGGCTAAGGCTGTAAAAAGCACAACCAAAAAACGCAAAAGCACGAAGAAAAAGGCAGTTGCTGCAAAACAAACTGTTACCGAACCGGAAGAGCAGACACCTCAGGCACCTTCTGAGAATGAAGTGGCTGCTGCAACTGCAACTGCTACGGCAACGGCAACGGCTGAAGAGGCCCCCATTTTGAGTGCCGAGGAAGAAGCCCTGAGAGCTAAGAAAGCTGAAGAAGAATCCACTCATGCCAAGTACGAACGGATTAAAAAAGGCAGCTTGTATTTGACGGATTTGCAGAAACTGACCGTTGCAGAACTGCATGATCTTGCCAAGAAAGACGGTATCACGGAATACAGCGCGCTGAAAAAGCAGGATTTGATTTTCAGGATTCTCAAGGAGCGTATTAACCAAAGCGGACTAATGTACGGCGAAGGTGTGCTGGAAGTGCTGCCGGACGGTTACGGATTTCTGCGAAATCAGGATTATAACTATTTGTCATCGTCGGACGACATCTATGTTTCTCCGTCTCAAATCAGGCGTTTCGGCCTGCGCACCGGAAATATTGTGTCCGGTCAAATCAGGCCGCCGAAGGATTCGGAGAAGTACTTTGCCCTGCTGCGCGTTGAGGCGATTAACTTCGAAGATCCCGACAAGCTCGCGGAAAAGATTGTGTTCAGCGACCTGACGCCGTTGCATCCTAATGAACGTTTTGTACTCGAAACTACAGAGGAAGAGCTGAATATGCGAATCATCGATTTGGTTACTCCTGTAGGCAAAGGTCAGCGTGGCCTGATAGTTGCTCCACCGCGAACGGGCAAAACAATCCTGCTGCAAAAGATTGCAAATGCCCTTAGCACAAATCACCCTGATGTGAAATTGATAGTGCTGCTGATCGACGAACGTCCTGAAGAAGTTACGGAAATGGAGAGGAAAACCGCTGAAGACGTAGAAGTGATAAGTTCGACTTTCGATGAACCGGCCGCACGTCACTGTCAGGTTGCGGAAGTAGTAATCGAAAAAGCAAAGCGACTTATCGAGTACGGCACAGATGTGGTGATACTGCTGGACTCAATAACGCGCCTTGCACGTGCATATAATACCGAGATGCCGCACTCGGGCAGGATTTTGACCGGTGGTGTTGACGCCGGCGCGATGCAGATGCCCAAGAGGTTTTTCGGTGCTGCCAGGAACATCGAAGAAGGCGGCTCGCTGACTATTTTCGCAACTGCATTAATCGATACCGGCTCAAAAATGGACGAGGTGATCTTCGAAGAGTTCAAGGCGACCGGAAATATGGAATTGCATCTTGACAGGCGTCTTGTTGACAGAAGGATCTACCCGGCCATAGACATCAGCCGAAGCGGAACCAGGCGGGAAGAGCTGCTGCTCGATCCGAAAGAGCTTCAGCTCGTATATCGGCTCAGAAGGGTTCTGAGCGAATTGAATCCCGTCGAAGCAGTCGAGCTGCTCAAGAGCAGGCTTGCCAAGACCCGGTCCAACGGTGAGTTCCTGATGACAATGAACCTCGATTAAGCCCAGGGGAAGTATAAAGCAAGTACCATAAGGGCAAATAGTAATACCGTGTTTTGCGTTCAATTGTTTGCTTTACATCGTTGTTCCTTTTTATTAATATAATACTCCGGCCGACGTATTGTGCCGGAGTTTTTTATGGACAATTGCCGGAATCTGAGAAGCCATGAGTGAGCAACTATCAAAAATTTATGAACCTGAAACGATAGAGCGGCAGGCAAACGAGATATGGTCTTCCAATTCATATTTTCATGCCGAACCGCAGGTTGACGGCGAAAATAAAGGTGCCTACACTATCGTAATCCCGCCGCCCAACGTTACGGCACCGCTGCACCTGGGCCATGCTCTTAATAATACGTTGCAGGACATCCTGATTCGCTTCCGGCGGATGCAAAATTATAACACCCTGTGGATGCCCGGCACGGATCACGCCGGTATTGCCACTCAAACGGTCGTCGAGAAGCGTATACTTTCGGAAGAGGGAAAACGCCGGACCGACTTCGAGCGGGATGAATTTGTCGGGCGCGTGCAGGCATGGAAGGACGAGTACGAAGCCCGCATTATCGAGCAATTGAAGGCAATGGGCTGTTCCTGTGACTGGGAGCGCACACGGTTTACGATGGACGAAATGTGCGTCAAGGCCGTTCGCAGCGCGTTTTTCAAGCTCTTTAAGGACAGGCTGATTTATCGAGGCAAAAGGCTGGTCAACTGGGACCCGGCCACGCAGACGGTACTGGCCGACGACGAAGTCGAGCATGAGACCGTTCAGGGACATTTCTGGTATATGAGATACCCGCTCGTCGAGCCGGTTAAATGTGTCGCGGGCGTCCCGCCCGCGCGTATCGAAGGCGTCCCGCCTTCGCAACAAGACAGCAAATCGGCCATCGACAAACGACAAGGCCGTTACCTGCCTCATTGGTCCAAACAAGGCGCTACCTATGCTGTTACCTTTTGGCTCGCTGATGCCGTCCCAGGTGAAGTCTCCGAATCATGGCGTCTTGAGCGTCAGCAAGTTATCGAGCAAGCCCAACTGCAAGAGCGTCCCCTTACATACCTCGAGCGAATTGAACTGCACCGCCTTTACTCAGAGAAGATTGAATCATTCCTCGACGCCGGACACGGCCAGTGCATTTTGAGAGATCCGCAGCTTGCCGAGATCTTGCAGAATGCACTGAAGCATTTCGACGGCGAACGCTATGAACTGGTTGCCTGGGCAGTCATGCCGAATCACGTTCATGCAATCGTTAGGCCTCTCGCCGGTCACGAGCTGCCTAAGATCGTCCATTCCTGGAAATCGTTCACGTCCAAACAGGTAAATCTACAGCTTAACCGTAAAGGCACCTTGTGGATGGATGAATACTACGACCATCTGATCCGGGATGAAGGGGACTTCAGGAATCAGGTTGACTATGTTCTTGCGAATCCTGAAAAGGCAAATATGCAAGACTGGCCGTGGTGTGGTATGGGGGGGGCAATGTCGGATCAAGAGCGAGGGCAGGATGCCCTCGAAACGCGCGGGCGAGACGCCCGCGACACGGCGACTATCACGCACGTCACAGTCGCAACGACCCGGCCTGAAACGATGCTCGGCGATACGGCGGTGGCGATGAATCCGAATGATCCGCGTGCAAAATATCTTGTCGGCAAAAAAGTCCGCCTTCCGATTGTCGGTCGCGAGATTCCTATCATCGCCGATGAGCACGTCGTTCTGCCCGATCCTAACAGTGAGGACGAGAAGGCAAAATTCTCGACCGGCTTTTTGAAAGTTACGCCGGCCCACGATCCTGATGACTGGGCGATTGGCGAGAGACATGGACTCGAAGTAATCAACGTGATGGCGCCGGACGGCTCGATAAGCGACAAGTACGGCTGGGAAGACGTCAGAGAGCCGGAAGCACAATCTTTGCTCGGAATGGACCGTTTTGAGGCCCGTGAGGCCATTGTCGAGTGGTTCCGGAAAGAGAAGCTTCTGGAGGACGTTCGGGAATATGTCCACGAGGTTGGGCACAGCTATCGCAGCCATGTGCCTATCGAGCCTTATCTGTCCGACCAGTGGTACATCGCCGTGAAGAAACCTATCGAGCATTTAGCGGATAAATTCGGCTCCGGGCTTATCGAAGGCACGGATGTGCCGGTCAATTCTCTTGCCGGTCTTGCCTTAAAGCCCCTGCTTGACGGACGTTTGCGTTTCACGCCGGAACGCTATGCAAAAACATACCAGACATGGCTGGAGAACCTCCGCGACTGGCCCATCAGCCGCCAGCTTTGGTGGGGGCATCGAATACCAATATGGTCTATTGAACTTACTAAAGCCGGTGCTCTTGATCCTGATAAACCTGATTCACTCTTAGATGAACGAATAAAAAATGATTTCGAGAATACGTTTTCAAAATTTGTTCAAAAATGTGGTTTACAAGATGAAATTTGCTTTAAATCAAAATGGAATGAAATTGAAGAGAGATGGATATATTATATTTGTACAAAAAACATAAAAGCAGATACAGCACTAAAATCACTGAAGAATATTTTTTCACAAAAAGGTAGTCCGGGTATTTCGATTGAACAAATCGAAGAATATAAGAAAGATGACGATTTATTCAAAGATAAATATGGCAAAGACACATATAATCAAATTGGACAACTAAAAAGCTCAATCGGTAGTGTTAATCCTATTCAACAGGACGAAGATGTTCTTGATACTTGGTTTAGTTCTGCGCTTTGGCCATTCAGTACGATGGGCTGGCCGGAAGATACGCCGGAACTCAAGACATTTTATCCGGGCGATGTACTTTGCACGGCGCGCGAGATTATTACCTTATGGGTTTCTCGTATGCTGATGATGGGGCAATACTGTGCCGGCGATATTCCGTTCAGCGACGTTTATATTCACGCGATGATACAGGATGGCCAGGGCCGCAAGATGTCCAAGAGTCTCGGCAACGGCATCGATCCTCTTGTTGCTATTGACAGCCACGGGGCCGATGCGATGCGATTTACGCTGGCCAGCATGGCTACGGATACGCAGGATATCAGGATGCCGGTGGCGGCAATGACGCTGCCGGATGGGCGACAGGCCAATACATCGCCGAAGTTCGATATCGGGCGAAACTTCTGTAACAAGCTTTGGAATGCCTCGCGTTTTGCGATGATGAATCTTGAGGGGATTGACCCGGCCGGTTTCGATCCGGACGAATTGGATATTACAGACAGGTGGATACTATCTCGCTTGATGTACACGGTTGAAGAGACAACAAGGTCTCTGGATGAGTTCAAATACAGCGAGCCTTTGTCGATGCTGTATAAGTTCTTCTGGAACGATTTTTGCGACTGGTATCTTGAGTGGATCAAGCCGCGAATGCAGGATGAGCGGAAACGGCCGATCGCCCAGAATGTCCTGGCTTTTGTTCTGGATCAGACTCTGCGTCTCTTGCATCCGTTCATCCCGTTTATTACCGAAGGAATATTCCAGAAACTCAATGAAATCGCACCAGTCAGGCGGCTTGAAGGGCTCATGGAGGCGAAAAACGCCGACGGCCTGGTCATTGCCGAATGGCCGCAAAAAGTTGACTCCCTGAAAGATGCGAACGCAGAGAAACAAATTGACGTTATTCAAACGGTAATTCGTACCGTACGGGATATCAGGAGCAATCGGAACATACCGCCGAAGGAACCTTTGGTTGTGTCCGTAAAGTCACAACGTCAGACTGTCGAGGTTCTTAATCGAAACGCGGAGCTTATCTGTCAGTTGGCCGGCGTTAAGGAATTCCAGGCCGGGACCGATATTGTAAAACCTGTAAATGCCGCCGTTTCAATCGCAGATGTTACTGAAGTGTATGTCCATGAAGCGATTGACCCGCAAATCGAGCAACGCCGATTTGAGAAACAGAAACAGCAGATAGAAAAAGCGAAAGAATCAGTAGAAGCCAAGCTGGCGAACGAGAATTTTGTGACCAAAGCCAAGCCGGAAGTCGTCGCTCAGGCCAAAGTCAGGCTGGCCCAGCTTATAGAGCAATTGAAGACTGTTGAAGAGCATCTTTCGGAATTAAAAAACAACGGATGAGTAAACTCAGACGTTCCTGCAGGCATCTACCAGAAAAAGGTGGCGCTAAAATGGAAATGGAAGCTGAACTATCGCGTATCATCATAAATGAAATGTCCGACCAGCAGGTGATTGTCCTCAAAGAACGTAACGGCGATCGAAGTTTTCCCATTGTGATCGGCATCGTGGAAATTTTTGCCATCGACCGTAGATTGAAGGGCATCAAGCCGGCCCGCCCGATGACACACGACTTGTTGGCGAATGTTATTGAAAATCTCGGCGCCAGGATCGAAAAGATCGTGATTAGTGATTTGCGCCATCATGTCTTTTACGCAACACTGCACTTGAGCCTGAATGGGCGCAAAATCGAAATTGACTCCCGCCCTTCCGATGCGATTGCCCTGGGCGCGGCGTTAGAAGCGCCTATTTATGTTGCTGATCATGTTTTTGAGCAGGCTTCTCAATAATAAAAGTCGAGATAATCAGCAATCCGACCCCAATGCACAATAGACTATCCGCGACGTTGAAAGTAGGCCAGTGATAGGTGCCCCGATAGACGTCGATGAAGTCGCGCACAGAGCCATTATTAAAAAGTCGATCGTAAAGATTGCCGCAAACTCCGGCGGCGAAAAGACCCAGAGCGATATGAACCAGTTTATGCATATTCCCGCTAAAAAGAAAGGCTGCGAAGATTGCCAATATTGCAATAATCGAAACTGCCGCCAGGAAATAGGGCTTGCCTGCGAACAAGTTAAAAGCGGCGCCGTTATTAACCGCGATTATCAGCCGTAAGAAACCGTTTATGATAGGGAAGGTTTCTTCGGGCTTAAGCCAGTCGAATATGGCCTTTTTTGTCCACAAATCCAGTGCCAGCCCGCCGACCATCAAAGACCAGAATATAAGATGTGTTTTGGCATCCGGCAGCGATAAGGCCATTTGCTTGAAAAAAGCCCGGCTCTGACTTATACGGGCACTACTAACTTTTGTACTGGTATCGGCCATAATTCGCGTTTATCGTTCTGTATCGACTGTCCCTGGTAACTGATTATAGTCTGTTTTCTGCTGGCAGGGAATTATATCACACCAAGTATCGCTGTCAAAAACTTTTAGCACAGATGGGAATTTTGTTTTTGCAGTAGCTCTCTTAATATTTGACATATTGATAGCGAAGTTGTATCATATGCTCGATACACGTGAACAGTAGAATGTAGACGAGGTAATCCCTCGTCTTTGTTATATTTACTTGAAAGGTTTTTTAATGGCTAAAAACAAGGTGACTTTGAAAAATAAGCCATATATGCTGATTATCCGTGACGGCTGGGGTTATAATCCGAACAGCTCTGAAGATAAATACAATGCGATCAAGTGTGCAAATACGCCGGTGGATGATATGCTGATGGCCGAATATCCGAACTGCCTGATTCATACCAGCGGAGAAGACGTGGGCCTGCCTGACGGTACGATGGGCAACAGTGAAGTGGGACACCAGAATATCGGGGCGGGCAGGATCGTTCCGCAGGAATCCGTCAGAATCAGCAAAACCATCCGGGATGGCTCTTTCTTCAAGGCTAAGGAGTTTCTGAATCTCATTAAATTCGTAAAGAACCATAACGGCAAAATGCATGTAATGGGCCTATGCAGTGACATTGGTGTCCATTCTCTGCTGGGCCATCTGTACGGCCTGTTGGAACTGGCAAAAAGAAACGATGTCAAGGACGTTTTTATCCACGCGTTCATGGACGGTCGGGATTCGCCACCGGACAGCGGGGCCGGATACATCACAGATATCGAAAAGAAGGCCAGAGAAATCGGTGTTGGCAAAATCGCATCGATTATGGGCCGGTTCTATGCGATGGATCGCGACAGCAGATGGGACCGGGTACAGAAGGCTTATGAATGCCTGACGATAGGCAAGGGCCTTAAGGCCGCCAGTGCAGCAGAGGCGGTTGCCAACAGTTACGAAAAGGAAGTTACCGACGAATTTATCGAGCCGACCTGTATCGTCAACGAGGACAGCGAACCGATTGCGACAATCAAAGACGGCGACGGCGTGATTTTCTTCAATTTCCGCGGCGACAGACCTCGTGAAATCACACGAGCGTTCGTTGTGCCGGAATTCAAAGAATTTCCCAGGATATCCCAGCCGGATATTTATTTCGCCTGTATGACCGAATACGATGCGACGATCCCGGCGCCGGTGGCGTTTCCAAAGCTGCCGAAAATGAAAAATATCCTGGCGGCGTATTTGGGCTCACTGGGGCTGAAGCAATTTCGCTGTGCAGAAACGGAAAAGTATGCACACGTAACGTTTTTCTTCAATGATTACACCGAAAAACCGTTCCCCGGCGAAGACAGGCAAATCGTGCCTTCCCCCCGAGTCCGCACGTACGATTTGAAACCTGAGATGAGCGCTTACGAGGTTTGCGAGGTCGTGCTGGAAAGGCTGGATTCGAACAAATACGATATGGTCGCAGTCAATTTTGCCAACCCGGACATGGTTGGTCATACGGGCGTCTTGTCGGCTGCCGTAAAAGCGGCCGAGGTGGTGGATGAGTGTGTCGGCAGAATTCTCGACAAAGTCAAAAGTATGGGCGGCGCGGCCGTTATTACTGCCGACCACGGCAACTTCGAGAGAATGTGGGATACCCCGAAGAATCAGCCGCACACGGCCCACACCGTTGGTGACGTACCGCTGATTGTCTTTGACGAACGCTTAAAGGGCGGCAAGCTGCGCCAGGGCGGCAGATTGGCCGACATCGGTCCGACCCTGCTGCAAATGATGGACCTGCCGCAACCCGAAGAAATGACCGGCCAGAGCCTGATAGCAGACTGATGCAAAAGGCATCGGGTAAGAAGCTCTCAAAACGGAACCGTTACAAAAAAAACAGCCGACGGTTGCTTCTTAGGAACACTACCTGGTGAGAAAAAAGCAAAAGCCAACTTGTTTTATTATTGCAGGCCCCAACGGTGCTGGAAAGACGACATTTGCATTGCGCTATCTACCTCGAATAGCGGGCTGCCGCAATTTCGTCAACGCCGATCTTATTGCTTATGGTCTTTCACCTTTCGATTCGGTATCAGCCCAATATGAGGCAGGCCGGATTTTTCTTCGTGAGATACGCGCAAATATCGGCAAACGGGTAGATTTCGCTTTTGAGGCAACATTAGCAGGTCGCAGTCAAATTAATCTGTTGAAAAAACTCAGGCAGGATGGCTGGCAGATATTCCTGTTCTTCCTGTGGATACCTGACGCTGCATTTTCGAAAAGCCGCATTCGCGAGCGCGTAAAGCATGGCGGACATGATATTCCTGATGATACAATCTTCCGTCGCTTTCCACGTATAATGCACAATCTTGTTAATATTTATATCCCTCTATGCGATAAGGTTGTATGCTATGATAATTCTGAATCGGAACCCGTTATTGTTTTTGTACAAGATAAAAACGGGCAAAAGATTTCAAATAATGATATATATGAAAAGATTGTAAGGTGTGCTAATGGTTACAAAAGAAACCCTTAGAATAGCGTTTCGTGCAAAAGAATGTCTTAGAAAAGCAGTGCGGGAAGAATTAAAGCGAAAGGCACTGCTCGGCCAGTACGTCATCATAAACCGCAATGGCAAAGCCTGCCGCGTCTTGGCTAAAGAAGCATTGAAAATCACCAAAGCCGGATAGCAAGCTTTGACATATCGGAGAATATAGAAGTAACAGGTGAATAGTTATGAAACTTGATTTAGGAGATGCCAGATATCTCCTGGATAGGCTTCAAGAACATAATAATTGATGTAGAAGAAAAATATTTAACCGAAATCCGTCGGATTCTGGGCGAGCATGTGTCTGATTGCGAAGTTCGTGCTTTTGGTTCACGCATCGAAGGCAAGGCGCGTGATTTCTCTGATCTCGACCTTGTGCTGGTTGGCAGCGAAAAACTAAACTGGCGAAGGATAGAATTACTTAGGGCTTGCTGTGTAGAATTTAAGTTTAGTATTTACAATGCGATACATGTGACTTATAGT
>Ga0209121_10006022_pt1 | contig 10781 bp, 9 predicted proteins | sample Cruoilmetagenom3_FD_187292 | JGI IMG/M metagenome (GOLD analysis project Ga0209121, IMG submission 187292) | Oil polluted marine microbial communities from Coal Oil Point, Santa Barbara, California, USA - Sample 3 (SPAdes) (version 2) | ecosystem: Environmental > Aquatic > Marine > Oil seeps ...
TTGAAATTTGGAAAATTGAAATTTAGATATTGTCCATACGGATCTTGAGATTTAGTGTTTAGGATTTCGGATTTAGGATTTATTATACTTACTTTTTGTTTTTTTATTTTTGCGATTGCTATTGCCACCTGACCAAGGGAGATTCCGCCGTCATTCACGGGAATCCTGTGGGGAATGTATACCTTAAATCCCCCATCCCGTAGCCGATTCACAACCCGTCCCAGTAATATCATATTCTGGAAGACCCCGCCGGAAAGGACAACCCTACCCAGGTGTAGTTCCTGTCTCATCCTATCACACATGTTTACAACCATATCGGCTACCGTGCTGTGGAATCGTGACGCAATTATATCGAGCGGGATGTTATCTTTTAAATCCCCGACGATTCCAGAAAAGATACCATCTGGTTTGATGATGTTTTCTTCGACTTCGTATACATAGGGAGAGTGGTATTCGTTTGACGCCGCGTTCTCCAACTCTATAGCCGCCTGTGCTTCATAGGTGGAAAATCCGCAAATGCCCAGAAGGGCTGACACGGCATCGAATAATCTACCAATACTTGAGGTAAGGGGAGAATTGATGTCGTGTTCCATCGAATTTTTTAATACCCTCCATTTTTTCTTATCCATACCATCTGTAAATTCTATTCCGAGTTTGAGAAAATCATCGCCATAAATACGCCAGAGATAGCAGGCAGCCATTCTCCAGGGTTCTCTTATTGCCTGAACTCCTCCGGGCATCGGAACATATTGCAAATGAGCCATCCTTTTAAATCGCGAGTAATCCGCAACGAGAAACTCACCTCCCCATAAATTCCCATCGGTACCGTAACCCAATCCATCAAAAGCCACCCCGATTACCTTTCCATCTATTCTATTATCTGCCATGCAGGACGCGATATGGGCGTGGTGATGTTGAACACCCACGGCAAGCAACTTCGGATTGCGAGCCAGAAGCTCCCCCGCGTATTTGGTTGACAGGTACTCGGGATGAAGGTCATAGGCTATAACGGTCGGGTATATTGAGAAAATGTGCTCGAAGTGCTGAATTCCTTCCTCGAAGGCAAGAAGCACCTCCAAATTCTCCAGGTCTCCTATATAGTGGGACAAGAAGGCATAATTGTCTTTTGCGAGGCAGAATGTATTTTTCAATTCTGCGCCACAGGCTAAAATATGCTGTTCGGAATTGGAAGGTAACTCAATGGGCTCGGGGACATATCCTCTCGACCTGCGGATGGTGACCTCTCTACCCTCAAACACCCCGACCAGTGAATCGTCACATCTCGTATGAATTTTGCGGTTGTGCGTCAGGAAATAGTCGGCAATATTTTTCAGGTGAGTTACAGCATCGCCATTTTTATAAGAGACGGGTTCATCGGAAATGTTGCCACTCGTCATAACGAGGACGGATGGAGCATCCGGTGGATTAAACAGCAGGTGATGAATGGGTGTATATGGAAGCATGAAGCCGAGATATTTATTTTTCGGTGCAATTCCCCGTATATCCTTCTTTTTTGTGAGGAGAACTATGGGACGCCTCGGTGAGAGCAATAGCTTTTTCTCCATCGAAGAAACCTCACAGTACCTATTTATTACCTTCAAATCTTTCGACATCAGGGCAAATGGTTTGCTGTCCCGCGACTTTCTCGAACGTAAATTTCTCACCGCTTCTTCGTTCAGTGCGTCACAGGCGAGATGAAACCCTCCCAATCCCTTGATGGCAACAATTTTTCCATCCTTAAGCAGCCTTATCGCTTCCTTTATCGCCTTCTTTTCCCTGCCTTTGGTCTCCAATTCCAAAGCCCCCACCAATTCTACCTCCGGACCACATTCCGAACAGGCATTGGGTTGGGCGTGAAACCTGCGATCAAGGGGATTCTCATATTCCTCCCGACAACTATCGCACATCGAGAATTCACACATCGTTGTTCTGGGTCTATCATACGGTACATCGCGGATGATGGTGAATCTCGGCCCGCAATTGGTGCAGTTTATGAAAGGATATTGGAAACGACGGTCGGAGGGGTTGAACAACTCGGCAAGACATTCATCGCAGGTGGCTATGTCGGGAGAGACGAGGACATCTCGGTTGTCATTAAAGGCACTCTTGCCAATGGAAAACCTAAGATATCCCACTTTGGGATGGTTCTCATACCATACTCCGTCGATCCTGGAAAGGGGGGGAGATTTTGACTCCAATTCCCGAAGGAACTCATTGAGGTAGTTCTCCTCTCCCTCGACCTCGATAAGTACCCCATTTTCATTATTCTGTACAAATCCCGTCAGGTTGTGGCTGGTTGCGAGCCTATAGACAAAAGGACGAAAGCCCACCCCCTGAACTACACCTTTAACCAATATTTGAAGTGCCTTCCGCATTTTCTTCTCTTAAAATAACCCCCATCTGCCGACTCACGCACATTTTATCACCTCCATTATCTCATCCACGATCTCCGGGAGCCTCGTCTCCACTTTCTTGGTACAGCATTCGCCGAATGTCGTGTTGTCTTCCACCTCTATAGCATAGATTTCAATGATTTCGGGTATTTTATAGCCCACTCTTTTCCCCAACTCAACTGCGGTTGCGAAATCCACACCGTGAGAAGACGACAGATGTGAAGCAAAATTTAAATCCCTCAATGATAACTTACAGACATCGCCGGGTTTACCCTTTCCCGTTTTTATCGAATCTATGAGTATCAACCTCTCGTATCCGGCAATCTCATCCAGGGTAGACAGCCCCTCAATACTCGCCCATTTGACCTCGAAATATCCCTTCCCCAGTCTGCTCTTGAGCTCCATCGCCACCCTCATCCCGACACCATCGTCTGAGAGAATGGGGTTTCCTATTCCGAGCACCAAGGTTTTCATCTCCTGAGTGTTTTTATCACTTCGCCGTCTTTGTTGCGAATCTTAATCTCGAGCGGCATCTTTCCCGGAAGTGAATGTGTCGCACATGCGAGACAGGGGTCGTAAGCCCGAAATGCCATCTCCACCATATTGAGAAGTCTGTCAGAGACCTCACCGTGATTTATAAGCAACTTTGCAGCGCGCTCAACCGACATACAGATGGCGGCGGCGTTATTCTGCGTGGCAACTATGAGATTGACATCGGTTAAAATTCCTCTCTCGTCGGTTTTATAATGGTGAATAAGTGTTCCCCTCGGAGCTTCAACCACACCGATGCCCTCGTCGGGTGCTTCGGTTGGGATGTTCCTCACATCCGGGTCGGTAAGCTCGGGGTCTTCTGCAAGTTCAAGCATACGCTCTGCCCCGTAGAGCATTTCGATGAGTCTCGCCCAGTGGAATGCAAGTGTATTGTGTACGGGCTTGCTCCCGAGAACATCGTACATCTTCTCGTACGCCCCCTGAGCAAGTGAGGTTGCCATTCCATCGGCAACATTGAGTCGGGCAAGGGGAGCAACCCTGAAGACACCACTCTCTTTACCGTCTATAAATCCTTTCCAGCCGATGGCTTTGAGAGAAGAGAACTTCGTATAGCTCCACGGTTCCACATGCTCTTCAATATGACTAAGATAGTCGTGTCCGTTAAATTTCACAAACTCTTCGCCATCGGGGTCAATAACCCTCACATTGCCATCGTAGAAATTTACTCTATTTTGGGCATCTACAAGCCCCATATAGTAAGTTCTATGTTTATAGACATCTCCTGAAATGAGGTCAAGATACTTTTTATTCTTGATTACCCTATCATCAAACAGTTTGAGTGCTAACTGGGCAACCTCAATTAAATAATTTGCAGACTCTTTAATCCCCGCTCTATCTTCCTCTTTCAGTGCCTTTGATACACCTCCCGGTAATCCACAAACGGGACAGACGGGCTTCCCTCCGATAAGTTTCAGGATTTCACGGCATCTCTTTCTCCCCTCAATAATCTTCTTTCCAATCTCAAGCCCTACCTGTGATATAACACCAAGAATGTTTCTCTGGGATGCGGGTGCATCCAGTCCAACGATAAAGTCCGGTGCTCCGAGGAAGAAGAAATGGAGCATATGATCCTCTATCACGAAGGCAGAATACATAAGTTCCCTGATCTTCCTGGCAGGCGGGGTTGGTTCAACCTGAAATAGGTCGTCCAGTGCCTTTGTTGCAGCCATATGATGTGCCGTGGGGCACACACCACATATCCTCGATGTTATCCTCGGCATCTCCTCAACAGCCCTACCCTCACAAAACTTCTCAAACCCGCGCAATTCGGGTACCTGGAAGAACGCACGGTCCACATTGCCCGCGTCGTTCAGGAAGATCTCTATCTTCCCGTGACCTTCGAGTCTCGTTATCGGGTCAATAGTAATTCGTCTCATTCGATCTCCTTACATTTACCTTTTTCTCTTGAGCAGTGAATACGGCAGAGAAAACCTGTAAAATGTTCCAGCCGGGTCAACGATCTGCTTTATCAAATCCCGAACATCTTCATCACTCGTGTTTTCTTCGTCTTCAACTCCAAGTATCGACGCAATAAATGAGATGCCTTTGGCACCTTGATCTATCGCCGCTTTTGTCGGTCCCATACATCCACGACAGGGCATATTGGCATTTATGCAACATTCGCCACATCCTGAACGCGTCACGGGACCGAGACATATAACACCCTGTGCAAGGAAACACTTTTCCGGGTCGAGCTTTATCTCATGAGGCCTCTTTATCTCCTTTATTGACAACTTGTCGGGCTTCGAGTCGGCAAGCGGGCAGGTATCGCACAGTGCCTTATCGGGTGCCAAAACACTTCCCTTTTTCGGCAACTTATTCTTCAGTATTGCGTCTATTGCATCTGTAATTAACTCGGGAGCGGGGGGACATCCCGGCAGGTAATAATCAACGGGTATTACCTGGTCAAGTGCGCTAACTGTGTCGTAGAATTCGGGCAGATTCAATTTGTAACCGTCCACCTTCGACTCCATCTTCGGCAATATGTGTTCGGGATTTTTCACCGTTGGAACACTTTCATATACCCTTTCGAATATATCTTTTCTCCTCCAGAAGTTTGCGAGTCCCGGTATGCCGCCCAGATGGGCACAAGAACCAAACGCAATTACCGTTTTTGATTTTTTACTAAGCAATTCAGCCATCTCCCTCTGCTCGCTCGACCTTATGGCGCCGTTTATAAAACTGACATCTATTTCCCCTTTCCCCATGGATCTGACATCCGCATACTTGAAGTCAAGAGCCACCGGCCAGAAGACTATATCCACCGCAGCTGTGAGGTCGAGTATTTTTTCGTTCAGGTCGATCACCGCCTCCTCGCAGCCGCCACAGGATGCACACCAATAAAATGCAAATTTCGGTTTACCCATATTTACCGCCAATCATTAATTTGTATAAAACTAACCACAAAGTACTCAGAGAAAAAAGAGATACTTCAACTTCCTGTCACTACCCATCCCATTAGAAAAAACTCTATTTCGAACCGCAGAGCACGCGGAGAACCCATGGTCATTCCATCTTATACATGCGAACTCTGCAACTTCTGCAGTTGCCGCTCCAAAATTCACTTGATGCCGTCAATCGGTCCCAATTTTTTTATGGTTCCGATAAATTCATCGATCGTCTTGACAAACTTCCCACCCTCACTGGCAGATATCCACTCGCATCGCAATCTCTTTCTATCTATACCGAATTGCTCGAGCACCTCTTCCAACAAAAGCATCCGTCGTCTGGTCTTATAATTTCCATTAACATAGTGACAATCGCCGGGATGACAGCCCGTCACAAGCACGCCGTCTGCGCCCTTTGCAAATGCATCGAGTATAAACTCCGGGTCAATACGGCCCGAACACATCGTACGTATCACCACGAATTGCGGATTTGCTGTCATTCTCGATGTCCCAGCAAGGTCTGCGGCTGCATAGGAACACCACCTGCAGCAAAAGACTACAACATTTGGTTCGAAATCTTGCATAAGCGCTTCCAAAAGGTCATTTAACCACGAGACAGCACGGTTTCTACCATTCTGATTACCTGTTTGTCGTCGAGATTTCTCTGTTGGCAGGCACCCGCCGGACAGCCCGCGATACAGCTACCACAACCCTCACACAGTATCTCCTTCACCGTAGCTATCCTTTTGCCCTCTTTAATTTCCAATTCCCTTGCATCATACGGGCAAAGTGAAATGCATACACCACAGCCACTGCACAGGTCTTCATCAACCCATGCAACCATCGGGTCGTGGGAGAGTTCTTTCTGTCCGAACATCTCAAGAACCTTGCTGGATGCAGCTGAAGCCTGTGCCACCGTGTCTGGTATATCCTTGGGTGCATGAGCGCATCCCGCAATAAATATACCGGGTGTCAGGCTCTCCACGGGCCGCAATTTTGGATGTGCCTCGGTCAGAAAACCGTTTGCATCCGTCTGTATTTTAAGTTTCTTCGTCAGTTCATCCACACCCGATGATGGGCAAATCGCCATACCGAGCACAACGAGGTCGCATCTCAACTCTATTGGCATTCCCGCCAGCGTATCCGCCGACAGCAGAACCAGTTCGCCGTTATCCTCGTATATCTTGGAAACCTTGCCCCTAATGTAGGTTACATGGTCTTCTTCCTGTGCACGCTGTACGAACTCTTCATATCCCTTTCCATCCGAGCGAATATCTATATAAAAGATTATGGGCTGTCCATCTGGCACACGATGTTTGTAGAGCATCGCATGTTTTGCAAGATACATGCAGCAAACTTTTGAGCAGTAGGGCTTGTGTAGCTCGGGGTCACGGGAACCCACACAACTTACAAATGCAACTCGCCTCGGTATTTGTCCATCCGACGGACGACGAATCTCTCCATTTGTTGGTCCCGATGCGGAGAGCAACCGCTCAAATTGTAGCCCATCTACCACATCTTTGTATCTTCCGGCTCCGTATTCACCAATATTCTGCACACCGTAAACTTCATAACCAGTTGCAACGACTATCGCGCCAACCTCCTCCTCTACGAAATCATCCTCCTCATCAAACTTTATTGCGTCGAGGTCACAAACCTTCTCACATACACGACATTTGCCGGTTTTGAAATACCTGCAGTGTTCTCTATCTATCACGGGTTTGTTCGGCACTGCCTGTGGAAATGGAACATATATCGCCTTACGAGGTGCAAGGCCCTGCTCAAATTCAGAGGCAACCTTTGTTGGACATTTCTCTATACACAGCCCGCATCCCACACATTTCGACCAATCAACATAGGATGCCTTCAATCTAATTTTTACCTTGAAATTACCCACATAGCCGGATACATCGTCAATCTCCGCATAGTTATAAAGCTTAATATTCTTGTGCTGTGCAACCTCAACCATCTTCGGGGTCAGTATACACTGTGAACAATCAAGTGTGGGAAAGGTTTCGGAGAGCTGCGCCATATGTCCACCAATCGATGATGATTTCTCGACGAGTATTACCTGATACCCCGCATTCGCTATATCGAGGGCGGATTGTATCCCGGCGATACCGCCACCGATAACAAGTGCACGCTTTGTTATCGGCACGGAGAGAGGGGTGAGTTCTTCGTTGAGTTTCACCTTCTCAACGATTGTCTTTATAATCTTAATTGCTTTTTTTGTCGCCTTATCCACATCTTTGTGTATCCAGCTGCAGTGCTCTCGTATATTTGCCATCTCACAGCGGTATGGGTTGAGTCCGGAAAGTGCTGTGACATTCCTGAAGGTAAGTTCGTGCAGTGTCGGCGAACATGCCGCCACAACAACTCCAGTGAGATTCTTCTCTTTTATGCGGGCTCTGATCATACCCTGCCCGGGGTCTGAACACATATATTCGTAATCCTCGGCGTGCACAACCCCGGGATATTCCTTTATTGCCTCAACTACCCTCTCAATTTGAACTGTCGAGGCGATATTGATCCCACAGTGACAGACAAAAACACCGATACGCTGTTTCATGGTGTGTATGCTTCCCTCAATTCCAAAAGACTGCAATCAAGGCTAATGTAATTGTGTAAAAAGCCAAAAAACGGTAGTCGCAACCTTCAGTGGTTGTGCAAAAACAACTGTTGCACAGCATCTCATACGAGCCGTAGGGCCGTATGGAAAGGATTTTATATAAATGGTAGCACTATGCCCCGCACCTAATAGGTGCGAGGGTATGCAATAGTGCTCCATAAAAGGCTGACGCCTTAATTCCAGGAGTTAATCCGTTGCACAGCATCCGTATGGAAAGGATTTTACGCCTTAACTCCGTCACAATCGACATTAAAAGTTCTCCTGCAAAAGTGGAACGGGGTCTATATAATTCAGGTCAAACCCCAGGGACTTTCTTTTTACATTAAATGCCCTGCCCATAATCTGTGTGAAGTATACCACGGGCATTTCCTCAAAATCGTAGTACTTATCCTTCACATCTTTCTGCCTTCTATCGAGATTGAACTGACAGAGTGGACAACTCGTGGCAATTATATTCGCGCCAAAAGACCTCGCAGAGTTAATTATCTTGTAAGTTCTCTCCACCACGAGGTCTACCGCATTTACGGTATTATATGAACCACAGCACTCGTTTTTATAAGGGAAATCCACGGTATCTATCCCCAAAGAAGTAAACAGATCCTCAAGGATGGTCGGATTTTCTGCATTATCGATTGCCGAATTTTGAGGTCTCAAGAGCAGGCATCCGTAATAGGATGCCACCTTGAGGTTCGAGAGCTTGTTCTTAACCTTTTTACCAATATTATCAAATCCTATTTCTTCCTTCAATAATGTGAGAAGATGCAGGACCTCTACATCGCCGTTGTAGTCTATTTCCCTGTCCATAAAATTGTTGATTTTGTCTCTCGATTCCTCATCTTCCTTAAAAAACTCATTTGCCTGTTTGAGTGTGTTATAGCACATTGAACACAGAGTAACCACCCTATCGTCACCATTACTCTGCTCCTTTACCCTTATCAAGTTTCTGATCGGTGCAACCTTATGCATCAGATCATCAGATGCGAGCGAATAGACTGTTCCACAGCAATTCCATCTTTCGAGTTCCACGAGGTCGACTCCGAGCACCTTCAGCGACGCCACCGCCGAATCTTCAAAATTCTTTGCGCTCGTCTTGAGCGTACAGCCTGGATAGTATAATACCTTCATATTTTCCAAAATTATGCGTTAAGAAACCACGAGACGATAAACATCCTTATATCAAATATTAAAATGTAAATATCAAAATTATCCGCAGGATCCGTATGGACAATTCAAAAATAAAAAAGAGGAGAGAGAGTGTATCATATTTTTGCATTTTTATATGTCATTTTGATTTTTGACATTTGCTTTTTGATTTTTCAGTGAAGTTCTGTGTTCATCTGTGGTTAATGCATAGCATGGGATTACGCTGTCTGTTTTCTGAAATTTGCAACCAGGGCGATTTGGGGAAGTATAAATATGTCTTCCTCCTTGATCTCTTTTATTTTCATGTAATCGAGGTTCTCCCTTAAATTAACCTGTCTCAATGCCTCCATTATCTTTGAGAGATCAATTCCCCGGGGACACCGGACCGTGCACATATAGCAGGAGGCACATATCCATATTGTGTTACATTGTAAAGCAAGCTCAGGTAGTCCAATTTGAAGCAACCTTATGACCTGATTGGGAAGCATATCCATTTGGGCTACACTCGGACAACCACCCGAACACTTCCCGCACTGATAACAGGCGTCAAGGTTTTGCCCTGAAAGTTCCGAAATTTTATCCACCAATTCAGCCATAATCTTAAGATGTTCTTGTTTCTGCCGCTATCAACTCATAGAGACCGGAAAGCAACTTTTCTCCGACTTCTTTATTTTTCGGGGTCGGCTTTATGCCGATGATTACAGTTTTTATTCCCCAATTTGCTAAATACTCAGCCATAAAATTTAAGGACAGGGAATGAGTTGAGATACCCTGGAGAGCCAACTCCCCGGGCATCAAAATTTTCATATCCCCTTCATTCTCAAAGTAAACCACATCCACGATTATCAAAGTTTCAATTTTCCTGCCTATTATCTCGTGAAGATAATTTTCCGGCGCCACACCACAATCAATGAATCTATCGGGATATATCTTCTCTCCCTTTCTCGCCAACTCCACACCGATCCTGTCAATTTCCTTCAGTTCATTGCCGACGCCGGCTATCAAGAAATTAGTTCCATTTACAATAGATTTAATTTTTGATATTTGATTTTTAAATTTCTTATAGGGAGTCATAGAGTATTACCCTGTGTTTACATCTCGGACAGAGTATGGTAAACAGGTCCTGTCGTTTGTCAAATGAGACCTTCTTCTCAACTTCTTCCACAATCCCCAACTCTTTCAAACTCATAATTACAAACCCCATATTGGCTGCTCCCTTTTCTTCTAACTGGTCCATTAACCATAATATATGTTTTTTGGTTGCGATTGGTCTTCCACAGTTTTCACAAACGATCAGTTCTCTCTCAACCGATTCGACCAGGTCTTTTCTATCGTACACAGCCATGGCAAATTCCGGAACCATCTTAATACCGTTTCCACAGGTACAGACCCTTTCACACTCGCCACAGGTTATACACCTATCGAAATATCTTACGACCCTTCTCTTTCTATTTTCAACATCATCGACAATTTCAATCGCCCCCGGAGGACAGACCTCCATACATGCAGTACAACCCAGGCACTCATCCTGAAATTCGGGTTTTCCCCGATACCCGGGATGGAACTCCGCCTTTCCGTATGGATATCTTACGGTTGCTGCCCTTGTAAATATATTCTTAAAAGCCTCCCTCAGTTCTCTCAGCTTTGGATACCGCATAGTAAAATTAAAAATTAAGT
>Ga0209121_10006023_pt1 | contig 10778 bp, 5 predicted proteins | sample Cruoilmetagenom3_FD_187292 | JGI IMG/M metagenome (GOLD analysis project Ga0209121, IMG submission 187292) | Oil polluted marine microbial communities from Coal Oil Point, Santa Barbara, California, USA - Sample 3 (SPAdes) (version 2) | ecosystem: Environmental > Aquatic > Marine > Oil seeps ...
CTGCAGAGATAGGCGCTGAGCAATGGCTAACTCCTGCTCATCACCAGCGCTACGCAAGCGTTGCAAACCATCGGCGAGCAGTGCCGCAACAATCGGCTGGCGTTCAAACATCGTCACTCGTGCACCGGCTGTCGCCAGTACATAACTGTCGCGACCCAGGCCAGCGGTTAAATCCATTATTGAAGGTTTATGCTTGTTGAGGCCGGTGGCCTTGAGAATCATCTGGTTCTTACCACCACCATAGAGACGGCGATGACGCAGTTCGCCAGTAATAAAATCACAGCGGACATCGGCTTTTACTTTATTATTTTCTTTATTTTTGCGTTTTTCAGGCTGAACAGCGTCTCTTTGAATTGGCTGTTCACGTAGTGAAAGCCCGACACGATTCAATATCAATTCAAAGTCTACACCTGGTGGAAGCTGCTGATCACTCGAGATAAGAGGTATTCGCAAAGACCTTGCCAGGGCCTCTGCCTCTACCTCGTAGCCAGTATCAAACTTTAATACGACTGACAAAGTATGCAGTCTTCTTTGTCAGTCGTCTTGAATCGCAAATCTTAAAACGACACCAGTTCAAGCTCGACGCGACGATTCATCTGGCGACCTGCAGCAGAGTCATTGCCAGCAATGGGGTAACGCTTACCATAACCCGAGGTCGAAACGCGGCCAGCCATGACTCCCTGAGCAATCAAAAATTGGCCAACACTGCTAGCTCTACGCTCAGAGAGGGTTTGATTATAACTATCGCTACCCGTCGAATCGGTATGGCCACCAATGCGAATATTGGTCTTGGTGAACTCCTTTAAAAGCAGTGCGACGGACTCGAGTGTGCCGTAAAACTGAGACCTGACATCGTGGCGGTCAACCTCAAACGTTAAATGCCCAGGCATTACCAGACGAATATTATTGCCTTCACGTATAACGCGAACGCCCGTGCCTTCAAGCTTGGCACGCAGTGCGGCCTCCTGCTTGTCCATCCTAAAACCGACACCGCCACCAATTGCCGCACCACTAGCCGCGCCAATTAGAGCACCTTTTTCGCGATCTGATTTACTGGAAACTGCCATACCCACCAAAGCACCCGTAACAGCGCCAATACCGGCACCCTTAGCAGTGCTGCTGGCTTTTTGCTCGCCAGTATAGGGATCTGTTGACATGCAACCGCCTAACACTAGGGCAAGACAGAGAATCGCTACTTTATTCATCATTTATTCCTCAGTACATTTAAAAACTATCTGAATATCTCAAGCCTGTAAAAGGGCTTTATTTCGTTCGGGGGACAGACCTATCCGGCCGCGCATCCCTTAAGCTGGAAATAATAGAGGCTTAGCCATTGCAGTTCAATCCTGTACGCCAACAATAAGACAGCGTAGATCTCCCCACTAAGCCGCTAACCCACTAACCCACTAACCCACTAGAAACAACTCCGAAAAACTTCCTTAATTCAGATCATACCAACAACGCTTGTATTGTCGCTTTGGTTGACGTGGCAAGAAAAACTATTGCTCAAGGATAAAATCAAGCAGCGAGTTTGGCAGCAAGAATCAGGGTATCTACTAACAACAAACACCCTGCTTCTTTAAGTGCGTTTTTAAGCTGAATATCAACAGGAGTCGCTTCTGTCAAGACTTCTTTATTTTACCGTGGTAAGACGTCTCACCAATGGCCCTAAACTTAAGCCCTGTACCACGATGGAAAATACCACCACGACATACGTCACCGTCAGTAATAAATCGCGCATTTCACCACTGGGTAATGAAAGTGCCAGTGCCACGGAGATGCCGCCACGTAAGCCAGCCCAGGTCAAAATACTCACCACGCCGGGGGTAAAACTGCGAAAGGGACGCATCAGCGTTATAGGCAGGCCGACGCTAAATAGCCGCACCAATAAGATCAGCGGAATAGCCAGTGCACCAGCCAACAAATAATCATCGCGCAGTGATATCACCAGCACCTCGAGCCCAATCAACACAAACAACACGGCGTTGAGTATTTCGTCAACCAGCTCCCAGAAAGTGTCCAGGTGTTCGCGGGTTTTATCCGACATTGCTGTACGACGCCCGTGATTGCCAATTAACAAACCGGCGACAACGATGGCGATGGGGGCCGATAGGTGCAGATGTTCCGCAGCGGCGTAACCGCCAGTCACCAGCGCCAGGGTTATCAGCACTTCAACCTGATAGTTGTCGACCCTTTTCAGCATAAAAAAGGCGAAGCTACCAACTATCAGTCCAAACACCAGGCCACCGATTGCCTCTTTAAAAAACAATGTCGCGACTGACACGGCACTCACTTCGGCGTCACCGGCAGCGATATCTGCTATCACCAAAAACACCACAACGGCAACACCGTCATTAAACAGTGACTCGCCAGTGATTTTTGTTTCCAGTGTTTTGGGTGCGCCGGCACTTTTAAGAATACCCAGCACGGCAATGGGGTCGGTGGGCGAGATTAACGAGCCAAATAGCAGGCAGTAAATAAAGGGGACCTCTATATCGAGCCAGGCAAATAAATAATAAACACCGCCACCGATTAAAAAAGTGGCGCCAACAACGCCGACCGTCGACAGAACACCAATCACCCAGCGCTGCTGGGCAAGGTCATTAAGGTTGACGTGCAGAGCGCCGGCAAAAAGTAAAAAGCTCAACATGCCGTGGAGGAGAGTTTGGTCAAAGTCGATGCTAGCCAGCATCGACTCTGCCTGATGTTCAAGCCCACCAAAGATTGGCAGTTGTAACACCAGTGACATTAACAGCGCACTGAGCATTAAGCCGATGGCGGTAGGCAATTTCAGCACGCGATAATTAACCCAGCTAAAAACCGCCGAAAGGCTAATAAGAATGGCGATTATGTCGAATAGACGCATAGTGAGTTTTCGTTAATTAAAGTGTGATTAAAATTTTATTTACATTTCGTTTGTAAAACTGATAGCACCCGAGCCCTTCACTCAGGCGGCAAATGGTGCCCGCTATTTTTTATTTTTCATTGCCTGTTGCAACAAAGCACCCATGCTACCGACCTTGGCTTTTGCCTCGCCAGCCTGCTTGTTCTGCCCTTGCTTGCGCTGCCCGCTATTTTTTTGTGCGCGAGGTTTTTGTCCGCCAGGCTTTGCCCGCTGTGAGCGTCTTGTCCCATCGTCATCCTCTTGCTGATCCGGCAGTTCATCGTCAAGGCGCATAGTCAGACCGATGCGGTTGCGCTTGACGTCGACCTCCATCACTTTCACTTTAACCACATCACCAGCTTTCACCACTTCACGGGGGTCTTTAACAAAACGGTTCGACAAGGCAGAAATATGTACCAGGCCATCTTGATGTACGCCAATGTCGACAAAGGCACCGAAATTGGTGACATTGGTGATCGTCCCCTCCAGCACCATGCCCGCCTCAAGATGGCTGATTTTTTCGACACCCTCCTGAAATTGTGCGGCTTTGAAATCGGGGCGTGGGTCGCGACCGGGTTTATCGAGCTCGCTAATAATATCGGTTACTGTTGGCAGGCCGAACTGATCATCGACAAAGTCTGCCGCTTTTACACTGCGCAGGAAGCTCGAATTTCCGATCAGGCCAGCCACATCGAGACTATTGCGCTGGGCGATTTGCTCAACGACAGCGTAGGATTCGGGGTGTACAGCGGAGGCATCCAGTGGATTACTACCGTTAGCAACACGTAAAAAGCCCGCAGCTTGCTCGTAGGTTTTAGCACCGAGACGTGGCACGGCTTTGAGCTCATTACGGCTGCTAAACGCCCCGTTATTATCGCGAAATTCAACAATATTATTGGCGATGCTTTGGCTTAAACCGGAGACCCTGGCCAGCAGTGGTGCCGAGGCCGTATTAACTTCGACACCCACGGCATTCACGCAATCCTCCACCACCACGTCGAGGGAGCGAGCCAGTTGAAATTGCGAGACATCATGCTGGTACTGACCGACACCAATGGATTTAGGGTCAATCTTCACCAACTCTGCCAGCGGATCCTGTAAGCGTCGAGCAATAGAAATAGCACCGCGAATCGTCACGTCGAGATCGGGGAACTCCTTCGCCGCAAACTCACTGGCCGAGTAAATAGAGGCGCCCGCCTCGTTCACCATGACGCTTTGCACATTGAGTTGCTTGTGGGTTTTCAGCACATCTTTAACAAACTTTTCTGTTTCGCGGGAGCCTGTGCCATTACCGATAGCGATCAAACCGACATTGTGTTTTTCACACAGCTGCACCAAGACTGCCTCTGCTTCCTGCAAACGATTTTGCGGCGGCGTGGGGAAAATAGCGCAGTGGTCGAGCACCTTGCCGGTGCCATCGACAACGGCAAGCTTAACGCCAGTGCGCAAACCGGGGTCTAGGCCGATGGTGGCTTTTTGCCCAGCGGGGGCAGCCAGCAGCAGGTCTTTTAGGTTGTCGGCAAAAACCTGTATCGCACCCTCTTCTGCTCGCTCACGAATCTCCCCGAGCAAATCGGTTTCGAGATGGGTGAGTAGCTTCACCCGCCAGGTCCAGCGTACCACTTCATTTAACCAGCGGTCGGCGGCGCGACCCTCGTCACTAATACTCCAGAAGTTGGCCACTATGCCTTCGCAGGGGTGAGCCACTTTAATCGACCCGGCCTCTTCGGCATCCCCCACGGTAACGGCAATACTCAACACGCCTTCGTTGCGACCCCGAAAAATCGCCAGCGCCCGGTGAGAGGGGATGGTGCTGAGCGGCTCATCGTATTCAAAGTAATCGCGAAACTTGGCACCTTCGTTTTCTTTACCGTCAATTAAGCGGGCACTGGCCTGCCCTTCTTCTTTAAGAAAGCTGCGCAACTGCCCAAGCAACTCAGCATTTTCGGCAAATTTCTCCATCAATATAAATTTGGCGCCATCGAGAGCGGCTTTCACATCAGTGATTTTTTTACCTTCCTCGCTGTCGCCGTTGAGGTATTTTGCCGCTTCGTCTTCCGGGTTCAGGCTCGGTTCGGCGAGCAGAGCTTCGGCCAGTGGCTCGAGCCCGGCCTCTCGGGCAATCTGCCCTTTAGTACGGCGCTTCACTTTATAAGGTAGGTAGAGATCTTCGAGGCGGGTTTTGGTGTCAGCTGCCTTTATCGACTGCGCTAATTCGGGGCTCAGCTTACCCTGCTCATCAATACTTTTAAGCACAGCTTCACGGCGCTCTTCTAGCTCGCGCAAGTAACGCAGGCGCTCTTCAAGAGTGCGCAACTGGCCGTCATCAAGACCACCCGTCACCTCTTTACGATAGCGCGCAATAAACGGCACCGTGGCACCCTCGTCCAACATTTCAACCGCCGCTTCTACTTGCTGTCGTTTGGCACCAATCTCATCGGCAATTCGCTGGGCAATACTCTGCATACACTTGTTCACTCTTCGTCGGGTGGGCTTGATTGGGGGGAGCTGTCGTAGATCGTTTCAGGCAGTGATTCGAAAATCGGACAGGCCTTTCTGTACACCGCTATTATGGATATAAGCGTCGCATAAAACAGCATTAATCTGCGGCCCACAGTGTTTTTTATTAACTCTATCTCTAACCGTCTTATGCTGTTACGGGTGTACAATGTGTCCATCTCATGCCTATTGCAGTAGCAAACCAAAACGCAGCTCACATTCAGCGAATAAATACCGAACATAGAAATTATTGATTTAATTTATTAGGCCTGTTTCGCTACTATGCAAAGCGTTAGAAAACACCTGCCGCTTAGCAGGCCAAAGCCGTTCAATTATTACTAACGAGCCGCCAAGGTTCAACTAAGCTGCATTTCACCACCCACTTTCATTATAAGGAGTCACTGACTATGTCATATTCATCAGACATCGACGCAGCTGCCAGCTTGATCAAAGAGCAAGGCAGTGCATGGAACGCCATCAGCCCAGAGTATGTTGCTCGTATGCGCGCCCAGAACCGCTTTCAAACTGGCCTTGATATCGCCAAGTACACTGCCGGTATCATGCGTAAAGATATGGCCGATTACGACGCTGACTCCGCTAGCTACACCCAGTCACTGGGCTGCTGGCACGGCTTTATCGGCCAACAGAAAATGATCGCCATCAAGAAGCACCTTGAGACGACTGACAAGCGTTACCTCTACCTGTCTGGCTGGATGGTTGCTGCCCTGCGTTCTGACTTCGGCCCACTGCCCGATCAGTCTATGCACGAGAAAACGTCTGTTTCTTCGTTGATTGAAGAGCTTTACACCTTCTTGCGCCAGGCTGATGCCCGCGAGCTGGGCGGTTTGTTCCGCGAACTCGACGCCGCCCGTGAAGCTGGCGATGCCGCTGCTGAAGCCGACGTTCAGGCCAAGATCGACAATCACGAAACTCACGTCGTACCGATTATTGCCGATATCGATGCCGGTTTCGGTAACGAAGAAGCGACTTACTTGCTGGCCAAGCAAATGATCGAAGCCGGTGCTTGCTGCATCCAGCTTGAGAATCAGGTGTCTGACGCCAAGCAGTGTGGCCACCAGGACGGTAAAGTCACCGTGCCTCACGAAGACTTCGTCGCCAAAATCAATGCCGTTCGCTACGCCTTTTTAGAGCTGGGTGTTGACGATGGCGTTATCGTTGCTCGCACCGACTCACTGGGTGCTGGCCTGACGCAAAAAATCCCCGTATCCAAAACACCTGGCGATCTGGCCGACCAGTACAACGCCTTCCTCGAAGTGGAAGAAGTATCTGCTGATGATCTGGGTAACGGCGATCTCGTTATCAAGCAAAATGGCAAGCTGGTTCGCCCCGTGCGTCTGCCCAACGGCCTGGTGCGTTTTAAAGCCGGTACTGGCGAAGCGCGTTGCGTACTCGACAGCATCGTCTCACTGCAAAGTGGTGCCGACCTGTTGTGGATCGAAACTGAGAAGCCCCACGTTGGCCAAATTGGTGGCATGGTTGATGAAATCCGCAAGGTCATCCCCAACGCCAAGCTGGTTTACAACAACTCACCTTCTTTCAACTGGACGCTGAACTTCCGCCAGCAAGTGTTCGACACCTGGGCTGAAGCGGGTAAAGATGTTTCCGCTTACAACCGCGACGATCTGATGAGCGAAAGCTACGACGAGACCGAACTGGCTACCGTTGCCGATGAAAAGATCCGCACCTTCCAGGCTGATGCAGCCCGCGAAGCCGGTATCTTCCACCACCTCATCACCCTGCCGACTTACCACACCGCCGCACTGTCTACTGACAACCTGGCGAAAGAGTACTTCGGTGACCAGGGCATGCTCGGTTATGTTGCCGGCGTTCAGCGCAAAGAAATCCGTCAGGGTATCGCCTGCGTTAAGCACCAAAACATGGCTGGCTCTGACATAGGCGACGCCCACAAAGAGTACTTCTCGGGTGACCAGGCACTGAAAGCCTCGGGTAAAGACAATACCATGAATCAGTTTTAATTGACTAAAACTGAACTCATAAAAAAGCCCCGCTGGAAACAGCGGGGCTTTTTTATTGCTGGCTAATTAGTCGCCAGCCCCATCAAGGCTTGGCTTACTGGCGATGTAAAGCAAAGTCGCTGCACTTAAACACTGTCTTCGCAAAACTACTATAAAATCTGTAGCCATTACGCGAACCAGCGGGGACTCAACAGCCTGCTAGAGTAGTAGAGAAACGCACAGGGCGAGAAATAACAATCCAGACAAAGCCTGCCAAAACAATAGGGGATTAGTTTCGAGCAGTGCATCACCCTGGCCCTTTTTATATGCTGGATTGGGCTTTTGTAACTCATGTAGAAATTCAGAAACATCTTCATAGCGCTGCTCTGGGCTAAAGCGCAGACCTTTTTTTACTGCACCATCTATCCAGATGGGTATTAAGGGATTGATGTCGTAACAGGGGATATATTTAGTTTTCAAATAGGCTTTCGATGTACGGCACTCTTCAAGCTTGCCAGCAAAAGGTGGCTCCCCTGTAAGCATTTCATAAACAATAACAGCCAGTGAGAAAATATCGGATTGCACTGTACTTTTAGCGTTAATAACCACTTCAGGTGCTGAATAGGCCGCTGTGCCGAGTACCCCTTCTCGCTCAAGGGGTGTGGCAATTTCAGCAATACCCTGAATAAAGCAGGAGCCAAAATCGATAATTTTCACCTGGCCATTCTTGTCGATAAGAATATTACCCGGCTTAATATCTTGGTGCAGTGTTTCCCGATTATGGAAGGCTCTTATACCTTTAACAATTTGCTGTACCAGTAAAATGACATCTTGCACAGGAGGTTTTGGGTTTTCCTTTATCCAACGCTCCAGGGTGATGCCGTCAACATATTCGGTAAGATAGTAAAGGCATGACTTCGATTTACCGCCATCAACAACCTTTGCGACGTGAGGGTTGTCGAGGCGACTACCAATCCAGCTTTCCATCACAAAACGGTCGATATAGGCTAGATCATCGTCAAAATTAACCGAGGGCGTTTTCATGCAATAACGTTGATCGGTTTCTATCTCGCAGACCAAGTAAACCTGACTACGATTACTGGCATGTAATTCTCGTTCAATACGATAGCCATCCAGAATCATGCCCGGCTCTAGTGACGGTGGAAAAGGCAACGCCGACAGCTTGCGATTAACATCATCAATGCTCTGGCGTGGAAAACCATCAACGCGCAAAATCTGACAACTTAAATTATCGCGGCTGTTATTTTCGAGGGCTATGTTCTTTAAAGCGACACAACAATCTTCAAATTTTTGCTCTGATTTCTCGTCAACCAAAGTACGTAAAGCAGAGCGTATATCCCGGTTTTTTACAAAGTCGTGAATGCCATCGGTACTGAGGAAAAAGATATCGTCGATTTCTAAATCGACACTGCGATAGTCAACGTCAAGTTTGACGTCCAGCCCCATAGCTCGTGCTAAGTAGGATTGCTCACTGCTGATAAAAGTGGTGTGGTCGCGAGTCAACTGTTCGAGATCATTGTCACGTAAGCGATAAATACGAGAATCGCCAACATGAAAAATATGCGCTGTTTGCGACTTGAAAATAACGCTGGTGAAAGTACTGACATAGCCTTTTTGTGCGTCGGTAAAACTACGCCCCTGGCCGAACAGCCAGCGGTTTAGAGCGGTAAGCACCTGGGTAGTAGCTTTTTTTACACCCCAGCTATCGGGTGTGGAGTAATAGTCAGAGAGGAAATTATGAACACAGGTTTCACTGGCTTCCTTGCCCGCCTCTGCGGCACTGACACCATCGGCAATCACCGCCACCGCACCCTTGTTGGTTAATGTCAGCCCCTGGGGAATGCGGATGCCAATAGCATCTTCATTTTGAGGCTTAACACCAGCCACAGAGTGCTGGGCCACGGTGAAACTTAAATGTGCTAGCGACTGCTCAGACATGTAACCTCGCGAATTTCTTCATGTGAGCTCTTTATATTAAGAGCAGGCCACATTAAGCACGACCCCGATTAAGCGCGACAGCTAAACATCAGGCTCGCCGCCAGCGCGTGCCCTCGCGGGAATCCTCAAGAACTATGCCCTGCTCTTTCAATTCTTCGCGCACTTCGTCGGCCCGCACGTAATCTTTATTCAGTTTCGCTGCTTCTCGCTCGGCGACAAGGCCATCAATATCAGCATCAGATAAACCGCTGCTATCTTGTGCCGAGCCTTTGAGGAAGACCTCAGGATTCTCCTGTAATATACCGAGAATTCCACCCAGGGCTTTTAACTCCCCTGCCATTGCTTTTTTCTGATCTTCACGGGCGGAAGTATTTAGCTCTCGAACCAGGTCGTACATCGCCGAGAAAGCTTCACGGGTATTGAAGTCGTCATCCATTGCGGCGACGAAGCGCTGGTAATACTCACCACTTTCAAGATCACTCAGGGGCGTGGGAGCAACATCAGCAAAGTTTTGCAGGGCGAAATAAAAACGCTCAAGCCCCTGTCGTGCTTCTATCAAATTATCTTCTGAATAATTAATGGGGCTGCGGTAGTGGCTTGATAATAAAAAATAGCGCACCACTTCTGGATGGTATTTTTCTAGCACATCGCGAATGGTGAAAAAATTATTCAACGACTTGGACATCTTTTCGTTGTCGACCCGCACCGCTCCGGCATGCATCCAGTAATTCACAAAGTGCTTGCCGGTCGCTGCTTCGCTTTGGGCAATTTCGTTTTCGTGATGGGGAAAAGGCAGGTCGGGGCCACCGCCGTGAATATCGAAAGTATCACCCAGCAGGCAGGTCGACATGGCCGAGCATTCAATGTGCCAGCCGGGGCGGCCGTAACCCCAGGGCGAAGGCCAGCCCGCTTCACTTTCATCAGCAGCTTTCCACAGGGCGAAATCGCGGGGGTCTTCTTTCACATCCGTGACTTCAACCCGCGCACCGGAGAGTAATTCGTCAGGGTTTTTATTACTTAATTTGCCGTAATCGGGGAAGCGTTTGACGCGATAATAAACATCACCGTTGTCGGCCCGGTAAGCGTAATGGTTGTCGACCAGGGTTTGCACCATGTCGAGAATATCGTCCATATGGCCGGTGGCGCGGGGTTCGAGATTAGGGGGCAATATACCCAGCGCACGCTCGTCCTCGTGCATCGCGTCTATCATGCGTTCGGTTAAGTCGGTATAGATCTCTTTATTCTCATCGGCGCGACGCAAAATTTTGTCGTCGATATCGGTGATATTACGCACGTAGTTGACGTCCCAGCCCTGAGAGCGCAGGTAGCGCGTAATCGCGTCGAAGGTAACCAGCACGCGAGCGTGGCCAATATGGCAGTAGTCATAAACGGTAATGCCGCAAACGTAGAGGTCAATTTTGCCGGGCTTAATCGGTTTAAAGAACTCTTTCTTGCGCGTT
>Ga0209121_10006024_pt1 | contig 10778 bp, 9 predicted proteins | sample Cruoilmetagenom3_FD_187292 | JGI IMG/M metagenome (GOLD analysis project Ga0209121, IMG submission 187292) | Oil polluted marine microbial communities from Coal Oil Point, Santa Barbara, California, USA - Sample 3 (SPAdes) (version 2) | ecosystem: Environmental > Aquatic > Marine > Oil seeps ...
CAAGCTTTTCTAAATAACAACTATGTTGGCATGGCCGTAACGGTCGGTTTGTTCGTTACCTTCTGGTAAGCATCAGTTTTTATCAAACGAATATTCAAGAAAAAGGCACCCAGTGGGTGCCTTTTTTGATCGCGTTGAATCTGCTATCAGAGCCCTGCTATATACAGGAATTACTCGACTTGGTGAATACTCTCTTGAATAGTCAGACGGACTTCTGGGTAAAGCATCGAGTAAAGAAGCTTAGCGAATTGCTGAGTCTTCTCTAAATCGCAGTTGCCGTCGTTATCTAGGTACTGTTGCTGCTTCAACGTTGCGAACATAGAAGCAAACACACCTTTATCGAAGAATTCGGGAGCATTGATACCATGCAATCGACCAAGTCGCTGTGCGATGTCTTGGCTTTTCTGCTCAAGGTCAGATTTGTCCAGTTCCGGATTCTCTGCCAGCAAGTTTAGAGCAATAGAGTAGCGCTGTAGCGTTTCTGAAATCGTACGGCCTAACAGCATAAGAGCTTGGCTGTTCGATTGGTTGATCGTCACTTCATTGTCAGACACAACAATCATGCCCTGGCTAACAAGTTCATCAATGATGTTTGATACTACGCCTTCAAGCTGTGATTCGTCGTAGCTTAAGAACAGCTCTTTCTTTAAGAACGGATAAATTGCTGCAACATTCTTTTGAATCGCTTCAATCGATAAACCGCGCTGACGAATGGTCATCTGGGCAATTAAAGATGGCAGAGCGAACAAGTGAATGATGTTGTTTCGGTAGTAGGTCATCAGAATTGACTGGTGACGGTCTAGCGAAATAATGTCGCCCATTGAGTCTGATTCAATTAGGAACTTGTTCAGCGATTCAGCGTGTTTTACCAGATCTTCAGCACTGTCTTTTGGCACAGTGAACGTTGCTGAATATGGAACGTTCTTAAGCAGAGACAGGTAGCAATTGATCTGAGAAACCAAAGAGTCACGAGACAATGCGCGCTGTCTTGAGGCCAATAGCGCGGTTGCACAAAGGGTCAATGCGTTGGTCGCCGCGGCATCGTTAATGTGCGTCATCATTTTGGTCGCCAGGTCATTAACCACTGGATTCATCCATTGTGGTTTACTGGTGCCCATTGGGTCGATGTCTTTGGTCCACTCAGGTGAGTGTTCATTCAGGTATTGGTTCAGTTGAATCGGCTCACCGAAGTTCACGTAGCCTTTACCAAAGTTACGTAGCTTACGAATGGTACGAATCACTAAGCTCGCGTTTTCTTTCTCTTTACGCTTGCCACGAAGTTCTTTCGCGTAAGTCGCCACTTCCATCACGTGTTCATAACCAATGTACACAGGGACCAAAGTAACAGGACGGTTCATACCACGTAGCATTGCCTGAATGGTCATCGCTAGCATGCCCGTTTTTGCCTGCAATAGACGACCTGTACGAGAACGACCACCTTCACTGAAGTACTCTACTGAGTAACCTTTAGCGAACAATTCCGCTAGGTATTCACGGAAAATCGTCGAGTAAAGCTTGTTGCCTTTGAAGCTACGGCGAATAAAGAACGCACCACCATGACGGAAAATAGGACCGGCAGGGAAGAAGTTGAGGTTAATACCCGCCGCGATGTGCGGAGGCACCATGCCTTCATGATAAAGCACATAAGAAAGCAGTAAGTAATCCATGTGGCTGCGGTGACAAGGGACGTAAACAATCTCGTGACCGTCTTGAGCTAGCTTACGAACCGTTGAAGCGTTGCTAATATGCAGACCTTGGTACAATTTATTCCACAACCAACCAAGAATTTTCTCACCGCGTTTAATTAACGAGTAAGAGAAGTTAGCTGCGATCTCATCCATGATGTCCTGAGCTTCTTTGCTCGCTTTCTCGATCGAGATGTTCTTTGTTTGTGCTTCGTCTTCAATTGCTTTCTTGATTGCTTCTGATTTGAGTAGACGATCAAACAGAGCTTGGCGGCTTGGTAGGTTAGGGCCTGATGCAGCAAGCTTTTGGCGAGAGAAGTGAATACGTGCCACACGCGCCAGTTTGTGCGCGATGGTGCTGTCGGTACCGTGTGAATTAGCCATGTAGCGAAGAGATACCACAGGACTAAAGCGAACTAGACAGTCACGACCAGCGAGCAATACCGCTTTTGATTTCTCTAAGCCATTCATTGCTTGTAGGTAAGGTTTCTGGTTAGTCTCTTTACCAGGTTTACGTCCCCAAAGTACAGTGGTAGGGATAACTTGAACATCGAGCTCAGAGTCTTCAGCATGCAGTGAAAGCAACTCAGAGAAAACTTCAATTGAAGAGCTTGGTACATAATCATCGTCTTGAAGCAGAGTTTTGCGAGAAGAGATAAAAACGTAGCGTTGCAGTGATTTGCCGTTGATTTCAAGCTTGCTTAATGGATCAGGTAGACCTAATTCAAGTGCATGTTTTTGCAATGTAAGAATGTCGACACTTGAGCGAAACGGTAAGGCGTATACAATCGGTTTGCTCAAATCAATGTTCAAATCCTCAACAGGGTTTGAAGGAATTGATGTGCCCTTTACCAATACGGATAAAGGTAGCTTCATTAATGAACGTGAAAAAGATTGTCCAGAAGACATATAGGTTCACTGCCTCAATAGTTATTTCAATGTGCTCAAGCGTATCTCTATTTCTATGATGAAAAAGGATAAATCCTATGAGTGAAATAGGGATAAGCCTAGGCGTAAATTTAATCGATGCAAGAATACCAGAAACTGGTCTAACCTTTTAATGGAAATAGTCATATTGCCGTTAAGTTTGTGGAAAATCATTCATCGACTGATTGAGTATAGAGTTAAAAATGACCAAAAAATCAAACACCGGATTCAAACGCATCATAAAATCAGCAGGCTTTTCATGGCAAGGCCTCACAAGTTCGTTTAAAAGCGAGGCTGCATTTCGGCAAGAAGTGTTCATGGCAGCAATACTGATTCCGTTGGCATTCTATTTGGACGTAAGCCAAGTTGAGCGAATCTTGATGATCTCAGCTGTTGTGTTAGTGATGGTTGTCGAGTTAATCAATACCGCGATTGAAGCAGTTGTTGATCGAATCGGTAGTGAGCATCATGAGCTTTCTGGGATGGCGAAAGATGTCGGCTCGGCGGCTGTTCTCATCTGTCTAATACTAGCGGGTTACGTGTGGCTAGAGATCCTATTTTTGTGATTCTTGAAAAATGAACTAAAAACAACCAATTGCTTTGCTTTTGTTCAGTTACTGGATATACTCACAGTCAACTGTATAAAAAGACAGGTGAATCATGAAGCCGTTAACGCCGCGCCAACAACAAGTTTTTGATCTTATCAAAAGTAAGATTGACGATTTCGGTATGCCACCGACACGTGCAGAAATTGCACGAGAACTAGGCTTCCGCTCTGCTAATGCTGCAGAAGAACATTTAAAAGCTCTTGCTCGTAAAGAAGCGATAGAGATTATCCCGGGTGCGTCTCGTGGTATTCGTATTTTGCTTGAAGATGCAGCAAATGAGGAACAAGGTTTACCATTAATCGGTCAGGTTGCCGCTGGTGAGCCTATTCTGGCTCAAGAACATGTAGAAATGCATTACCAAGTAGACCCAGGTATGTTTAAACCTCAGGCTGACTTCTTACTTCGTGTAAATGGCGAAAGTATGAAAAACATCGGTATTATGGATGGTGATCTACTGGCTGTTCATAAAACACAAGACGTACGCGACGGTCAGGTTGTTGTAGCTCGTGTTGATGATGATGTAACGGTAAAACGCCTAGAACGCAAAGGTTCAACGGTTCTGTTACATGCTGAAAATGAAGAGTTTTCTCCAATTCACGTCGATCTAGAATCTCAACATTTGTCTATTGAAGGGCTGGCTGTTGGTATTATTCGTAACACCGACTGGATGTAGTCATTGCAAAAAAGCTTATTGATATTTATTCTCAATAACTTGTTATTGTAATTGATATTCATTATCATCTTCTTTGTCTAGATACAAGGAAGATGATGATGCCAAATCCAACCAAACCTCAAATGAAGCCGCTTATTCGTAAGCCGCGCTCCTCTGTTCAAAAGGCTTCTTCTAATCAAGGGTCTGCACATCAAGAATTCCAAGTTCCGACGAATCTCGTTCAACATCTTTGGTTTCGCAGCCGCGAAAGCCTTGCCGATGACGGCCTAGTCTATGACCCTATCGCAGCTCAAGCCTGCAAACGCTGCCAATTAGCACCAGAATGTCTTACTGGTGAACTCGACCAACAACAACTCCTTTACGCGACACTGACTCAACTTTGTGATTCTCAAGTTCAACAGTTTTTATCTCATAACCCAGATGCTTGGATTATTAACGTGGGAGCAGGGCTCGATACCCGTTTCTACCGTTTAGATAATGGCCGCTGTCATTGGGTTGAGCTGGATGTAACCGAGAATCTGCTTTGGCGGCAACGCCTGTTCCACAAAAATGAACGCTATCGTTTAGAGTGTGGCTCTGTTGACGACTTAACTTGGTTAGATGAACTTAACATTCCAGAGCAAGCTTCTGTGATGGTGGTGTGTGAACATGCTCTGCTTGATTGTAATGAACAGCTGACGGCGCACTTTATTCAGTCATTGAGTCGTTACTTTACTCATGCACACGCGTGTTTAGTGTTAGCTGGAGACAAAAGCTCGAGTGCTCTTGGGCAAAAGCTCGGTTCTGGAAAGTATGCTCACGGGTTGTCTTCACCAATAGACAGTGTTCTCAATTGGTTGCCATGGGCGCAATGGGTTAAGTCATTTTCACCATTAGAGCAGCAATGTAATCGTTGGAAGTTGTGGCAGCGATTGTTGTGTAAGATTTCTCAGTTTAAAAAGCGTTTAACTCCTCAATTAGTACTCGTTAAATGGTAGCGTTAGCTTCTTCTATCAACACATAGTTTGGTAAAAGCTAACCAATACACAAAGTACACAACATAGTGAAAGCCCACCCACTAGGTTAAACTATCGCCTCTAAACTAAGAGGTGATCGTGAAGCTATTTAATCCCCAAATTATTTTTCAAACGCTATCCAATCAGGCGATGCACAAAAAAGTGTTGTTGCTCGCGATCCCGATGGTTCTCTCTAATATTACGGTTCCACTGCTGGGCTTAGTCGATGCGGCGGTTATTGGTCATCTAGAGCATTCTTGGTATTTAGGTGGTGTGGCATTAGGCGGCACTATGATCAGTGTGACCTTTTGGTTGCTTGGCTTCCTGCGTATGTCGACAACAGGGCTAGCCGCACAATCCTATGGTGCGAATGATGGCAAGCAACTTGGCTTAGTCTTTGTGCAAGGCGTGACTATGGCCTTAGGGTTTGCTGGTGTCTTTTTGCTTTTACACAGTCTAGTCGCCGATTTAGTTTTCTCATTGAGTAGCGCCAGTGATCAAGTTAAGCACTATGGTCAGCAATATTTCTCAATCCGCGCTTGGAGTGCACCTGCTGCGCTAACTAACTTTGTAATTTTAGGTTGGTTACTCGGAACTCAAAATGCCAAAGCGCCAATGTGGATGGTGATTATCACCAACATCACCAATATCATTTTGGATATCGTTTTTGTTATCGGTTTAGGGTGGCAAGTGGAAGGTGCTGCATTGGCATCTGTAATGGCGGATTATGCTGGTCTAACATTTGGCCTGATTTGTGTTTACCGAATCTGGGCGAAGAAACAGTTACCATCGCCATGGGATCTGCTTAAGAAAACTAGCCAAGGTTTGAGTCGTTTCGTGAAACTGAATCGCGATATCTTTCTTCGTTCATTGTGTCTACAAGCGACTTTCACTTTCATGACTTTCCAAGGTGCAAGCTTTGGCGATGATGTTGTTGCGGCCAATGCCGTGTTGATGAGTTTCTTGATGATCATCTCTTATGGGATGGATGGCTTTGCCTATGCAATGGAAGCTATGGTTGGTAAGGCGATTGGCGCGAAAGACAAAGATGAACTAAACCAGTCATTGATTGGTACTTTCTTCTGGAGCTTCAATACTTGTTTAGTACTGACCATAGCGTTCGTAATCGCTGGCTCTAGCTTAATCAATATGATCACCACAATCCCAGACGTGAAGAGCCAAGCCGAGGTGTATCTGCCATGGCTGATTGCGATGCCATTGGTATCTATGTGGTGCTTCTTGTTGGATGGTATTTTCGTTGGGGCCACTAAAGGCAAGGATATGCGCAATAGTATGTTTGTTGCGACTTGCAGTTTTTTCGCGATTTTCTACTTAGTATCAGGCTTAGAAAACCATGCACTGTGGCTAGCGATGCTGAGCTTTATGGCAATGCGCGGAATTGGTCTTGGTGTGTTGTTTGTTTCTCAGTGGAAAAAGGGTGAGTTTCTCGCTTAGCTTACTTAGATAGCTCAGTTCAGGGAGCAACAAATAGAGGCTGTACAGGAAAAGGGGTATTTAGAACATCATGATCTAATTACTATTAATGCTTTAATGTTCAATATCTTAAATAAAAACAGCAAGCGCGCTGCTTGCTGTTTTTGTATTTGGCCTATGGGTGGTCAAATACTCCTATTGGTGCTTTGTCTAGAATAAACGGTTAAGCCCGTTGAGTGCTGCAACACGATAAGCTTCTGCCATCGTTGGGTAGTTAAAGGTTGTATTTACAAAGTACTCGATGGTATTCGCTTCACCTTTCTGCTCCATAATCGCTTGTCCGATGTGGATGATTTCAGCGGCACGCTCACCAAACACGTGGATACCTAAAATCTCTTTGGTTTCGCGATGGAACAGAATCTTCAAGCTACCAATGTCTTTACCCGCAATTTGAGCACGAGCTAGGTGCTTGAAGGAAGAACGTCCCACTTCATACGGTACTTTAGCTGCGGTAAGCTCTTGCTCAGTTTTACCAACAGAGCTGATCTCCGGGATGGTGTAGATACCTGTTGGAATGTCTTCGATAAGGTGGCGTTCAGCTTCACCTTTCACTATTGCTTGAGCCACAAATCGACCTTGGTCATAAGCAGCGCTTGCTAGGCTAGGGTAGCCAATCACATCCCCGACAGCATAAACATGATCAACATTGGTTTGGTAATTGGTATTTACTGAGACTTGCCCACGAGAGTCCGATTCTAGCCCAACAGCACCAAGGTTTAGTCTGTCTGTGTTACCTGTTCGGCCATTGGCATACAGTAGGCAATCAGCACGCATTTTCTTACCTGACTCTAGGTGAATGATTACACCGTCATCAGTGCCTTCAATTTTCTCAAAGGTTTCATCGTTACGAATGACTACGCCACTGTTCCAGAAGTGGTAAGAAAGCGCATCTGAGGTTTCATTGTCTAAGAATGACAGTAAGCGGTCTCGAGTATTGATGAGATCGGTTTTTACGCCCAAACCACGGAAAATCGACGCGTATTCACAGCCAATAACGCCAGCACCATAGATGATGATATGTTGCGGGTCGTGTTTAAGAGAAAGAATCGAGTCGCTGTCGTAAATACGTTCATGCAGAAAATCGACATTATCTGGTTGATAAGGACGAGAACCTGTCGCGATAACAAATTTGTCCGCACTGTAATGTTCTTCAGTACCATCGCTTTGCATTACCGAGACAGTGTTAGTATCGATAAAACGTGCAGTACCAAACACTAGCGTACACTGGTTGCGGTCGTAGAATCCTTGGCGCAAGCGAGTCTGTTTGTCGATGACTGATTTAGCATGCCCCAAGATGTTAGAGAACGTTGAGTGAATGCTTTTGTTGTTCTGACAAAACAGCGGATTGCTGTTGAATTCGATAATACGACTAACAGCGTGACGCAGTGCTTTTGACGGAATGGTTCCCCAGTGAGTACAACCACCACCAACGCTGCTTTCTTTCTCAATGATTGCAACGTTCAACCCGGCTTTGGTTAATCCCATCGCTGCCCCTTCGCCTCCGGGGCCACTACCAATTACGATTACATCAAAGTGGTTGGAGTGTGGCATAGCTATCTTCCTTGTTATATTTGATTAACATTGCTTTAGCGAGATTTTAACTGATTCTGTTCTTGGGTACATGAAAAGGGTATCAGAGAGTCGGTGAGATCACGCCGAGTCATCGAAAAAAGAATATTTGGTATGTCGTATGTCTCCAAATGACAGTGTGGATATTGAAATTTTTTCTTCGAACGTATTTACTTCGGTACGTGAACAAAGAGGTGTGTTTAGTGTCTTATATAACCAGAGTGCCTTATATAAAGAAGTGATTCGCGTTATATTAACCAGAGAATCAGACATGCCTGTTTAGGCTGTAAAAGAAGAAATTGATAAAGTATGAAACCAATGGGCATTCGCGCACAGCAAAAAGAAAAAACTCGTCGTAGCTTAATTGATGCAGCATTTAGCCAACTCAGCGCCGATCGTAGTTTTTCCAACCTAAGCTTGAGAGAAGTCGCTCGTGAGGCTGGAATAGCACCGACTTCCTTTTATCGTCACTTTAAAGATATGGATGAGCTCGGCTTAACCATGGTTGATGAAGGTGGTTTATTATTACGCCAATTAATGCGTCAAGCTCGTCAGCGTATAGTAAAAGAAGGCAGTGTGATTCGCACATCGGTTGAAACCTTTATGGAATTCATTGAAAGCAGCCCAAACGTATTCAGACTGTTATTACGCGAGCGCTCAGGAACTTCATTTGAGTTTCGTGCAGCGGTAGCTCGTGAGATACAACACTTCTCTGCTGAATTAACCGAATACCTGATAACGACAGGCATGACAAGAGATGAAGCTTTTACTCAAGCAGAAGCCTCGGTCATATTGGTTTTCAACTCAGGGGCAGAAGCATTAGATTTAGATCGACGTCAGCGAGATGAATTGGCTGAACGCTTGATCATGCAATTACGAATGATGGCCAAAGGGGCTTTTTGGTATCGTAAAGAACGTGAACGTAACCGATTAAAAGGCGGGATTGAATAATGTCGAATGAAAATAATACTGTAAACCGTGGTTCTGAAAGAAAGACACTCGTACTTGCTGTTGTTGCAGGTGTGTGTGGTGATGCACTGTTATCTTGGGTAACAATGAGCGAAGTGGGCTTCTCTATTTTCCCGTTGATTGCTTTAGTTTTGGCTGTACAAGCGCTTTACCAAGAATACCTAACTAATCCAGTATCTGAAGATATTCCGTTAGTGGGTTTGGCTTGTTTCTTTGTAGGTGCATTTGGCCACTCGGCTTTTGTGAAAGCACAGCACCCTGATGCAGGTTCAAACTTCTTTGCGATTATTGTCGCGATGCTGCTTTTAGCTTGGGTAGGTAAGAAGTTAGGCTTTATCGGCAAGACAGCTTAAGCCAACCTATAAATAAAAAAACGAGCCGATTGGCTCGTTTTTTTGTATCTGCTGTTTGTCTTAGGTCGAGAAAGCGTGTTTTATGCTTTACGTTCTAAGAACACACCTGCTTCCATGTGGTGCGTGTAAGGGAACTGGTCGAACAGAGCAAAACGAGTGATATCGTGGGTTTCGCTTAAGATCTCTAGGTTCTCTTTCAGTGTTTCAGGGTTACAAGAGATGTACATGATGCGCTCGTAGCCTTGCACCATCTTACAAGTATCAACGTCCATACCTGAACGCGGTGGATCAACAAATATAGTGTTGCAGTTGTAGCTCTTTAGATCGATGTTTGCTTGCTGTAGGCGGCGGAACTCACGTTTGCCTTCCATTGCTACGGTAAAATCTTCCGCAGACATACGAATGATCTGAACATTATCAATCTTGTTCGCCGCAATGTTGTATTGAGCAGATTCTACAGATGGCTTCGCTAGCTCTGTTGCAAGTACACGCTCAAAGTTTTGTGCCAGAGCTAATGAGAAGTTACCGTTACCACAGTAAAGCTCAAGCAAGTCACCTTTGCTGTCTTGAGTACAGTCGACAGCCCATTCCAACATTTTCTCTGCTACTTTGCCGTTTGGTTGAGTAAAGCTGTTCTCTACTTGCTGGTATATATAGCTATCACCATTCACATCTAGCTTCTCAATGACGTAGTCGCGATCCAGTACGATTTTCATCTTACGCGCACGGCCAATTAGGTTTAGGTTAAAGCCTTCATCATTTAATTGCTGCTTAAGCGCTTTAGCATCTTGAATCCACTGTTCACCTAATTGACGGTGGTAAAGCAGTGACACCAAAATCTCACCGCTTAACGTAGAAAGGAAGTCTACTTGGAATAGCTTGTGGCGTAGAGAGTGGTTGCTCTTCATTGCATCCGTTAATAGAGGCATTAGATCGTTGATAAGACGACTAGCCGCAGGAAACTGGTCTACGCGGTATTTTTCTTTGGTCTCTTGATTGAACATGACGTAATACATATCGTCACCTTCATGCCACACGCGGAATTCAGCACGCATGCGGTAGTGTTGTTCTGGAGATTCATACACTTCCAGCTCAGGCACATTGTATTGTGAGAACATTTCAGTAAGACGTTCAGTCTTTTCTGCGAGCTGTTCTTGGTAGCGTTGCGGGTTTACATCTAAATTCGCCATTGTTATGCCTTTTGCTGTCGTGCTTTTAAATCAAGAGCGCAGATTTTATTCAATCACAGGCGCTTGTCCAGTGTTGAGAGCTATTCAATGTAAATCGACCTTGAAAACTATAGCTTATAACTATCTTAGACTAGACAAATGATTCATAGGTTAATACTATCTCCGACAAGCTGGTGCCATTTGGATGTATAGATGGCTGAAGAGGGAATCTGGTGTGAATCCAGAACTGACGCGCAGCGGTAAAAGAGAACGAATATTCATAAGACACTGCAAATAGCTTTTTGTGGGAAGTCGAATATTAGGTAACCATAAGGT
>Ga0209121_10006027_pt1 | contig 10775 bp, 11 predicted proteins | sample Cruoilmetagenom3_FD_187292 | JGI IMG/M metagenome (GOLD analysis project Ga0209121, IMG submission 187292) | Oil polluted marine microbial communities from Coal Oil Point, Santa Barbara, California, USA - Sample 3 (SPAdes) (version 2) | ecosystem: Environmental > Aquatic > Marine > Oil seeps ...
TGAAGAAAGACTTCGGCGGTGCTGGCTTGGGATTTGATTTCCTCGATGACGTATTCGGCGACTTTTTCAAAGGCAGAGGCACCTCCTTCTCCTTCAGAAACTTTGGCAGGCCCGGGGGCAGAAGATTCCAAGTCTGGCCGGGGGAGGAAATCAATCTGGAAGAAATATTTGGTCAAGCTCAAAGACCCCAACGTCAAGATGTTCGCTATGAGCTTACAATCAACCCAAGGGAAGCTTTACAAGGAACCAAGAAGACATTAAGCAGAAAGGGGAAGAGGTTGGAGGTGAACATTCCTGCGGGGGTAAGGACAGGCAGTCTAGTGAAATTAAGCAATGCCCGCCAGATAACCGATGGCCTGCCCGGGGATATCTTGATTGAAGTCATAGTCAAATAAATCTGGGATTATAGGTTTATTCCTGCTCTAAATCTGCCTCAATATCTCATATACATTTAAAGGCGATGCACTCCTATTCAGATGAGGGCTTCGTCCATTAAAACCCTGATATACCTATCGCAAAGAGTAGTAACATGGGAAAAGGTTTTGGCTAAATGCTCCCTTGCCTTGGCATAATCCTGAAGCTCAATTTCAGCTCCTACCTCAAATAGCTCCCTTTCTATGGAATTTATCTCTGCTGGTGCAAAGTATTGCCTTGCCATATTAAGCTCATTTCTCAGTGCATCGAACACCCCTTTTATTACTTCCTTGCCTCCTTCTAACCTCTCTGCTTTCAGCGTTGTTAGCCTGTCCAAAGCACCTGACACTAGAAATAAATTTGACTTTAACCTTTCCGAGTGGTGAAAACCAAGGTTTGCTTGCTTCTTATCCGTAGATCACCTCAACTTAAAATTCCCTTGCCAGCCAATTAAAGCAGAAAAGAAAAGGAATTGCCATAAGGGTCCTTTTACCAGAGCTAATGAGCAATTCCCAATTTCGGCTGTCGCGGGAATAGCTATTTTGAGGTAGCTTCAGTTGTGGAATTCCAATATGGCTTTACTCTTCGTCTAAATCCGCCTCAAGCGTGGAGGTGCATCGTGATTGCCTCACTCTGCTTTGTTAGCAACGCTACAGCAACTTAATAAATTCATTTGCTGATAAGCCCGCTTAACGGATAATAGCTCGCAACGTTCCTCTATCCAACTCCTTGTGTGAAGAGGGACAACTAAAGTTTTCCGCATAAAATCCCTCTCCCTCGAAGGGAGAGGTTAGAGCCTGTCCTGAGCTTGCCGAAGGATGAGGGTAAACTTCCCCCTCCCTCTAATTCCCTCCCACTGGGGGAGGGAGAATTACAAGGATTTTCGCGGTTAACTATAATCATACTTTGATTTCCTCGCCTGTGGCCATTACTTCGACTGCTAGCGGGTCGGAGTCGGTGAAATCCTCCGGTCTATAAGGCATTGGCTCTATTCGCACGTCTATGTCTTCAGTCAGTGGCGCAATCCTTTTCCAATCGGAGAATCTCGCGCCCTGAAAGTCTCTAGATATGATTACTATATCAATATCACTATCTTTGTGATAATTACCCCTAGCATAAGAACCATAAAGGTAGGCTTTTCCTACATTGATGCCATGTTTATTTAGCTCATTCAGATATTTTTTAACCTTTTCAATCACCAAAACTTTTTCAGGCATCTAGCTAATAGAACTCCTTTATCCTCTTTAAGTAACCTTCGGCATAATCCTTGGTGCATAATTTGTAGAAGTCGGATTTCTCGCTGGGATATCTTGCTTCAATACTAAATCTGGTAACAGTTCTGAGCAACTCCTTTTGCTCTTCGTTTAATTCTAGTGATGCTTGCTGAGCCAAATATCTCAAACTATGGCTGTAGGGAGCCTCTTTGCCAACTTTCTTCACATAATATCCTTTCAAAACCTTCTCCAGCACCAAATGAGCGATGAACAAAGCCCAGGTATAATCTTTTTTTCCAAAGAGACGATCTACGGCTTTTAAGTCTTCCACCGCTGTCTTCAGCCAGTAGTCTATGAGTTTCTTTCTACTTTCCTCCATGGTTAAGTTCCGGGAGGTTAGCTGAATAGTACCAACCTTTTCTTCATGATTGCCTCTTATCCTTCAAGCTCAAGAAGTTTAGATTGTATTCCTCGATCAGGCCTCCATCGGCAAAGCTGAAGTATCTGTTGTCGCCTATGATGAGGTGGTCTAATACCTTGATTTGCATAATATTCCCAGCAAAGACTAAATTCTGGGTTACTTGTTTATCATTATCGCTGGGTTCAGAGTCGCCTGAAGGGTGATTGTGAGCGAAAATTAGAGCAGCAGCGTTATATTTGATGGCCTTCTCTATAATTTCTCGGGGATAGATAGCGCTGGCGACTAATGTCCCTTCAAAGAGGTCCTCCACTTGGATAACTTGATTTTGGGCATTCAGGAACATAACCTTGAAAACTTCCTTTTTGAGGTCTCGCATAGAGTGGTATAGGTAATCAAAGACCTCCTTGGAGGACTTGCAAAAGGCTTTATTAAGAATCTGTTCTTTGAGAAATTCCCTGGCTAACTCTTGGACAAACTTGATTACAAAAGTATTGTAGGCGGTGATGCCTTTAATTTTTTGCAATTCCTCTGGCGGAGCTTGTAAAACGCCTCGCAAGGTTTTGAATCTCTTTATTGCTTCCTTAGCTTGTGGTTTACAGTCCTTGCGTGGTATCCCCAAGGCTAGCAATAGTTCGATAATTTCATAGTCGAGAAACGCTGCAAGCCCTGATCGATTGAACTTTGCTCGCAGTCTTTTCCTGTGCCCCTCTTGGTCTTTAGCTTCCATGCTCTTCATTTTCCTAAATTATATATTTTAACTATAATTATGGAAAGGAGGTAGGAGATGAATTTATCCTTGTTTAGCTTAGAAGGCAAGGTAGCTATTGTAACTGGGGCCGGTCGTGGAATTGGTAAAGCTATAGCTTTGGGTTTAGCTGATGCTGGAGCTGACGTCGTAGTCGCTGCCCGGACTGCTAAGGATATCGAGGCTACTGCTGATGAGATTGCAGCTAGGGGTAGGAAGGCTCTAGCAGTGCCTACCGATGTCCGCCTCAATGAACAAGTAACTAACCTCATGGAGAAAACAGTGGCTGAATTTGAAAGGATTGATATCCTGGTTAATAATGCTGGGGGTACCTTCGTTGCCCCCACTATGGAGTTAAGCGAAGGCGGTTGGGACGCCGTTATACGGGAAAATGTGAAGAGCGTGTTTCTATGCTCCAAGGCAGCGGCTAAAGTGATGATAGAACAAAAGAAGGGCAACATCATTAGCATTGCTTCAATAGCAGGGCTCAGGGCTTATCTTGATAATATTGCCTATGGAACAGCTAAAGCTGGAATTATCAACCTCACTAAGACGCTATCTGTCGATTTGGCTCCTTATAACATCCGAGTCAATGCTATTGCGCCGGGTTACATTGTGACTCCTGGAATATTGCAATTTCAAAAGGATATGCCAACAGAGAGAATGCAGAGAAGGCTTACCCTTACTCCGCTAGGTCGGCTTGGACAGCCTGAAGATATCGTTGGCGGTGTTATTTACCTGGCCTCTGATGCCTCGTCTTACGTAACTGGCCAGACCTTGGTTATTGATGGGGGTCTGACAAACAACTTGGCATAGGAGTAATACTACTATAATGCCTGGCTATTTTATTTGGACTATTGGCTGCCAGATGAATAAGGCAGAATCGCAGCGAATAGCTGGCTATCTAAATTCTGCTGGCTATCACGCTGCTTCTCTTCAAGAAGCTGATCTAATAGTGCTCAATACCTGCGTGGTAAGGCAAAGCGCTGAGGATAAAGTCTTGGGCACCTTAGGTCTTTTGAAGGGTTTGAAGAAGATGCACCCAAATCTCTCCATCCTGGTCACTGGATGCTTTGTTGATTCCAATGTTGAAGGATTGAAAAGGCGATTCCCTCAGGTTGACTTTTTCTTCAGGCCTGGAGCTTTCTCCGAGTTAATTAATTGGGCTAAACAACGAGGCATCTTCATCACTGAGCAAGGAATGAACCTTCCTATCTCTCCTTCCCCGTGTGCTTTCATCCCCATTATTCAGGGTTGCGATAACTTCTGCTCTTATTGTATCGTCCCTTATAGGAGAGGTAGAGAGGTAAGTCGTCCTTTGGGAGAGATAGTCTGCGAAGTCAAAGAGGCAGTGAGGCAAGGAATAAGAGAAGTAACTTTGCTGGGGCAAAATGTTGATTCTTATGGACATGATTTGTGGGAGAAGCCTGACCTGGCTGATTTACTGACTGAGTTAAATGGCATTGATGGCTTAGTCAGGACTCGCTTTCTCACGAATCATCCCAAAGATATGAGTTTGAAGCTTATCAAAGCTGTAGCCTCCCTGGACAAGGTTTGTGAACATCTGGAGCTAGCTGTCCAGGCGGGGGACAACGATATATTAAAACTTATGAGACGAGGATATACTTCAGAGCAATACAGAGAGCTTGCTCAGGCAATTCGGTGTCGCATTCCTGAAATATCTCTAAGCACTGATGTCATCGTTGGCTTTCCTGGGGAAACAGAGGAGCAATTTGAGAATACTTTTTCTCTGCTTAAGGAGATGAGATTTGGCGTTGTCCATGTGGCAACTTATTCTCCCCGTCCTGGCACGATCGCCTGGCGGAAATACGAAGATAACGTTCCCCCAGAGGTTAAGAAGAAAAGACTCCATAAAATTGAGGAACTTCAGGCAAGTATAGCTGGTGAGATAAATTCACAACTTCAAGGCAAGATAGTCGAGGTACTGGTAGAAAGCAAGAAAAAAGGGAAATGGTATGGGCGCACCAGAAGTGATAAGCTAGTCTTTTTTGAGGATAAAGTTGCCCGGCTTGGTCAGTTAATTGAGGTTAAGATTGACAAAACCAGCCCCTGGGCACTGCAAGGCAAGCTTAAGAAGAGAGTATGACAGACTTATTGACAAGACCCTCCCCAACGGAGGATTTCTATAATCTTGATGTACTTTTCCATCCAAGTTCTGTTGCTATTGTGGGGGCGTCTTCAAACCCTGCTTCCAGTGGATACAATTTCACCCATTACCTCATAGACCATAACTTTAAGGGCAGTATATACCCTGTAAACCCGAGATTGCAGAAGATTTTTGGTCTCAGGGCCTATCCAAATCTTAAAGACATTCCTGAGCCAAAGATAGACTATGTTATCTGCTGTATACCTGCTGAAGGAGTCTTGACTCTCCTCAAAGATTGTAAAACTAAAAATGTTAAGCTTATCCATCTCTTCACAGCGAGAATGAGCGAGACGAGAAGGGATAAAGAAACGAGGCTCGAGCGTGAAATCTTAGAAGAAGCTAAAAGTTTGGGCATTAGAATTCTGGGGCCAAACTGCATAGGTATTTACTATCCCAAAGTTGGGCTGTCTTTCAACCACGACCTGCCAAAGGAAAGCGGATTTGTTGGAGGATTTTTTCAAACCGGTGGAGGAGCGGGAGAATTTGTCCGCTATGCTGCTTTACGGGGAGTTCGCTTCAGTAAGATTGTAAGCTATGGCAACGCTTTGGATATAAATGAAACTGAGCTGCTATACTATTTCGCTCAGGACCCTGAAACAAAGATAATTACTGCTTACATTGAGGGTGTCAAAGATGGTAGAAAGTTTATTCAGGCTTTATCCCATGCCGCAATAAGGAAACCCGTTATAATGCTTAAAGGAGGAAGGGGAAAGGCTGGGGCAAAATTAGCCCTTTCCCATACAGCATCACTGGCAGGCACTATGGATGTTTGGAGGACAATATCACGGCAGCATGGTGCCACCATGGTTTATAATTTTCAAGAGTTGGTAGACCAAGTTACAGCTTTTACCTTTCTACCACCAATCACAGGAAGAAAGGTAGTTATTGCTGGGGGCGGGGGCGGGAAAAGCGTGATTTCAGCTGATGTATGGGAAGAAGAGGGCTTCCAAGTGCCAGATTTATCCCTGAATGTAAGAGAGAAACTTAAAGAAAAAGTTCCAGAGGTTTGGGATTGGCTTAGAAATCCCCTAGACGGGTCTATTCTTCAAAATGTACCTATCTCGCCTATGAACTTGCTGAAGATGATCAGTAGCGAAGAGGAATTCGATGTTTTAGTCGCCAACATGCCCCAAGATGACCCTTACCCTAAGGATATATGGCTGGAAACACTCGCCAAAGACCTTTTAGATGGCCTCCTGGCAATTAAAGGCGAAGGTAAGCCTATAGTCTGCGTCATAGAAATGGGCGAAATTAGTTTGTCTGATATGCAAAGCTGGAAATGGAGCGCCATTACCGAGATAAGAAAGCTTATCATTAGCGAAGGGATACCTGTTTTCCCTTCGCCTTATAGGGCAGCGAAAGCTCTAAGAAAATTTACAGATTATTGGGTTTGGAAACTTGAAAGATTATCTGATGAGTCTACTTTTCTTTGAAGACGCTAGCAATTGGCTAGGTCAACTAGTGAAAATCAAGATTGAGAAAACAAGTCCCTGGTCACTGCAAGGTAAAGCTAAATATAATAGTTAACTAAAGGAGGTACATGATGGATGAAGGCCTAGGCTCAATTGGAATGATCATCTTTCTTGTAGTGATTTTTGCCCTGATGTATTTTTTCATAATCAGACCACGACGCAAGCAACAAAAGGAACAGGAAGACCTGACAAAGGAACTGAGAAAGGGAGATAAGGTAATTACTGCCGCTGGAATCTATGGGCAAATTGAAAGTGTCAGCGAGGATACTGTAGTTCTGAAGATAGAATCAGGAGCAACAATGAGGGTGGCTAAAGCTAGCGTAGTCGGCAAGCAAGGTGCTGAGCAAATAGTAGAAAAAAAATCCGGCCCCTTCATATAGTCAAGCTACCAGTGCAGCAGCAAGTGTAAATGAGCAACTTCACACAAACCAAAGAGAAGATAGCTAAGCTAAAAAAGGAGCTTAATGCTATTATTGTGGCTCATAACTATCAGCGACCTGAGGTTCAGGATATCGCTGACTTTACCGGTGATTCTCTTGAGCTGGCACGGAAGTGTGTTGGAACCAAAGCGGAAACGATTGTTTTCTGTGGAGTTCGCTTTATGGCAGAGACAGCGGCTATTCTTAATCCTTTTTCTATGGTGCTTTTATCCCATTGGGACGCTGGCTGTCCTTTAGCGGATATGATTGATGTTGAGAAGCTAAGACAATGGAAAGAGAGCTATCCCCAAGCTGCTGTGGTGGCTTATGTCAATACTACAGCGGCAATTAAGGCAGAGAGCGACTTTTGCTGCACCTCGGCTAATGGAATCGAGGTAGTGAATGCCATGCCCAACGAAGAAATCTTTTTTATTCCCGATCAGAATCTAGGACATTATGTTTCCACCAAGACTGATAAGAAGATGATTCTCTATCCTGGCTTCTGTTACGTTCATGACAGGATTACTGCTGAGCAAGTTAAACTGGCTAAACAACATTATCCTCAAGCCAAAGTATTGGTTCATCCTGAATGTCGTCCCGAAGTTATAAACTTGGCTGATGCTGCTCTGAGCACCTCGCAGATGCTTCGCTATGCTAAGCAGAGCAATGAGAAAACTTTCCTCATTGGCACAGAGGAAGGTATATTGCATCCTTTACGGAAGCAAAACCCCGAAAAGGAATTTCATATTATAACTAGTAACTTTATTTGCGCTGATATGAAGAAAACAACGCTGGAAATGGTTATGGAAACTATGCAAACGAGGCATAATGTAGTTACCATTCCCGAAGAAACGAGGATAAGAGCCAAGCAGGCTATTGATAGGATGCTTGCCATAGTTTAAAAGGGGAAAGAGATGAATTACTACGACTATATCATAGTAGGCAGCGGAATTGCCGGCCTTTATATTGCCTTGCTTGCCATAGAGCGAGGCAGCGTCCTTATTTTGACCAAGGGAAGTATAGATGATTGCAACACTAGGTATGCGCAAGGTGGCATTGCTGCTGCCATGAGTAAGGATGACTCACCTGAACTCCACTTCAAAGACACTATAGCTGCTGGGGATGGCTTATGCGATGCCGAGGCAGTGCGTATTTTAACTGATGAGGCTGCTGAGTGCATTGCTGACTTAATCAGATCTGGGGTTCCTTTCGATACCTTGAACGGTCAAATTACTTTGACTAGAGAAGCAGCTCATAGTGTCCCACGTGTTGTCCATGCTGGTGGAGATGCTACCGGGGAACATATTGAGGTTACTTTAAGCCGAGAAGTGAGTTCTGCCTCGGTTAAGGTCTTAGAATATTGTCTGGCTAACGAAATTTTAGTGGAGAATGGCAAGGTTAAGGGGGTGAGAGCTCTTGATTGTCGGACTGGCTCTGTAGAAGAGTATAGTTGCCAATTTCTCGTTTTAGCTACTGGTGGGGGTGGACGGCTGTTTAAATATACCACTAACTCTGGTGTGGTCACTTGTGATGGCATAGCTTTAGCCTTTGAGGCTGGTGCTGAGATAAGTGATATGGAATTTTTCCAGTTTCATCCTACCGCTCTTCGCTTACCTGGAGTAGCTCCTTTTCTCATCTCTGAAGCAGTAAGGGGGGAAGGTGGCATACTAAGAAATGTGGAAGGCTATCGCTTTATGCCAGATTATGCTGCTGAAGCTGAGCTGGCACCCAGGGATGTAGTAGCTCGCAGCATCGCCTACGAAATGAAAAAGTTATGCAGCGATAGAGTTTTCCTGGATGTCACTCATTTGCCACCTCGCCTGATTACCACTCGCTTCCCCCACATCTATCGCTTTTGTCGGGATCATGGTTTGGATATCACTAAAGGGCTGATACCAGTAGCCCCAGCGGCCCATTACCTTATGGGAGGAGTGAAGGTAAACAATTGGGGAGAGACGAATATCACTGGGCTATTTGCTGCTGGCGAGACTGCTTGCACCGGAGTGCATGGAGCTAACAGGCTAGCATCAAATTCGCTGCTTGAATCAGTCGTTTTTGGTAAGCGGGTAGTGCAAAGAACTACCTCCTCTTGTCATTGCGAGGAGCGGGGCGACGAAGCAATCTCTCACTTCCTCCCTGATAGGGAGATGCTGCCCACCACACCTCCCCTTAATCTGCCTAATTTACAGTCCCTTATGTGGGACAAAGTAGGTATTATTCGCTCTGGTGAGAGCCTGAGCCAAGCAGCAAATATCTTGGCTACTTGGCAACACTTTCTGCCTCAACCTATTGACCGCCCCTCTTACGAGCTAAACAATTTAGTATTATGTGCCAGGCTCATGACTGAGGCTGCTTTGCTTCGTGAGGAGAGTCGTGGCGCCCACTTTCGCACTGATTTCCCTCAGCTTTCACCTTCCTGGCAAAAGCATATAATCTTTCTCTCCTCTCCCTTGATGGGAGAGGATTAAGGTGAGGGTGAAAATGCTAATCCCGGCTCAAGTTGAGGAGATTATTGACCGCGCTTTAGCTGAAGACCTTGGCAGAGGCGATGTCACTACCGAGGCTTTAATACCCCATGACCAGCAAGGGACTGCCTCTATTGTAGTGAAGTCTAAAGGCGTTTTAGCCGGTATGGAGGTAGCCAAACAGGTTTTTTGCCGAGTCGATCCCAGGCTTAAAGTGGATATTATTCTTGAAGACGGAGCTAAGGTTGAGCCAGGGAATGTAGTGGCCGAGATAGAGGGCGATGTTGCCAGCATTCTCAAAGCGGAGAGGGTGGCTTTGAATTTCCTCCAAAGGCTAAGTGGCATTGCCTCAGAGACAAATCGCTACGTGGAAAGCGTCAAGGGATTGCCAGTACGTATTATGGATACCAGGAAGACCACCCCAGGTTTAAGGTTGCTGGAGAAATATGCTGTCAGGGTTGGTGGTGGCGAAAATCACCGCATGAATTTGGGCGATGGCATTCTTATTAAGGATAACCACCTGGCAGCTCTTCGCAGTCGTGGATTTACCCTTCAGGAAGTTGTAGCCAAAGCTCGAAAAAATGCACCTTTGTCATTGCAAGCTACCCCCTCGTTGTCATTGCGAGGAGCGAAGCGACGAAGCAATCTCGAAGCAAGGCAAACTCAAATTGAAGTTGAGGTCAAGACTCCACAAGAAGCTCTTGAAGCCGCTGAAGCTGGGGCAGACATCATTATGCTCGACAATATGCCTTTAGAAGACATGCGTGAGGCAGTAAAATCTATTCATGGTCGTGCCTTAATCGAAGCCTCTGGAGGTGTAACCCTGGATAAAGTTCGAGCTATTGCTGAAACTGGAGTTGATTTCATTTCAGTTGGTGCCCTCACCCATTCAGCCAAAGCTTTAGACATTGCTTTAGAGCTTGAACAAGGACGATTAAGGAGGCGTAGATGAAGAAGACAAGGATTTGTCAACTATTGGGCATCGAATACCCCATAATTCAGGCGCCGATGGCTTGGATTACCTGTGCTGAGCTGGTAGCAGCAGTTTCTAATGCAGGAGGACTAGGCACTCTTGGCCCTGAAGCTGGGGAGAGGAGTCAGGAAGAGACTAATGACCTAGATGCTGTGGAGAGGTGCTTAAGGGAGCAGATCCGTAAAGTGAAAACCCTTACTAATAAGCCATTCGCTGTTAATTTTCCCATTGGTTGGGTCAAGCAAAAGATATTTAATGAGCGGCGAGTTGCTGCTGCCATTGATGAGGGAATACCGATAGCTATTGTCTCTATGGGCTCGCCGGGACTATTTACTCGAGAGCTACACAATGCTGGAATTAAGGTAATTCATATTGTAATTTCAGTGGAACAAGCTCGAAAAGCTGAGGACGCTGGAGTGGATGCAGTTGTTTGCACTGGGTATGAAGCAGGAGGACGTATTGGTGCCGACGAGCTACCAACCTTT
>Ga0209121_10006028_pt1 | contig 10774 bp, 6 predicted proteins | sample Cruoilmetagenom3_FD_187292 | JGI IMG/M metagenome (GOLD analysis project Ga0209121, IMG submission 187292) | Oil polluted marine microbial communities from Coal Oil Point, Santa Barbara, California, USA - Sample 3 (SPAdes) (version 2) | ecosystem: Environmental > Aquatic > Marine > Oil seeps ...
TACAATCCGGCATTGCGGATTTCTTCCAGATAGATCGCATCGGCCTTGCGCAAAATGTCGCAGCGTTCTTTATTGACCTCGCCCGGAATACGGATCGCAAGGCCAGGCCCCGGAAATGGGTGTCGCCCAACAAATTGTTCGTTCAGGCCAAGTTCGCGGCCTAACGCGCGCACTTCATCTTTGAACAGTTCGCGCAAAGGCTCGACCAGCTGCATATTCATGCGTTCGGGCAGACCGCCAACATTGTGATGACTTTTAATCGTCACCGAAGGGCCACCGGTGAAGGACACCGATTCAATCACGTCAGGATAAAGCGTGCCTTGGGCGAGGAAATCTGCCCCACCCAATTTGTTTGCCTCTTCCTCGAACACAGCGATAAATTCGCCGCCGATAAACTTGCGCTTTTTCTCTGGGTCGGACACGCCATCAAGCCCCGCCATAAAGCGGTCCTCGGCATCCACCACAACCAGCGGAATGTTGTAATGATCGCGGAACAGGCTTTCGACCTGCTCGCGCTCGTTCAGGCGCAGCAATCCGTGATCAACAAAAACGCAGGTCAGCTGATCGCCAATCGCTTCATGGATCAAGATCGCGGCGACGGAGCTGTCGACCCCGCCTGACAATCCGCAGATTACCTTGCCATCACCCACTTGGTTGCGGATTTCAGCAATTTTGGTGTCGCGATAGGCGGCCATCGTCCAATCGCCTGCAAGCCCGCACACCTTATGTACAAAATTGGCCAGCAGTTTTGCGCCATCGGGCGTGTGCACCACCTCTGGATGAAATTGCGTGCCGTAATACTGGCGTTGTTCGTCAGCGATAACGGCAAAGGGCGCACCATCTGATGTGGCCACAATTTCAAAGCCCGGCGCGAATTGCGTGACTTTGTCGCCATGGCTCATCCAGACCTGATGGCGCTCGCCCTCGCTCCATAATCCATCGAACAGAGCGCAAGATTTGGTAACAGTTAGAAAAGCCCGGCCAAATTCGCCGCCTTCTCCAGTTTCGTGGCCGGGGCGCACTTCGCCGCCCAATTGCTGGCTCATCACTTGCTGGCCATAACAAATACCCAAAATCGGCAATCCGCTGTCAAACACGATCTGCGGCGCGCGCGGGCTGCCGTCATCGGGAACGCTGGCGGGCGATCCCGACAGAATAATGCCCTTGGGCTTCATCCGGTGGAAGGCCTCTTCAGCGGCGTTAAATGGCGCTATTTCAGAATAGACCCCTGCTTCGCGCACGCGACGCGCAATCAGCTGGGTAACCTGGCTACCAAAGTCGACGATAAGGATGGAATCGGGGAGATGAGAATTGTCCATGTGACCATGCTTTGACGAGCAGGCCGCACTAAGTCCAGATGATCTGACCCGGCTTTGCGCAATTGTTTGCGTAGGCGTGTAACCAAATGCCAATTTGGCGCGAATACCCTGGCACATTCAGCTGTTCAACATCCCCCTTATGAACGGTTGGCTGCACCGATTATCAGGCAAGGGGGTTCAATCGGACCACAAGTCTGGAAATCGGTTTGGTCTGAGGTATCCCCTCGAACCCAGACTTACCCCGAGGCGCGATCACCCAACCAATCCCCTCCGCCCCCCTTAGGCGGCGATCGCGCCTCAGCATCATCTCAATCCAAAACTTGCAACAGATTGGTTAGAACTGAGCCCCTTGGACCTCCAATTGATCGCGCAATTGCGTCTTCAATAATTTGCCGATGTGGCTGCGCGGCATTTCATCGATTGCAAACAGTGCCGCCAGCCGCTGCGTTTTACCCAAACGCGCATTGACCGCGCCCATAATGGCATCAACGCCATCAGCGCTGCCGTTCTCCAGCACCACAAAGCCCACCGGCGTTTCGCCCCAGCTTTTGGACGACATACCGATCACGGCGGCCTCTTTGACGCCTTGCTCTTTGCGCAATTCATCTTCCAGATCGACCGGATAGATATTGAAACCGCCCGAAATAATCATGTCTTTGGCGCGCCCAACCAGCTCGACAAAGCCATCTTCATCCACCCGGCCAATATCGCCCATGCGTTGCCACGGAATGTCCGTCTCAGGATCAATCCAATAGGCCGCGCGCGTCTTGTCTGGCTGGTTCTTATATCCCGCCATCATCGTCGTTGAGAGCCCGATCAAATTGCCTGGCTGGCCAGCGGCAACGGGATTGTCCTCATCGTTCAGCACCTTCAACGCGTTGCCCGGCGCAGGCCGCCCCACCGTGTGCAGCTTGTCGGGAAATTCATGCGCTGCCAGCAGACACACCACCCCGCCTTCGGTCATCGAATATATCTCGATCAGCCCGCCCGGCATGCGGTCCAACACTTCGCGTTTAAGCTCGACCGAGAACGGCGCAGAGGTGCAATATTTCAGCGCCAGCGCAGACAGATCGTAATCATCAAAGCTGGGGTGATCCATCAGCCGCTGATATTGCACAGGCACCAGCATGGTGGTGGTGATCTGATGGCTTTGCGCCAAATCGAGCCAGCGCGCGCAATCAAACCTGCCCATGATGGTCAATGTGCCGCCCGCCAGCAGGCATGACAGGAACGCCACCATGGTGGTGTTGGAATACAGTGGTGTCGAGGCTAGCGAGCGCACCTCTAACCCCGATTTAAGATAGCTGGCAGCGGTTGGTGGAAATTGCCGCCAGCGCATCTGATGCGAATGGACAATGCCCTTGGGCACGCCGGTCGTCCCGCTTGAATAGATGATGTTGAACGCATCTTTGGGCGCAGGTTCAAACTCTGGCGCAAGCGTTCCAGCCGGCGCCATCCAATCGTTCACATCTTCCAGCCCAATATGGATCAGGTCAGAGGCAAACCCGGCATCCAGCTCGGCGGATTTGGCAGCATCGATAAACAGGTGTTTCGCGCCAGAATCAGCAACCATCCCGGCAAGCTGAGAAGGCGAGGCACTGGTGGTCAGCGGCGCGGCTACTCCGCCGGCACGCACCGCAGCCAGAAAGACCAGCGCATAGGCGATGTTGGATTTGCCCAAAATCGCGACCGATTGCCCGCGCTCCAGCCCTGTTTCAACCAGTCTGGCCGCCAAGCGATTGATCGCATCGTCCATCTGCGCCCACGTGATGTCACCGCCATCATCGCGCAATGCCAACGTGTTTGGCTGCACACCAGCCCAATCCGATAGCACCTGATTGAAACTGCCGAAACCGGCACCCAAAGACTTACAAATTTGATCCTTATCCATGCTGCAAGGTGTAGCGGCACGGGGGCCAGCTGCAAGCCTATCAAAACTGCGAAATCGCATTGGTGGAAAACCCGACAGCTTTTGCTGTGAAAGCTTGGGATTCGGCCCCCGCACACCTATATAAAGGCTATGAGTGAAAACCCAGAAAACACGCCCGAGCAAAGCACCGCACCAGTGAAGCAGGGCGGCGAATATGGCGCTGATTCCATCAAAGTTCTCAAGGGCTTGGATGCTGTGCGCAAGCGGCCTGGCATGTATATCGGTGACACCGACGATGGTTCTGGCCTGCACCACATGGTGTTCGAAGTTTCGGACAATGCCATCGATGAGGCGCTGGCGGGCCATTGCGATCTGGTTTTGATCGAACTGAACCCCGATGGATCGGTCTCTGTCGAAGATAATGGCCGCGGCATTCCTGTGGGTATGCACAAGGAAGAAGGCGTCTCTGCGGCCGAGGTTATCATGACCCAGCTGCATGCTGGCGGTAAGTTCGAAAACACCTCTGAAGACAATGCCTACAAAGTGTCCGGCGGCCTGCACGGCGTGGGCGTTTCGGTGGTCAACGCTCTATCCGAATGGCTGGAGCTGGAAATTTGGCGCGATGGCAAGACGCATTGGATGCGGTTTGAACATGGCGAAGCGGTAAACGCGCTGGAGATTACAGGTGACGCGCCCAAGGTCGAGCAAAACCCGGATGACAATGGCTTTAAAAAGGGGACGCGGGTCACCTTCAAGGCTTCGCCTGAAACCTTCAAAAATGTCATCGAGTTTGACTTTGCCAAGCTAGAGCATCGCTATCGCGAGCTGGCCTTCCTCAATTCCGGCGTGCGCATCTTGCTGCGCGATAAACGTCACGAGGAGCTCGCCGAACATGATCTTTTTTATGAAGGCGGCATTGCTGCCTTCGTTAAATATCTTGACCGCAACAAGCAGCCATTGGTGGCCGAACCCATCGCGGTTTCGGCGAACAAGGAAGGCATCGGGATCGATGTCTCTTTGCAGTGGAATGACAGCTATTACGAAAACGTATTGTGCTTCACCAATAACATCCCCCAACGCGATGGCGGCACCCATCTGGCGGCATTCCGCGCGGCATTGACCCGCACGATGAACAATTACGCCTCCAATTCAGGCTTGATGAAAAAGGAAAAGGTCAACCTGTCCGGCGAGGATATGCGCGAAGGTTTGAGCGCGATCGTCAGCGTGAAATTGCCTGATCCGAAATTCTCCAGTCAGACCAAGGACAAGCTGGTGTCTTCCGAAGTGCGTCAGCCACTCGAAAGCCTGATGGGCGAGAAGATGACCGAGTGGCTGGAAGAAAATCCGGCCGACGCTAAGGCGATCATCCAGAAAATCATTGATGCAGCAGCAGCCCGTGAAGCCGCGCGACGCGCGCGTGAAATGAGCCGCAAAGGCGCGATGAGCGTCGCCAGCCTGCCCGGCAAACTGGCCGATTGTCAGGAACGTGACGCGGCCAAAGCCGAACTGTTCCTGGTGGAGGGCGATTCCGCTGGCGGATCGGCCAAGCAAGGCCGTGACCGCAAAACGCAAGCCATTCTGCCGCTCAAGGGCAAGATCCTCAATGTCGAACGCGCCCGGTTTGACCGTATCATATCGTCCAAAGAAGTCGGCACGCTGATTCAAGCGATGGGCACGGGTATTCGTGACGAATTCGACCTTGGAAAGCTGCGCTATCATAAGATCGTGATCATGACGGACGCGGATGTCGACGGTGCGCATATCCGCACTTTGCTGCTGACATTCTTCCACCGGCAAATGCCAGAGATCGTGAAAAACGGGCACCTCTTCATCGCGCAGCCACCGCTGTATAAGGTCACTAAGGGGCGCAGCGAAGTCTATCTGAAGGACGATGGCGCATTGGATCGTTATCTGGTCGATGCGGGCCTTCAAGGCCGCATGCTTGAAACCGCCGAAGGCGCCCGCAGCGGGGACGATTTGCGCGCGTTGGTCGATCACGCATTACGCCTGCGCAATCTGATGGGCTTTGTCCCGCGCCGCTATGATTATTCGATAATCGAACAAATGGCATTGTCGGGCGCGCTCGATCCCACAATGAATGCTGCGACCCGCGAAAAAGCACTGATCTTTGCCGCTGAACGCTTGGGTCTGGGCGATTTGGAGGCCAAATGGTCGGTCAGTATCGCTGACGATGGAGCGGTGCAGTTCAAGCGACTGTGGCGCGGCGTTACCGATGTGCATGAAATTGACGGGCGCTTTCTCTCCAGCACCGAAGCGCACAAATTGCACAGTCTGGCTGGCGCGCATGCTGAAGCCTATGCCAAGCCTGCGCAATTGGTGAAAATATCTGAGGCAGATCCAGAGCCTGTGTCTGATGACGACGCGCAGGCAGAGGATAATAATTCTCATATCCATGTGGATGGCATCATGCGCCCAACCCAATTGTTGGAGGCGGTATTGGCGGCAGGACGCAAAGGGCTGTCGATCTCTCGCTATAAGGGTCTGGGCGAGATGAATGCTGAGCAATTGTGGGAGACCACGCTTGATCCAGACAATCGCATTTTGTTGCAGGTGAAGGTCGAGGACGCAGATGTGACGGACGAGATTTTCACCCGTCTGATGGGTGATGTGGTTGAGCCTCGGCGCGAATTTATCCAGGATAATGCGCTGAACGTCGCCAATCTGGATGTCTGATCGCACCAACCTTCTATGTTAGGCACTCTGACGCGCCCTGGCTCTCCGCAAGAGCAGGCGGGGCGATTGTTTCTGGCCGCCATGCTGGTGGTGGCTATGCCGCAATTGCCGCTGGGCAATTACATCATCTATCCCTTCACCATTCTAACCACGTGGTTTCACGAGATGGGTCATGGGCTAACAGCCATGGTGCTGGGGCATGATTTTGAACGATTGGTGATCCTCCCAACAGGATCAGGCTATGCCGAAAGCACAATGTTGGGCGGATCGCGCTTTGACCGGGCAATGATTGCAGCGGGCGGTCCGCTGGCGCCCAGCATCATTGGATCTGTTCTGATCCTTGCTAGCAGCCGCCGAAAATTTTGGCGGCCAGCGTTATATGCGCTCACCGCCGCCTTGGCACTATCGACTGCAATCTGGGTGCGCAGTCTGGTGGGTGTCATCATCCTACCCATAATTGCCCTGTTGGTGGTGGCGATTGCGCAGCGAGCAAGCGATGGATTTGTCCGATTTTCGCTCCAATTTCTGGGCCTGTTGGCAGCGATGAGCATGTTTCGCGATTGGGACTATTTGTTCTCGCAAAGCGCCACCATTGGCGGACAAATTATGGTGTCGGACACTGGCGCAATGGCCGATGCGCTGCTGCTGCCTCATTGGTTCTGGGCTGGCTGTATCATTATAGTGTCAGCCGGTATGATCTTGGCAAGCTTGAAATTCGCATTGGCGGAACAAGGTCGGCGCTGGTACTAACGGCGGCGCAATGCTGATCAGAAAGAGGCAAATGTGACTCAAAGTACTTCTGCAACCGAACACCCTGGTTTTTTGCTGTTTCTGGCCTTGGTGACATTGGGCCTGACAATGATTGTCTTGCCATTCGCCGCGCCATTGCTGTGGGCCACGCTGGCCGCGATCATGTTCCAACCCTTGCATCAATGGATCCTGGCGAAATGGCCCGGTGCGCATAATCGCGCTGCCGGCGCGACCATGCTGGTGATCACCTTTGCCGTCGTGCTGCCCGCATTCTTGATCGGCAGCAAAGTGGTGGAAGACGCTGCCAGCATCTTCCAAGCGTTCCAAGATGGCGAAATTGATGTGGCTGCGTGGTTTGCGCAAATATTTGCCGCTTTGCCCCAACAGATCCAGCAGACATTGGCTGGATATGGCCTGGGTAATTTCGAGCTGGTGCAGGTCCGATTGCAAGAACTGGCCGCCGAAAGCTCCGGTCTGATCGCGCGCCAAGCCGTTGCCATTGGTGGCGGCGCGCTAAGCTGGTTTCTGGCCCTTGGTGTCGGCCTGTATGTAACCTTTTTCCTACTCCGCGATGGCACGCAAACAGGCAAGGCCATTGTCCGGACTCTGCCGGTGAGCAAGGACATCGCCACTCGTTTGGCAGAACGTTTTCTGGCGATCGTTCGCGCCACCATCAAAGGCTCCGGCATAGTAGCCGTGGTGCAAGGCATGTTGGGTGCCATTACACTCTGGATTGTGGGCATGCCCTCGATTGCTCTGTTCGGCGTTTTGATGGGCATATTCTCGCTCTTGCCTGCGGTAGGCACCGGAATCGTCTGGGTGCCCGTAGCGATCTACTTGCTAGCCACTGGCGCCATTTGGGAAGGCGTTTTCGTCATCATATCGGGCGTTGCCATCATCGGCATGGCCGACAATGCGTTGCGACCGATTTTGGTGGGGCGCGACACCGGCATTCCCGATTGGATCATTCTGGTCACCACGCTGGGCGGTATCGCCAGGCTGGGCATAGCGGGCATTGTGGTTGGCCCCTTGTTGGCCGGACTGTTTCTGGCCGGATGGGCGATGCTGAAAGAACAACGCGAGGCCTTGGCGTAATAAAGCGCCCCAATTCGGAGCCAACCTTTGACCTATGATGCAATCATTCTGGGCGGCGGTGCTGCCGGCCTGTTCTGCGCGGCCATTGCCGGACAGCAGGGCAAACGCGTGCTGGTGCTGGAACGTGCCGACAAGGTGGGCAAGAAAATCCTGATTTCAGGCGGTGGGCGGTGCAACTTTACCAATATCCGCACCAGCCCGGCCAATTATCTCAGCTCCAATCCGCACTTCGCCAAATCAGCCCTTGCCCGCTATTCCCCGCAGGACTTTGTCGCAATGGTCGATCGGCATGGCATTGCGTGGCACGAAAAGACGTTGGGCCAGCTGTTTTGCGACGAGCGCGCAACGCAAATCGTCGACATGCTGGCACAAGAGTGCGCTCAGGCCGAACAGCACGGTGGCAGCGTGACCATCCTAACCGAGCAATCGGTGGACGAGGTGGCGCATGATAATGGCGCGTTTCTGGTGACCGCCAGCGGCAAATTGCACGGCGGCCATGCGCTGGTTATCGCCACGGGCGGACCCTCCATCCCCAAGATGGGAGCAAGTGATTTTGCCTATGATCTGGCCCGCCAATTCGGTTTGAAAGTGGTTCACCCACGCCCGGCGTTGGTCCCGCTGACACTGGGCGGAGAAGATGTGCTGTTCCGCGATCTGTCGGGCGTATCTGCCCCGGTTGAAGCCCGCGCCAACAAGACCAGTTTCCGCGAAGCTGCGCTGTTCACACACCGCGGATTGTCGGGCCCTGCGATCCTGCAAATATCGTCCTATTGGCGGCCGAGTGATCCTTTGACGATCAACTTCCTGCCCGATCACACGGGTGATTGGTTGATCGAGGCCAAGCAGGCCAACCCTCGGGTCAATTTCAAAACGGTACTGCGCGAACATATGTCAGAACGCCTGGCCAATGTCTTGGCCGACCGGCTGTCGCTGTCGGGCGACTTGGGCAATTTGCCCGATAAGGCGCTGCGCCGTGCCCAAGATACTTTGCGGCGCTGGCAGTTCCATCCCAATGGATCTGAGGGTTTTGCGAAAGCAGAGGTGACCGCGGGCGGGATCAGCACTGCGGAGCTTTCCAGCCAGACGATGGAGGCCAAGAAACTGCCTGGCCTTTATGCCATCGGCGAAGCAGTGGATGTTACCGGTTGGCTGGGCGGATACAATTTCCAATGGGCCTGGGCATCTGCATTTGCTGCAGCACAGGCGATTGCGCAAACGTAAGTGTCTTGAGTTTGTAAACTTCCCCGCGCATGACGGGGGCATGATCAAATTACCCAATATCGCCATGCCTATTGCCATGCCTCTCATCGCGCTTCTTGGAGCGTGTGCGACGGTCCCTTCGGCTGAACCCTCACCCACACGCTCGTCGCAGGGATCGATCCCAGAAGCCGCCACGCCTGTGACCGTCAGGATCATCGGCATCAACGACTTCCATGGCAATATCGAACCGCCCAGCCGCGCCTTTACTGTACGCGGTAGCGGCGATGAATCCGTGCGCGCACCGGCAGGAGGGGGGGCATATTTGGCAAGTGCAATAGCAGCAACAAAAGCCAAGAATGAGCACAGCATGGTGATCAGCGCGGGCGATATGATCGGCGGTAGCCCGATTGCCTCGTCATTGTTTCTGGACGAGCCAACAATCGGTGTGATGAACCGTATCGGTATTGATTTTAACGCGGTTGGCAATCACGAATTCGATCGCGGGGCGGTGGAATTGCAGCGCATCCAAAACGGCGGCTGTGAAAAGAATACCCTGCGCGAACCGTGTCAGGTTGAGCAATATGCCGGGGCCGATTTTCAGTTCCTAGCGGCCAATGTCACCTCGCAAGACGGGCAAACGATCTTCCCTGCCTATGGCGTAAAACGCTTTGGCAGCGGCGCCTCGGAAGTTGCCGTGGGCGTGATTGGTTTGACATTGGAAGACACGCCAACACTGGTGACGCCAAGCGGGATCAAGGGCCTTACATTTGCTGAGGAATCCGGCGCCATCAACGCGCTGATCCCGCGATTGAAAGCCGAGGGGGCGGATGCAATCATTGTGTCGATCCATCAGGGGCTTTTCACCGAAGTCGGTTATAATGACAGCAGCTGCGGCGGAGTATCGGGTGCGCTGCTTGAGATATTGGCCAAGTTGGACCCAAGCGTCGATCTGGTCATTTCTGGCCACACGCACAGGGCCTATATCTGCGACCATGGATCGATCGATCCTTCGCGCGGCTTCCTTGTGACCAGCGCTGCATCGGCTGGCACTCTGCTGACAAATATTGCGATGACCATCGACCCGCAGAGCGGCACAGTTGTATCGCTGGAGGCCAACAACATCGTCGTACAAAATGAGGGCACTGGCGAAGGCGCGCGCGCCGTGGCTCCGCTACCCGAATTTACCACCTATGCACCCGATGCAGATATTGCAGCCTATGTGGCTCGCTACACAGAAGCTGCGAGCGAATTCGCCAATCGTAGCGTCGGGCGAATTGCACGCGCGCCCTCGCAATCTCCCAACCGCCGAGACAGTCCGGTTGGCAATCTGATCGCCGACGCTCAGCTTGCCGCAACCAAGGAGGCTGGCGCGCAAATTGCCTTCATGAATTCTGGTGGAGTGCGTGATGATCTGCACCCGAGCGAAGATGGGACAATCACTTTTGGCCAAATTTACACGGTGCAACCATTTTCAAACACGCTGATAACCAAGACTTTTACCGGAACGCAGGTGTTGGCGCTGCTGGAAAAGCAAGTGGATGGGACCACGCGGGGCAGTCTGCTCGTTTCCGACGGGTTTACTTATTCGCTTGATATGACGCGCGAGCCGGGGGCACGCGTCTCGGCGGCCGCTTTGCACGGCAAGGCCATTGAGCGTGATGCGACTTACCGCGTCACGATGAACAGTTTCCTCTCTTCAGGCGGTGATGGTTTTGAGACGTTCAAGCAGGGAACTGATGCGGTTGTCGGACCACTCGATCTGGACGCATTGGAAGCTTGGATCGCTGCGGTAGACATTCGGATGTTGCCAGCGATGGGGCGGGTTAAATTCCTGACCCCAGCGGAT
>Ga0209121_10006029_pt1 | contig 10773 bp, 10 predicted proteins | sample Cruoilmetagenom3_FD_187292 | JGI IMG/M metagenome (GOLD analysis project Ga0209121, IMG submission 187292) | Oil polluted marine microbial communities from Coal Oil Point, Santa Barbara, California, USA - Sample 3 (SPAdes) (version 2) | ecosystem: Environmental > Aquatic > Marine > Oil seeps ...
CATTCCATTCGATGATATAAAAGAAAAGATTGCCGAGATCGTTGAAGACGTCTTAATCGAGCGCGTTTCGATGGATCTGGCTGATTTTTAAAGATTTGATCGAAAGAAATAAATAACGGATGACTTTAGGAAAATAGAAAAAGTTTGTTGGAGGAATATTCATGATAAGGAACTTAGGAGAAAGAAGACCCAGGATTGCAAAATCGGCTTTTGTCAGCGAAGCGGCTTATGTGGTTGGAGGCGTAGAGATCGGTGAGAACTCCAGTGTTTGGCCAGGAGCTGTGATAAGGGCAGATTTCAACCCGGTGAAGATCGGTAAGAATACCCATATCGAGGACAATGTTGTACTTCACGGAGGTTTTACACCGATGACGATCGGAGATAATGTAATAATTGGACACTCTGCAACGGTTCACGCCGAGAAGGTTGGAGCTAACGTATTGATCGGTATGGGTGCCACCGTCTTGCATAATGTTGAGATCGGCGATCGCTGTATCATCGCCGGAGGTGCGGTCGTTCTTGATGGCATGAAAATTCCAAGCGAATCTTTCGTTGCCGGCGTTCCAGCACAGATTAAAGGGAAAGTTTCACAAAAACAGTCGGTATGGATCGATGAATCGGCCATCTCAGTTTACGCCGAGCTGGCAAAGGAATATAAGGATGACAAGTTGTAGATCTTTTAGTGAAGGGTTATTATTCTCAGCATAAAAGAAGTTTTGCAGGTAAAATTTAGATATCTGCCATTAGGCACGAACCTTTTATGTTATTCTATAAGCTGTTTATCTGCATGTACTTCCCCCAAATAAGATAGTTCTTCCCCTTTTTCTTTAAGGGTATACCTAAATAATTCGTAAAATCCGCACACATACCCTTTAATAACCATTTCTTCATCATACGCTGTTTCTTCTATAAAACTTCATAAAGAAGTCTTTAGGCAATGCAACCTTAACAAAGATTCCATATTTTGCTGTTGTTGGAGCTTCTGCCCAAATACTTTCGAGTGTATCTGTCGATCTAATGCTTACAATTTCCGTTGAATCAATTATATCTGACTTGAAAGTGGAAATTTCTCTGCTAATCTCCCAGTCTAAATTTATCTCTCTACCAAACTTTTGTTTTGCAAACTTCTTAAATGCGATCTCTCCTATTTTGCCAATAAATGTATCCTTTTTTAAGAAAAGTATCATAGGAAACCAGTCACCACAAACTCACCTACAGGTTCACCGTTGCCCCAGTAGTCCGTGTGGGTCACGCAGTGCTTTCCAATAGAGGTATAATTCCTAATCAAGGTAGGCTTTGAGGGCCATAGGAGATCTAATCCCGGAAGGTCTCACCTTTGGGTGCTGAAACTTTGGCGCATCATGTGGGGGATGCCAATAACTAAGATAGTGAGATGGTATCTAAAGTTTATAACCCAATATACCTCAACAATTTTCTCCTCTCTTCATATTCTTTCATATCTTGGAAAAGCAAAAAGAGTTTAAAGATCCTTGTGTATCTCTATTCGATTTCTTCAGCTGTAATCCTCTACTGCCTCGCTTCAGCCCGTAATCTAAGCAATTCCCTCATCACCTCTTGACCCTCAGCACTGTATCTATCGGGGATTATGGTTCGTATGAGAATGATGCCCACGTCGCTCGGCGAATATACCATCTCGTCACCCTGTCTCTCATAGGAGACCCCTCTTCTCACCAGCGTGATGTTAAGTTCGGTTAGCCCCTTTGATTTGGCATCCAGGTCGTTAATCACCAAGAAGTTATCTGTGTTGTGAGCGTAAAAGGAAATTGACCAGTAAGGGGCTATCTCAACGGGCACCGACAGGTGAATGTGAAGTGGCTTCTCCGATACATCATATCTGCAGAATTGTATGAAGTGGTCGGGGCAAGTCATAACTACCACATCCCCCTGTGTTGGAACCCCCTCGACAACCGGTTCATCAACGGCCCCGCGAATCACTCTACGGGTAAACTGGTTAACCGATACACCACTGGGTTCAAGGATATCATCCGACATTTCATCTGTGATTACGTAGGGCAGGGCCCATATAGATATAGTGTTAAAGGAAAAGGCTAAGATAAGCGTCAGCGAGACCCAAAAGGTCCACCTTTTCCAGGTTTTGTCCAATTTTTGCCTCATCTTATTCCTCCCTGATAATATAGGGCAGTTGGATCGTATCGGGGTGTTTAAGCACTTCTGGATCAGGGTTATATAAGCGGAGCGTTAGACAAAGTATGCCCTCTCTCTTACCGCTCGTGGAATTTTTATCGCCCAAAGGGAGCCAATTACCCTCTTGAGGTTTTGATGAGAGCCTGATGGTCCATGTAGTTCCATTTTTACCATCGTTATATAGTATGTTGGTCTTCGAATATGAGTATCTGTTCTTCTCGTTTGGTATCAGGTACAGATCTTTGTATACGGTTATACTCCACCAGCGAGCCGGTAGGTCTTTACCTTCAATCGTATAATTGTAATTATAATCTAGATTCATCCCATCGGAGTCCGTCGTTGCCACGTAGTAGATTACTTCCGACTTCTCAAGCGCCCATAAACCGTATATAGATACCCTTGCCCTCTGATAGATGCTACCTTCTTCGCTTCCCGCCTCAAGGCTGGTCGCCCATGGTCCATTTTTTATCCCGCTCTCCTCGTACCTCTGGGGGTTGATAGTACACCATAATCCTCCCAACGCAAGGATGAAAGCGATTCCCACCGAGATGAGGGTTTTAAATACGGTTCGCATAAACCCCTTCCTATAGTCGGCTGATTTCTATATGTCGGCAGCGATCATCTTCTTCTAACTCTTTTTTTATATTCTCAGACATGCCGCACAAGTAGATCTTCAATGCATCAGATGACACTAGCGATTTAGGCTTGATATACTCCTCCATAATAAGAACCCTTAAAAATTATATATAACCTTTGTGCATTAATAAATTTGTTATCATTTAGGCGAGCAATTTTGCATAAATCTTAAATATCCTCCTTACCTTAAAATAAATCATTTTTTCGCCTTTATACCAGTTACCCCCCTTTTCTCAAAGTCAAATAGAACCTCTTTCTCCTCACCATCTTGCACGATAAGTTTCCTCTCTTCGATTATCTTACCAATTCTTTTTGCATCGAGTAGATGGTCCTTAAAAACAGCTATCACTTCCTCTGTATCCTTCTTTTTACAGGTCACCACAAACCCCATTCCAGGATACATCTTGAGCCATTTTTCCATCTGCATCATTGGCGGTATAGGTATATCGCCCAGATCTACGATCGCCCCGACCCCACTAACCTCAAGGAGCATACCGAGTGTTCCAAGCATTCCCGGATTACTCAAATCTTTCCCCGCCGTCAGTAGTTTTCTTTTCCCCAATATCTTCATAGAGTCCATCTGTCTCTTCAACGTCTCACTATCTCTCGGTGTGACACTATCCCAGCACAGGTTACATGTGGGGTAAATTCTGCCATTCAAATCCACGCCCACAACAACATCTTCGCCGACGTTTGCCGTGTGGCTATAGATCACAGAATCTTTCTCTGCTTTTCCTACGATGGTGACACCCAACGAATTGTATGAAGTAGCTGGATGCAGGTGCCCTCCGACGATGGGTACGTTGAACTTCTTTATCGCGTCCCGCATGCCTTTTAAGGCTTCCATACAAAATTCTTTGGACTTCATTGAGAGAATGTTCACCATTGCAAGGGGAGTTCCTCCCATCGCACAGATGTCGTGAATGTTTACGAGTATGGAACAATAGCCCGCCCAATATGGGTCGGCGTCTATCATCTTTTCCCATATACCATCCGCCGACATGAGAAGGACGTCATCCCCGAAATCGAGGACTGCGGCGTCTTCCCCGAAAGAAGCTATCACAAAATCCTCTTTCTCTTCGAATCCTTCTACGATGGGACCTATATCACTCTTCCTCTTGACGCCGTCAAATTCTCTTATCTCATATAGCAGATCTTTTAGATTCATTTGAAAATCTCCGATTTTCAAGTGTGCAAATCTTCGATTTGCACTCATCGTCGATCTCTCTTTTTAAAAACCGTTAAATATAAATTTTGTTCATCCTCATCTCATATTGGATGATTATGGACTGGACAGAAAAATATAGGCCAAAAACTGCAAAAGAGATCGTCGGAAACACGAAAGCAGCAGAGGGTTTTAAGAGATGGATAAAAGATTTTGAAGGCGGGAGAGTCAAAAAAGCATCAATTCTATATGGTCCTCCAGGAGTCGGAAAAACATCTTGTGTCTATGCGATTGCAGGAGAAGAAGAGCATAAATACGATGTAATCGAGCTAAACGCAAGCGATCAAAGAACATACAAAGTTATCAAGAGGATGGCGGGTTCTACCTCAAAAACTTCTTCTTTGGAGGGTAAAAAAAAGATAATACTCTTGGATGAGGCAGATAATTTGCATGGAAACGCTGATAGAGGTGGAGCCAAGGCAATAGGGGAGATAATAATGGGAACAAGGCACCCCGTCGTATTGGTGGCTAATGACCTCTCTAAAATTCCTACAGGTGTTAAGAATCGGTGCAAGAAGATAAAATTTGAACAGATAAAAAAATCTTCCATCTCAAAAGTTCTAATAGATATATGTGAAAGAGAGAATATCACGTTTGATGAGGACGCAATAGAGGGAATTTCGGAGAAAAATAGGGATTTAAGAGCCGCTATAAATGATTTACAGGCTATATCTTTTGGAAAGACTCATATAGGCGTCGATGACATCTCCGTTTATGAAAGAGACGTTTTTTTGGGGATGAATAACGGGGAGGATAGATCTCACTTCTTGGACGCCATCTTTAGGAATGATGATCCGAAACCTCTCTTAAAGATGGTGATCAATCTGGATGAAACGCCAGAAGATTTGATCCAGTGGATAAATGAGAACCTATTCAAAGTTTATTGGGGAAACGACCTTATTTTAGCTTTGGATTGCTTATCAAGAGCAGATTTGTACCTGGGAAGGGTATATTTAAATCAAAATTATGGGTTATGGCGTTATGCGGTGGATCTGATGACTGCAGGTATCCAACTTCCAAAAAACAAAAGGCATGGAGATATAGACTACTCCCGTCCGTCCAGGTGGAATACGCTTGGTAGAGCAAAGCGATCGAAGAAGATTGGAAAAGAGGTCTGTTACAAAATATCAAAAAGGTATAATATCTCAATGAAAAAGGCTAAGATGAATGCTCTGCCATATATAAAAAAGCTGTGCACGGACAAACATACGTTAATAGGTATTAAAAAGGAATTAAACCTGAAAGAAGAAGAATTAGCGCTTATTTCTGGTATCAAAAAAGAGTATATTGATAACATATTCAAAGAAAAGACAAAATTTGATGAAAATACAAAAGAGAAAGCGATAAAAGAGAAGAGCGGCAAAGCAGAGCAAAGATCCATCTCCGATTTCCCTCCATATATTCGATGAGCATCAAAATTCTGAAAAAGATCCAAAAGAAAGTTTTAAATATAAAAATACTAAATGGAGATCTAACCACTATACAAGCTTGTTAGACGAAAATGATGGCCGAGGTAGGGTAGTGGTTATCCTGAGGGACTGTGGATCCCTCGACCCGAGTTCAAGTCTCGGCCCCGGCCCATTACTTTATATCACAAAGAGCAAAATGTTTATATAGCGGTGCGTGAATAGGATGACTTTGGCAGTAAAGTTTTGATATCTTACTGCTAAAATGGAGATGTGAATTCTTTTTACATCTGACATAAGCCCTTTATAGACCAACCAATTCTGGTCGGTGACGTACTTTCCATATTAATTCCGGTTGATCCTGCCGGAGGTCACTGCTATGGGAGTTCGACTAAGCCATGCGAGTCGCGGGCACCCCTTCGGGGGGGACCCGGCGAACGGCTCAGTAGCACGTGGATAATCTGCCCACGGGTCGGGGATAACCCCGGGAAACTGGGACTAATACCCGATAGGTCATAGTTGTTGGAATGCTCTTTGATTTAAAACCTTGTGCCCGTGGATGAGTCTGCGGCCGATTAGGCTGTTGTTGGGGTAACGGCCCAACAAACCTATGATCGGTACGGGTCGTGAGAGCGATAGCCCGGAGATGGGATCTGAGATACGATCCCAGGCCCTACGGGGCGCAGCAGGCGCGAAACCTTTACAATGTGGGAAACCATGATAAGGGAACTCCCAGTGCTCCTACATAGTAGGAGCTGTTCAGATGTGTAAAAAGCATCTGATAGGAAGGGCCGGGTAAGACCGGTGCCAGCCGCCGCGGTAACACCGGTGGCCCGAGTGGTGGCCGCTTTTATTGGGTCTAAAGCGTTCGTAGCCGGTTTGACAAGTCATCTGGGAAATTCGGCGGCTTAACCGTCGGGCGTCCAAATGATACTGTCAGACTTGGAACTGGGAGAGACTAGAGGTATTCTTGGGGTAGGGGTGAAATCCTGTGATCCTAGGGAGACCGCCGGTGGCGAAGGCGTCTAGTTAGAACAGGTTCGACGGTGAGGAACGAAAGCTGGGGGCACAAACCGGATTAGATACCCGGGTAGTCCCAGCCGTAAACGATGCCAGCTATGTGTCGGGAGATCCACGTGTTCTTCCGGTGCCGTAGGGAAGCCGTGAAGCTGGCCACCTGGGAAGTACGGCCGCAAGGCTGAAACTTAAAGGAATTGGCGGGGGAGTACTACAACCGGTGGAGCTTGCGGTTTAATTGGATACAACGCCGGAAATCTCACCGGGGGCGACAGCAGTATGAAGGCCAGGCTGAGGACCTTGCTAGATTAGCTGAGAGGAGGTGCATGGCCGTCGTCAGTTCGTACCGTGAGGCATCCTGTTAAGTCAGGCAACGGGCGAGACCCGCGGTCTTAATTGCCAGCATACCCTTCGGGGTGATTGGGTACAATAAGACGACTGCCAGCGCTAAGCTGGAGGAAGAAGCGGGCTACGGTAGGTCAGCATGCCCCGAATCCCCCGGGCTACACGCGTGCTACAATGGTCGGAACAAAGAGTACCGATCCCGAAAGGGAAAGGTGATCTCCTAAAGCCGATCGAAGTTCGGATCGAAGGTTGCAATTCGCCTTCGTGAAGTTGGAATCGGTAGTAATCGTGTCTCAAAATGACACGGTGAATATGTCCCTGCTCCTTGCACACACCGCCCGTCAAACCACCCGAGTGGAGTCTGGAGAAGATTTTCTTCATTGGGGAAGATCAAACCCAGATCCCGTAAGGGGGGTTAAGTCGTAACAAGGTAGCCGTAGGGGAACCTGCGGCTGGATCACCTCCTACGCAAAAAAAGTTGCCGGCCAGAGGTTTAAGGTCTATAGGGGCTCGTAGCTCAGCTGGAAGAGTGCTGCCTTTGCGAGGCAGATGCCACGGGTTCAAATCCCGTCGGGTCCACTTGGGCAAGTGCACCTGTGGAAGTAATTCCACGGGGAAGGATTGATGCATTTATTTGCATATGAGGTCATGTATATGAGTTTATAGGGCGTCTACTGAAGAATGGCAAATTATATGATCTAGCATTTCGCCGTCTGGTGGATGGCTTGGTTTGGGCGCCGAAGAAGAGCGTGGCAAGCTGCGATAAGCCTCAGCGAGGCGCAAGCAACCGTAGAACTGAGGATTCTCGAATGGGCAGTCCTGTTTTTAAAACACTCCGTAATGGAGAGGGAACGTGGGAAATTGAAGCATCTTAGTACCCACAGGAAAAGAAATCAAAAGAGATGCCGTGAGTAAAGGCGATCGAAAACGGCAGAGTCTAAACCGAATTCTTCACTAAAATGAAGAAGATGTGGTGTTGTAGGACCCCGTCTAATCTTGTGTGGGGGAAACCGAAGATCTCTGGAAAGGGATATGCCAGAGCGGGTGATAGCCCCGTAGGTGTAACCCCACCTGAGTACAAGACGAGGTATCCTGAGTAGCGTGAGTTGGAAATCTCGCGTGAATTTGGGGGTCATCAACCTCCAAGACTAAATACGTCCCAAAACCGATAGTGTAATAGTACCGTGAGGGAAAACTGAAAAGCACCCTTAAAAAGGAGGTGAAAAGTGCCTAAAACCAGGCGGTTATAGTGTGGCATGGCCCAAAAGGATAGATTCTTCTCGAAGGAGTTTCTCGTGAGGGAAAGGTACGAGGGAAGATGACCAGGGTTGTGTCGTACGTTCTGAAGAACGGGCCAGGGAGTGTATTCAAGTGGTAAGGCTAAGTCGTTGAGACGTGGCCGAAGGGAAACCAATAGGTGTGCAGCCTTTTTAGGTAAGACACGGCGTTTTTTGGCGTGTAATCACTTGAATACGACCCGAAACCGGGTGATCTAGGCGTGGGCAGGATGAAGCGTGGCGAAAGCTGCGTGGAGGTCCGTAGGGATGTTGATATGCAAATCGCTCCTTTGACCTGCGTCTAGGGGTGAAAGTCCAATCAAACCCGGAATTAGCTGGTTCCCTCCGAAACATACCGTAGTATGACCTCGCTGGAGATGGATGATGGGGTAGAGCACCGATTGAGGATTTAGGGAGGAAACTCCTCGGTTCCCTGTCAGACTCCGAACTCATCATCGTTGTAGAAGGCGGGAGTCCGGGTTGGGGGATAAGCTTCTAATCCGAAAGGGGGACAACCCAGACCGGAGTTAAGGTCCCAAAATGTCGGTTAAGTGTTAATTCAAAAGGCTTATGTGCCTAAGACAGCTGGAAGGTTAGCTTAGAAGCAGCTATCCTTTAAAGAGTGCGTAAAAGCTCACCAGTTGAGGTGTGTGAACCTGAAAATGGACGGGGCTCAAACCGACTACCGAGACTCCGGGGCACCGAAAGGTGATCCTGTAGGAGGGCGCTCAGGGGGGGTAGAAGCAAGGCTGTGAAGTCTTGTGGACCGCTCTGAGATGAAAATCCTGGTAATAGTAGCAGCATAGTTCCGTGAGAGTCGGAACCGCCGGAGGGGCTAGGTTTCCTCGGCAATGTTGATCAGCCGAGGGTTAGCCGGTCCTAAGATAAGTCGTAATTCGAGCTTGTCAAAAGGGAAGTGGGTTAATATTCCCACGCCACCGTAATTACGTCGTCAAGAAGGGGACGCTTTGGGATAGGCTGAGCTGTCTTGTCTAACAGTCCAAACATTCGAACCCCGGGGAGAACCGTAATGGTGAGAACCGGGTGAAGGTGCGATAGCGAAAGTCAGCTGATTTCTAGAGCCCGTGAAAAGCTTTCTTGAAAGGAAATACGGTGTCCGTACCGAGAACCGACACAGGTGCCCCTAGGTGAGTAGCCTAAGGCGTGTCAGATTAATCTAGCCAAGGGAATTCGGCAAATTGGCCCCGTATCTTTGGTATAAGGGGTATCTGCTATGAAGATGGCAGATCGCAGTGACAAAGAGGCTTCGACTGTTTAATAAAAACATAGGTGGTCGCAAACCCGTAAGGGCTGGTATGACCATTGAGTCCTGCCCAGTGCCGGTATCTGAAAGCCCTTTACAAGGGGACGAAGGACCGGTAAACGGCGGGGGTAACTATGACCCTCTTAAGGTAGCGTAATACCTTGCCGCTTAATTGGCGGCTTGCATGAAAGGATTAACGAGAGCCTCACTGTCCCTGGCTGGAATCTGGTGAAGTTGACGTCCCAGTGTATAGTCTGGGGATCCCTGACGGGAAGTGAAGACCCCGTGGAGCTTTACTGCAGCCTGTTGTTGGGATGTGGTCTTGGATGTGCAGAGTAGGTAGGAGGCGTCGAAGTCTCCGCGCCAGCGGAGATGGAGCCGACAATGAGACACTACCCTTCTGAGAACATATCTCTAACTCCACAAGGAGGACAGCGATAGGTGGGCAGTTTGGGTGGGGCGCCACCCCGCTGAAAAAATATCGGCGGGGCCCAAAGGTCGGCTCAGGTGGATCGGAAATTCACCGTAGAGTGCAAGGGCAAAAGCCGGCTTGATGTGATTCTGGACAACAAGGAATCACGAACCGAAAGGTGGGCCTAGCGAACCTTTAAATCCCTCTTGATGAGGGTTAAAGATGACAGAAAAGCTACCCCGGGGATAACAGAGTTGTCACCAGTAAGAGTACATATCGACCTGGTGGTTTGCTACTTCGATGTCGGCTCTTTCCATCCTGGCCGTGCAGCAGCGGCCAAGGGCGGGGGAGTTCACCCATTAAAGGAGATCGTGAGCTGGGTTTAGACCGTCGTGAGACAGGTTGGTTACTATCTGTCGGGGATGTTTGAACATTTGAGGGGAAGTTGGAAATAGTACGAGAGGAACTTTCTAACGGCGCCTCTGGTCTACCGGTTGTCCGACAGGGCATTGCCGGGCAGCTACGCGCTGGCGGATAAGAGCTGAAAGCATCTAAGCTCGAAGCCGTCCCCAAAAATAAATGTTCTTTAAGGATGCCTCTAAAAGAGAGGCTTGATAGAGTTGGGGTGTAAGCACCGAGGCAACGAGGTGTTCAGCCCGCAACAACTAATTTTCCGAGCTTGGATCTTTTATTTGTCATCTTCTGGCGCATACCTATAAACTCATATCAGGTATTGTCTGCCTTGGCGGTCATAGCGATGGGGAAACACCCGGTAACATTCTGAACCCGGAAGTTAAGCCCATCCACGTACTTCACTGTACTGAGGTGCGAGAGCCTTCGGGAACTGGAGATCGCTGCCAAGGCAATCAATTCCAATCTCTTCTTCTTCAGTTCATCGTTATCCATTACAAATATGTTTGAAACTGTTTATGTATGCCCGATGGTTATTTGTATATACTCGATACCAGATACATATTATTTGGCTAATCTTTATATAGGTAATCTTTATATAGGTAATCTTTATA
>Ga0209121_10006030_pt1 | contig 10773 bp, 13 predicted proteins | sample Cruoilmetagenom3_FD_187292 | JGI IMG/M metagenome (GOLD analysis project Ga0209121, IMG submission 187292) | Oil polluted marine microbial communities from Coal Oil Point, Santa Barbara, California, USA - Sample 3 (SPAdes) (version 2) | ecosystem: Environmental > Aquatic > Marine > Oil seeps ...
GGATTCGAACCCACGTTCGCCAAAAAGGCGAAAGCGGTTTTCAAGACCGCCACCATAAGCCACTCGGTCACCCCTCCGGAAGCTAAATCGCAGTTCTTACTTAAGATTACGTCTGCCTGTGACGTGGGATTAGCATTATTTTGCACCATTCGTCCATGAAACGAAACGTCGCTGAGTAACGCCACAGCATCTGACTGCACCCACAATTATATGGCTGTAAACGTCTATTGTAAAGGCAACGCTAGAGCCTCCAGAGCTTCAGAGATAACCTTTGCCTTAGTATCATGTAATAATAAGGCCGCGAGGTGTTCCCTGCTAGGCGTTTAGAACTCGGGCAGGCCAATAGCCGGTTCAAGTAAGGTTCTTATACAGGTGTTAATCGAGGGGGATGAAGAAGCCAGAATAAACTTTGCTATATCAGGCATGTTATACGATTGGGCAGAAAGAAGACGTAAGCGGGAGTTCAGAATCACGACAATGTAGTAAATTTGGGCTCATTAGCGGCTAAAGATACTCACAATGCTCCGCTTAGCATCTGACCTTAGCCCATGCGTTTACCTCGTAATACACGGTAAGTATTTCGGGCACCAAAATATCGGGGAGCACCTATTATTCTTTTACGGCCGTTACGAGGACAGCCCCAAAAGGTTCCGTTGTACTGGCTGAGTCTACTACCACCCCACCCTTCAAAATTTCGACCTCAAGGGTGCCATCCACACTCAGTTTCTGAAACATTCCCCCGACCGATATGGCGTCCTCAACTGTGTACTGCTTGGAGACATTCCCTGAGACGTCGGAGGAATCTGTACTGAAAGCCACATAAGTATCCGGATCGTAAGCTGCGGTCACCACCACGTACCTACCTGAAAAATTTAACCCGGCCGTGCCACCGACCTCAATCGTATAGTCTGCTCTTAACCCTTCGAGCGCATCCTCAATCGTGCTCTGAATTACGTTTCCAGCGCAACCAATCGGCACCAAGACTAGAACGAGAATTGAGATGATTAATAAAAGCTTTTTCATGATGTCCTCCTTGAGCTACACCGCCCAACTGTTTATTATACGCCTTTGTAACCAGTGCTGGCAATAGCAACAAGAGTTTGGCGATAAACCCTATTACAAAGCGACCCCTTCAGGCAATCTTGCCGACATTGTGCCGGCGTCTTTACCCGACTTTGACCCACCGAGGTGGGCTATAATAGTGCTACTGGAACAGTGAAGGCTTGTATGGTAAGCTTCCTCAAAGGGGCGGAGCAAAATGATAAAGGTTATCGAAGGTTATGAACTGAAAGAGGGTGCAGATATACAACCTGTATTTCTAAAGCTCAGGTCATATGCCATGACATTACCAGGTTTCATTAGTGCTGAGCATATTAGAAGCGTGAAAGACACTTCTATTGCCGCGCTGTTATATAATTGGGAAAGACTTGAGGATTGGGATGCATGGGAGAGTTCAAAGCTTCGACAACAACTACTGCAAGAGGTAGAGACGCTCTTGGTATCAAAGCCGAGGGTAACAGTATATGCGGTAATGCCAACATCAGCATGGACATATACTGGACAAAAATAATAGTCTAGGCAACTGGAAATCTAATATAGCAAAGATTCTATCCCTCGCAGTGCTGGGCGTCAATTTTGAATAGATTCAAAGCCTGGCCGGACGTTCTCTAAGAGGTTATATTTGGATAGTTGAGCATGTGTTGACATAATATTCCATATGATATCCTCCTTACTCGTGAAAAAACAATAACCACCAGCCAGTTGCAGTTTAAGAGTCAGATAGCTCCCCTCGATAAACCCGGCTCTGAGAAGCGATTTCCGATGGGTAAAACGCCTGAGGCTACATTGGGGGCTAGGTCTGTGCCCTTTTAGGGGCTAGTTTACCACAAGGGCGTTAGCAGGCGCGGATCAGCGCAAGGTTAAGGTGTATTAGGCGTCCTCTACTTTGACACATGGGAAGACAACTCTGAAGGGAACCTCCTTTTTGTGTAGTGATTGATATAGAGATATGGCTTCGTTTGTCTCCACGGGGGTGATTTTGTTAATTTCGCCTTGTAATAGCGTTTGATATTGGGCGAAGAAATTACCCTTTGGCGTTCTGAATAAGAATGTATTACGGCCACCTTGCTCACAGTTATAGCCGTTCCAGTATTCGTTATGGGCTATTAGCGTGGCTGTGTCTGTGCGGTATCGCTTACCTGCGACAACCCAGATCATATTTTGTGGTTGCATCGGTTCACCTCCAGTTATACTTTTGGCCCAGGCTATGCCGGCATTGCTGGAGCCTTGCCATTATCCTCTTATATTATACCTTAAAGATGCGTTTTGTTGTTGTGCCACAACTCACCCTTGCCCATTGCTTTCAACGCAAAGCTCAAAAATTGGCGTTATTTTGGCGTTAAACTGTTTGGGACTGGTTGTTACCAGCAGGCAATCTTGCCCTGGACAATTCGAGAATTTGACCTCTGTTCTGGTTAACTATAGAATAGAATTGGGCGAGTAAACCGGGTGACCGCTCTGGTTTTAATCTGCCAGGGAGGAAAGTCCGAGCTCCACCGAGCAGGGTGCTGGGTAACGCCCAGGAGGGGAGACCCTACGGAAAGTGCCACAGAAACACACCGCCAGCGGCTGGCTTAGCCAGTGCGGGTAAGGGTGAAATGGCGAGGTAAGAGCTCACCAGCAATCAGGAGACTGGTTGGCTGGGCAAGCCCCACCTGGAGCAAGACCGAATAAGAGGGCTCAACTACTCCAAGGTCTCAAGACCCTGGGGCAAGTTTAAGGTGCTCGGCCGAGGCCCTTGGGTTGGTCGCTTGACCCTGATGGTAACATCAGGGCTAGATGGATGGTCACCACCCCGGCAGTGTCGGGGTACAGGACTCGGCTTACAGGTTCACTCGCCCAAAATTTTTTTCCGTCCCCTTATATGCGGCAAAGGACAAGAGTGAGGCTTAAGCCTTGACTAGGGGATTATCCAAGGAAGAAATAAGGGAGAAGATAGCATCTCAGCAGCCATAAACAAGTTTGTTAAAACGGTGTCCCAGGCATAAAATAGTAATTTATGGATGACATGCCCCCCAAGATTCGTGATTTTATTCTATTTTGTGCTCAGAGGCGGAGCCCAGAGTGGCCGGCTATTTATGATGAAATGACCAGAGTTGCCGGAAGGAAATTATTCCAGGGACTGGGCTATAAAGACCTAAAGCAACTGGGATTATCCTTCTCCCTATCTGGTATGGACAGAACCATTCAATTAGTGAAACAAGTTACATCCCAAAACCATCAATAAGAAGCATCTTACAGCCTTTCATCCAGGATGATAGCATTTTGAGAACTGCGGTCGTTCCTTTGTGTCATTGTGAAGGACGTACCGACGAAGCAATCTCGGTAAGTAGTACAGGTGAGAGGGCCATAAGGTAAAAAACGAGTGAGCTGCACTCTAGCGTAGTTAATTTACGGAGGATTGTTATGCGGATAGCTGTGCTTGCCGATACCCATGTAAGCATGCTTGAATGCCTTCCCAAAAAGATAGTTGATGCCCTCTCCACGGTGGATTTGATGATCCACGCTGGAGATTTTACCGATGTACAACTGTTTAAGGAATTGAAACAACTAATAGAAGTCAAAGCAGTCCAAGGTAACATGGATTCAAGGGAGCTCAAGACCGTACTCCCGGTCAAGGAAATAGTTGAAATAGGGAATAAACGAATCGGCATAACTCATGGCTCAGGCGCCCCTTGGGGAATAGAGAAGCGGGTAAGAAAAGTGTTTGAATCAGACCGGATTGATATTATCGTCTATGGCCATTCTCACCGGTTCCAAAACAAGGTCATCAGTGATATTCTCTTTTTCAATCCCGGCAAGGCCACAGATTCCTTTGGCATCATCACAATCGATGGAGAGGCCAAAAGAGAAATAATCAGCTCTCGGTGATGATTGTTTAACGTCTTATCACGATGGAGCCGTAGCCGACCACTCGGGAGAAATCGCCACTCGTGTCTCCGCTGGTGGCATATTTTAATAAACTTGCCCTGTTGGCTTTCATTTCCTTGGCTGCGACAATAGCTGAAGCCACCGGACCATACCCGCACATGGTACAGTTAAGGCTTTCACATCGCTTGTATAGCTTTTCCTCATCAAGAGCAACTATGGCCTCTATCACAGAACTATCCTTTTCCATAGCTACAGAGTGAGGCTCATAATGTGTGAAATCGCTGCTGGCGATAATTATTAAATTATCGCCAGCCTGGGAAATAGCCTTGCCTACCATCCGGGCAGTTTCTATGTCCTGAGCCAGCATAGTTATAGGCACAATTTTTACCTTCTTATAAAGGTGTTGGAGCCAGGGTAATTGCACTTCAATACTGTGCTCATGTATATGAGCAGTCTTGTCTGCTTTGATTACCTTCCCCAGCAGCCTTTGGCCAAGCTCTTCGTTTATTTCTACCTCACCCAACGGTGTGTTCCAGCCATCTCCTACCCATAGAGAAACAGGATACCCATACCCGGTATGGTTAGGACCAAGTATCACTGCGGTATCGAATATCCCATCATCAGCAAGCTCTTTATAGGCATGGGCTGCTACTGGCCCCGAGTAATAATAGCCGGCGTGGGGAGCAACTATAGCCACAATCTCCCTCGGCCCTTTGCTATTCACCCGGGGTATAGCCCCCGGTCCAAGCTCATGTTTGTAGCACCATTCAAGTTGTTCTTCTAATTCTCTGGCAGTGTCAGCATAAAACATGCCAGCAACAACAGGTTTTCTTATCTTCATAAGACACCCCCACAAAGCAGGACTACCCTTTAGGCTCTCTTTTCGTCCTTTTCCTGGTCTTTTTCTTGACCCCCCCAGCTTTTCCCTTGGTCTTTCCTTCGCTCTCCTCTGTAAACTTCTCTATCCCCAGCCTGGCTTGGTCACGATACCAACGGTGTATCTCGTCCAGAGCTGGCGGGAAGATACTGAACACCTCCACATCACTAGGAAATTGCACCGAGTGTTCCTCTCTAATGAACAGAAGCCCAGCCTCATCGCCTTCAAGCGTCTCGCTTATCTTTTTCGCCATCAATTCATTTCTCTTCTTTGCCGCCTCACCATAGAATTCAGAAACTTTACTTGCCACCTTATCACTTATAAAGCCAAGCATCAGGCATCTCTGCCAGTCCATGACCTCTTCAAATAATTCCTTTTCCTCAATTGCCTCAAGGATAGCGCCATTATTACACTGAGTTCTAGCAATTTTATAACTACCTGGATTCAGACTCTCTATGGCTTTCATACCATCCTCACCAGATGGAAAGATTGATTCGTGGTAGACCCGGTTTACCCTCCCAATCTTCGACGTTAAATTAGCTAGCTGTTCTGTTACTTGTTGCCAATAACGCCCACATTTTTCTTTGTATTCATCAGGCACTTCCTCGCCAGAATATACAAGTGGGACGAGGTAAAGTTTCTTTCCCTGTATGAATCGTTCAACTTCAAGCCTTTCTATTTTACCTAATTGCTCTGGCATATATATTTAGCTCCCATAAAAATATTTCCAAAATTTCAATGCATCTCATATCGAGATGGACTTAAATGGGAAAAAGGGCAACAAACTTCTCATGGGTACTCCTCATCAGGCTCTCCTTCTTTCCCCCAGTTTTGCATTATCTCCTTTATTCGCTGAGCAAGTTTGGGATCCTCCTTGAGACGCTGAGTAAATACAGGACAGCTCTGCAGAATCATCTCCTGGCTCATAGATGCCATACTTTCCATAACCTGGTCTAGTTCGCTTTTGACTTGTTCAGGCAAATTTGTCCCCTGCATAGCCATTCTAAATTGCCCGATATCCTCAGTGCTAACCTGAACCGGGGTTAGACAATTTTTATACCAGGGACATTCCTTACATCTGATGAGCGCTGTAACTTCGTCTAAAATATCACCCATTTTTACTCCTCTTGTGTAATATCATTTTAGCACTTTTCCTTGATACAAAGGAAATCAAATTCCGTGAGACTGGTTATTAATCACCGCGTGTCATTGCAGGGCGTCCCGATTACAAGCGAAGGAACTTGCCAAAGCAGTTTCGTGGATGAGTATGAGATTGCCGTGCACCTTTTAAGTACTCGCAATGACATTAGGAGAGGTCAGAATAATGAGAGGCGAAGGGCTCAGAATGCCAAAAGATGCGTAGGGTCAGGGCTTATCTTCGACCTCACTCCAGTTTTACTGATTGATTCCTTGTGTTATAATAAATCAGCGCCAGTGACAGCAGGTACCCTGAGGGTTTAAATAACTGGCCTGCCGAGGCTTAAGTTACCCCTGTGTTCGCTGGCACAGGGATTTTTATTATGGATTTCCTCTCGCATGATGGGAGGAAATTAAAGCGAGGGCGAATATGTTAAGAGAAAAGAAGGTGCAAATAGTAAGCAATCTAGCCGATGATTTGTCGCGTAGCACTATTATCATCGCTACTAATTATCAGGGCCTGCTTGCTAAACAAATAACTGAGTTACGTAATGTGTTATCCAAAGTAGGTATCGGGTATCATGTGGTCAAAAACACTCTGGTCTATCGTGCCGCTGACCAGGTAGGTAAACCACAACTGAAGGATATAATCGAGGGTCCTGTGGCCCTGGCCTTCGGCTATGATGACATAGTTAATACAGCTAAAGTTCTTAACCAATATATCAAATCCGCGGCACTGCCTTTACAAATTAGAGGAGGATTGTTAGGAGACCGAATTTTGCCTCCAGAGGAAGTGGTAAACCTGGCTAATTTGCCACCTAGAGAAGTTCTCATCTCTAAACTAATTGGACAATTACAAGCCCCCGTAGGAACTTTACATAATATTCTTTACTTTCCATTGCAGGGGCTTCTGAACGTATTGCAAAACAGGGCTCAAAATGCCTACAAATAATAAAGGAGGAAATCATGTCAGCAGAAGAAGTAGAGAAAGAAGCTAAGGAAGGAGAGGCAAAGAAAGCCTCAAGGGCAAAGAAAGAAGTTAAGGAAGGGGAGGCAAAGAAAGCTTCAAGGGCAGAGAAGGAAATTAAGGAAGGGAAGGCAAAGGAAGCTCCAAGAGCAAAGAAAGAGGCTAAAGATTTGATCAAGGAGGAAATCGTTGCTGCCATTAAGAATATGACAGTGCTGGACCTGGCTGATTTGGTCAAGACCCTGGAGAATGAATTCGGGGTTAGTGCTGCCCCTGTAGCAGTGGCAGCGCCGGCAGCTGCTCCTAGCCAGCAAGAAGAAGGACCCTCAGCGGAAGAAAAGACAGAATTCACCATCACCTTAAAGAACTTCGGCGAGAGGAAAATCGAAGTTATTAAGGCAGTGCGTGAGGTAACCACTCTAGGACTAAAGCAAGCTAAGGATTTGGTAGAAGCTGCTCCGCAGATAGTAAAAGAAGGCGTCCCCAAGGAAGAGGCCGAAACAACAAAACAGAAATTAGAAGCTGCTGGAGCGACTGTAGAGATTAAGTAGGGTCATCTTGAAACTATCCGAGTTCTTGAGGTAAGGTTGAGTAACATGCCTCTGGCTACTTACCAAGTTATCTTAGTGATGGGAGGATTTTTCCTCCTCCTAGGTATTATTTTTGTTCTCTGGAACAAGAGGGAGAAGAAAAGGTACTACAATTCCATTTTGTTAACCCGAAGGGATATTAAGGAGTCTCTAACCCATGAACCAGAGCGTCCCTGGCTAAACGCTTGGCAAATAGGAGGCAGGATTTCCCTTATCATTGGCATTGTCTTGCTGATTATTGGTGGCATTCTATGGCTTATTGCTCCCTAGGCTTGCCATGGCACTGGAGAGCAGCGAAGGGCTTTTTGTCACAGCGACTTATATCAAATGCCTGGGCGCTTAGTTTTTACAAACCCTCGGCACCCAGTTTATCAGTGACCTCCCTCAGTGATACCTTGCCGGCAGACACGACCATTTTTAGCGCATCATCAATTGATATATTGGTTCGGATAATGTCATTTTCCTTTACTATTTCTAGATAGCCAGATGTTGGATTAGGGGACGTCGGTATAAACACGCTGAGCAGCTTTTCACCGGACTCGACGTATGATTCATTCGTTACAAAGCCTATGACCCGCATACCCTTTTTAGGGAACTCTACTAGTACCACCTGTAGGAATCCACCTTCACGAGAAGTGGCGAAGCTTTCCATGATTTGTTTGATACCCGTATAGAGATATCGGAACAATGGTACTCTTGCCAATAGAGACTCACCAAAACCAATCAGTCGCTTTCCTACAACATTGGTCGCTATAAGTCCAGTCAGGTAGATTAACACCACTGTTATGCCCAAGCCCAGGCCAGGAATCTTGTAACCTAATAGCGACTCGGCTACAGGCTGTAGAATGTTGTCGATGGTGACAAAAAGCCAGACCAGTATCAATATGGCGGCACCAATCGGCACAACAATGAGAATCCCTGCGCCGAACTGCTTTCTTAATTTCTTACCTACCTGACTCGGAGATATCCTCTTACTATCCTTCATTGCCCTTGGCCTCCTTATTTCACTGAGTAGACTGCCCGTTTGAGAGAAGAAATCATTGCCATATGTAGCAGTTGTGCCTGTGTTCTACCCATTTATCTAATCCGAATTTATTAATCGTCCTTAAATTCTGTCGGGGCGAATCGCCGTGAATTGCTCTCAGGCTCTCAAACCTTTGGCACACTTCAAATTCATCACATTGTCAGCAGCCGTCAAAGCCTTTCTCACGACAACATACTAGAATACCACAGGAGAACGTGGCACACCCTCCGCTCACTCGACAAGGACTGCTACATTGTAGAGCAACTATTGCTTCCAGAACTCCACAACATTCTCCATAATGTTCAAACTTCTTAACAGCGTCGAGTTGGTTTACAGAACTGCTCTTGATAGCCGCATATTTACTGAATTCCGTATTGTGAAGCTCACAGACTAATTCTCTTGCCAGATCCGAGGCTCTGTTACGATAGGGAATGTAGTCAACGCAGTACAGTCCGCAGTATCCGATTAGTTCAATTTCTTCAATCATTTGCAGTGAACCTCCTATTTCAAGTTGAACAATAAATCGCCCGATTAAGCCTTTGTTAATATGCTATTCTGGCATGTTGGGAATGCCACCGCCTAGCCCTGATCAATAACCAATATGTGCTCCGCCTCCTCCAGGAATGTTACTCGGATAATTCTGTTACCTAGCTATCTAAGAGCATTATAACGACTTCTAATACTAGGTAACAACTGATCAAGAGCTTGCTGAAAGTATTGGCGTGAAGGAAAGGATTCCTCACGCCTCAGGGCTTGGTGCTCACGCATTCCATTTCTGGCTTGACGCATATACAGAACAGGTGTTAGGTTTAAATTATTTCCTTATGCCGGTATTGCAGAGCTTCAGCCATATGGTGTGTTTTGATGATGTCGCTATGCTCCAAGTCGGCGATGGTGCGGGAAAGCTTGAGGATACGATGGAAGGCACGGCCGGTGAGATGAAGCTGCTTCATAGCGGTGCGCAGCAGGCTCTGCGCTGCTGGTTCCACCGTGCAGAATTCCTTCACCTCCTTGGGCGTCATATCGGCATTGCAGCCTAGCTTCGTCCCTCGAAAACGCGCAAGCTGTATTTCATGTGCCGCCTTAACCCTGGTCCTGACTTTGTCCGAGCTTTCCCCGGGCTTATCTTCAGTGAGTTTTTCATAAACAATATGAGGAACCTCAACAAAGATATCAATTCGGTCCAGTAATGGTCCGCTTATCTTTTTATGATAGCGAGAGATCTCTCCTGACGAGCATTTACATTCCTTAAACGGGTCGCCATAATACCCACAAGGGCAGGGGTTCATAGCTGCAACCAGCATAAAGCTGGCAGGGAAGGTAACACTGCCATGAGCACGGCTGACGGTAATTGTTCTGTCTTCTATGGGTTGGCGCAGCGATTCCAGTGTGATGTGCCCGAACTCAGGGAATTCATCCAGAAAAAGCACCCCGTGGTGCCCTAGGCTTATCTCCCCGGGCCGTGGCCATTGCCCCCCTCCCACCAGACCAGCATGGGAGATGGTATAGTGAGGGGAGCGAAAAGGGCGCTCTACAATGATGGGAGTGCCTTGCGGTAACAATCCACTAACGCTGTAAATCTTGGTTACCTCGATAGCTTCTTCCAAGGACAACAAAGGAAGTATCGAGGGCAAAGAACGAGCCAACATAGTCTTGCCACTCCCCGGTGGACCACACATGAGGATATTGTGTCTTCCTGCCGCCGCTATCTCCAGAGCTCTCTTGGCATGCTCCTGACCCTTGATATAACTGAGGTCGGAGGTGTAACTAGGGCGAAATTCATGCTCCCAATTTAGTTCGCTATGGTACTCCGGGATACCGATTTCGCCTTGAAGGTGAACAACCAGTTGCGCTAACGATTCCGTAGGGAATATATGTATATTGTCTATAAGGGAAGCCTCTTTAGCATCATCACAAGGTACAAATACAGTAGATAAGCCTTTATCACGGGCTAAAGCTACCATAGGCAATACCCCATGAGTATGACGTAGCTTGCCATCCAAAGAGAGTTCCCCTAAAAAGATACTGTCGGTGAGGTCGGCGTTTAGTTGTCCTGAGCTCATCAGTATGCCTATGGCAATTGGTAAGTCGTAAGCAGGACCTTCCTTTTTTAAGTCTGCTGGAGCCAAATTGACAGTAATACGCCTGTTAGGGAACTTGTAGTAGGAGTTTCTTATGGCTGACCTTACTCTTTCTCTTGCCTCCTGGACTGCCTTGTCTGGTAGTCCAACGATGGTGAAAGAAGGTA
>Ga0209121_10006031_pt1 | contig 10772 bp, 8 predicted proteins | sample Cruoilmetagenom3_FD_187292 | JGI IMG/M metagenome (GOLD analysis project Ga0209121, IMG submission 187292) | Oil polluted marine microbial communities from Coal Oil Point, Santa Barbara, California, USA - Sample 3 (SPAdes) (version 2) | ecosystem: Environmental > Aquatic > Marine > Oil seeps ...
CCACGCAGATGGCACAGCGCAACACCCCGAAAAGTCGGGATAAAACAGGGAAATATCGGCTGTGCTGACAGAGACTGGGGTGGGTGGCGGAGACGAAGTCCGTATGCCCCCTGTTTTTGAGGGTTCACCCACATCCGTCAAAGTTCATTGAAAATGTTTAACTTCAATGCCTTAAATCCAACGCTGCCCATTGACGTTCATGCACGTTCATCCTAAATCTAACCTAAGTGTGGGAACAGATGTGGGAACGATATGAAGCTGAGCGCGCGCAAGGTGGAAACGGCAGGTGTTGGACGCCACGGCGACGGGCGCGGGCTGTTCTTGTATGTGAAACCGACCTTGGCGCGCTCATGGGTGCTTCGATATCAAGTGCAGGGGCGACGGCATGATCTTGGACTAGGCGCATACCCCGATGTGACCTTGGCAATGGCGCGCCAAAGGGCGACCGACGCACGGCGTTTGATCTTGGCAGGTGACGACCCGATTGCAAAACGTCGTCAAGCCCAGCCAAAGACATTCAAAGACGCCGCGCTTGAATTGATAGAAAGCAAACGCTCTGGATGGAAGAACGCGAAACACGCAGCACAGTGGACGTCTACGCTAGAGGCTTATGTCTTCCCCACACTTGGCCCTATGCAAGTGACCAAGATTGCGACTGCGGACGTAGTTGGGGCGCTCAAGCCAATATGGTCGCAAAAGCCTGAAACTGCCAATCGCGTTCGGCAACGGATCGAAGCGGTGTTGGACTATGCATCTGCGCTGGGCATTCGCGAAGGCGACAATCCCGCAAGGTGGCGTGGCCACTTGGACAATCTGTTGCCCAAGCCGACCAAAGTGCGCGCGGTTCAACACCACCCCGCTCTGCCTCATGCCGATATCTCAGACTTTATGGGCGCACTATCCACCCGCAAAGGCGTTTCGGCGCGGGCTTTAATCTTCACCATCCTCACGGCGGCCCGGTCTGGTGAGACGCGGGGCATGACTTGGGCCGAAGTGGATTTGGACAATCGCATCTGGATCATCCCCGCCCAGCGCATGAAAGCAGGCAAAGAACACCGCGTTCCTCTATCGCCAACTGCCATCGCCCAGCTTGGACCACAGGGGGCGGATACGGATTTGGTTTTCGGCAGTGAAACGAAAACAGGCAAACCAATTTCCGATATGAGTATGACCGCCCTATTGCGCCGCATGGAGTACAACAACATCACCGTACACGGGTTCCGGTCCACGTTCCGCGACTGGGCGGGTGAAACAACCAGCTTTCCGCGCGAAGTGATTGAGGCGGCGCTGGCCCACGGGATCAAGGACAAAGCCGAAGCGGCCTATGCGCGGTCTGATTTGTTCGACAAGCGGCGGGACTTGATGCAGGCTTGGGCAAACGTGGCAACGCCAGAAACCTTGGGCGCGAACGTGATTGCACTTTCCTGAACGGCTCTGATCTTGTTTAAGGTGGCAAAGCAATCAACCACGGCAGACGGCGGGCTTCATCGTGCAAGACGAAATCAAAAAAAACAAAGACATCACGGCCAACTCTGAACAGTTGGCGGCACTTAAAGTGCAGTTCCCGTCCTGCTTTGACAAGGATGGCCGCTTTCGCCCCGACAAGCTGGTAGATATTGTACGCGCCAGCGGGGCCGATATAACGCGCGAAGGGTACAAGTTGGATTGGTTGGGCAAATCCTATGCGCGGCTGTTGGCAAACCTGAAAACGGAAACCTTGCTGGCCCCCAACGCGGAACACAACACACAGCCTGAAAACGCGGATTCCGAAAACCTGCTGATCCAAGGCGACAACTTGGATGTGCTCAAACACCTTGTGAATGCCTATTCCGAAAAGGTGAAGATGATCTACATCGACCCGCCCTACAACACGGGGTCAGACGGGTTTGTGTACAACGATACGCGCAAGTTTACGGTTGAAGAATTGCAGCGGCTTGCAGGCGTTGAGGAGGATGAGGCCCAGCGCATTCTGGACTTCACACAATCCTCCAGTAATTCGCATTCAGCTTGGCTGACGTTCATGTATCCGCGACTGTATGTGGCGAGGGAGTTGCTGCGTGAGGATGGGGTGATTTTCATATCCATCGACGACAACGAACAAGCACAGTTGAAATTGTTGTGCGATGAGGTTTTTGGGGAAGAGAATTTTGTAGGTCAAATTGTCCACAACAAATTGAACTCAAAAAATGACTCCAGCGACATACAGAAAAATCATGATTATCTAGTCTGTTACCGTCGAAAGACCGAGTATTCGTCGAGCGGCAAAGCCGTTGCCACTTTGAAAAACAAGAAGAGCGTAACGAAGAAGATACTGAAAGAAGGAACAAGGTACTTTTTCGTCAAAGACCCGATCACCACGCGGGGTGACGGCGGAACACTAAATCAACGAGAGCGGCTGGGCTATACGGTTTACTATCACCCTTCGTCTGGTGAATTTGAAGGGGTTGCCGATTACGATATCGAGCTTGCAAAAAGTTCTAATGACGAGCGTGAAGTCTACCAAGATAACGGAAAATTTCTGAGCAAAGGCTACGTGAAAATAAGGCCGCCGTTAGTACGGGGTAAATTGGGGGCTTGGACTTGGGAGCTGGATAAGTTCAATAAAGACAGAGACAAAATCATTATCTGTAAAGCAAAGAACGGATACTCAGTTCGTCAGAGGGAGTTCATACCAGCCGAAGGCATTGTAGAAGAAAACGGCGGATATGTATCCGTTGTTAAACAACAATCGAACAGTCGAAGCATCATTGAGTTTTCTTCAAATGACGGTTCAACTCAGCTTTCCAGCGTGCTTGACCAAGATGGCATCTTTAGCAATCCAAAGAACGTTAATCTCTTGCAAAGTGTGGCAGCACTGTCGCCAGACGATGCTGGGATCTATCTCGACTTTTTTTCTGGTTCAGGTTCTTTCGCCCACGCCATCATGGCCCTAAACGCCCAAGACGGCGGCAACCGCAAACACATCTCAGTCCAACTTGACGAACCCACCGACAAAAAGTCGGAGGCGCGCAAGGCGGGCTACAACACCATCTTTGAAATCACTCGCGAGCGGATCAAACGCGCAGCGGCCAAGATCAAAGAGGACCACCCCGACGCGACCTGCGACTTTGGTTTCAAAGAGTTCAAAACCATTCCCGCGAACGAAGGTCCGTTTGAGGGGTATCTGAACGACGCCGCCACCCGCGACGACTATGAACCCTTCAACGGCATGGCGCTGGACGATGATGCAATCACAGCCCTCTTGACGACTTGGAAGGCATATGACGGCGTGCCTCTACACCAAGACCTGATCCTCGTCGATCTGGACGGCTACACGGCCTATCAAGGCGGGGACAAACTCTATTTTGTGAACACGGGTCTGGAAATCAGACACATTGCCGCCATGCTGACCCGCATAGACGATGACGCCAGTTTCACCCCGCGCAAGCTTGTCGTGTTCCATCACCGTTTCAACGACAAACAACTGCGCGAATTTTCCGAAGCCGTGAACGCGCCAAACCGCAAGCACCTGCAGCTCGACTTCATTCAGCGGTTTTGATCATGGGCTTTGTTTTTGAAAAAGACCTGCCCCACCAAACCCGCGCCGTGGCAGGCGTTATGGCGGCCTTTGAGGGGTTAGGCGTCATTGCCGCCACCCGTGGCTCACAAAACCCCGTTCTGGGCTTGCAAGGGCAAGAGGCCCCGCTGCGTACCAACCTAGAGGGCTTGCGAAAGGAACGCGGCTTTCAACAAGCATACACTATTGATACGTCCGAGCGGGTTTTCGATATCTCTATGGAGACGGGTACGGGCAAAACCTATGCCTATACCAAAACCATGTTCGAGCTGAACAAGCAGGCAGGCATTGCCAAGTTCATCGTCGCTGTTCCGCGCGTTGCGATCAAAGCTGGCACGGTTGGGTTTTTGAAATCAGACGCCGTACGCGAGCATTTTCGCGATGCGTTTGGTCGCGATATCAAAGTGTATGAGGTGCAAAGTCAAAAGGGCAGCAAAGCCAAGAAAGACCACATGCCCCAGGCCATTGCCGATTTTTGCCGCGCAGACATTGCGATGAACAAGGGCGCGATCCACGTTATGGTGATCAACGCGGGCATGATTACGTCCAAAACCATGAGCAAGATGTTCGATGTGGCTCTATGGGATGAGTTTGACCAACCGTTTGCGGGTGTAGCTCATACCAACCCCGTCCTGATCGTGGACGAACCTCATATGTTTCGCCGTGGGAATAAGACCTACAAAGAAATGATGCGCTTTAAACCGCAATTTACTTTGCGGTACGGTGCCACCTTTGATGGCGATCTTATCAATATGGTGAATGAGTTGACCGCTGTTGAGGCATTTAACGGCGATTTGGTCAAAGGTATTGTTGCCCATGTTGAGCGTTTCGATGAAGGCAACAACGTCGCGCTCAAGCTGACAGATTTGACGGGCGATGAAGCCAAGTTTGAACTGGATGATGCGGGCAAGAAATCGACACATGCGCTGGGCAAGGGCCAGAGTTTTGAGACAATTCACGCTGAGATGCATGGCTTAACCGTCGCAAAGATGAACAAGTCCAAGCTGGTGCTGTCGAACGGGTTGGAACTGTCGACGGGGTCAAAGATAAACCCGTTCAGCTATGCCGAAAGCCTTAGCGACAAAATGATGCAAAACGCGATCCAAGTGCATTTCAAAAACGAACGCGAACTGTTCTTGGCAAGCCCACGGATAAAGCCGCTGACGCTTTTCTTTATCGACAATATCGATAGCTACCGCGACAAAGACGGGGCTATGCGGTTGCAATTTGAAGCAATGGTAAAGACGCACGTTGAAGCGTTACTCGCTGTTGAGACGGATGAACCCTATAAGGCGCACCTGCAGACCGCGCTGGCAGATATTACCGCGCTTCATGGCGGTTACTTTTCCAAAGATAATTCTGACAAAGACGACGCGATTGAGAAGGAAACGCTTGAAATCTTGCACGAGAAAGAGCGGTTGTTGGATTTTGCCAACCCGCGACGGTTCATCTTCTCTAAGTGGACCTTGCGCGAAGGTTGGGACAATCCCAACGTCTTCACAATCTGTAAGTTGCGTTCTAGCGGTTCTGAAACCTCTAAGCTGCAAGAAGTTGGCCGAGGTCTACGCTTGCCTGTTAATGAGTACATGACACGCGACAAGAGCAAGACCTACTATCTCAACTACTTTGTGGATTTTACGGAAAGCGATTTTGTAGAGCGCTTGGTGCGGGAGATCAATAGCAAGTCGAGTGAGGTGTACGACAAGAGCAAGCTCGATGATGCGTTGAAAGAACGCTTGCTGAAACAGTACGCCCAATTCAACAACGATGAAGATGAGCTGCTAGAGGCGCTTGTGGGCGCAGGCATTATCTCAATCTCGCAAAAGTTCAAAGATGGCGGTTATGAAACGCTCAAAGCCACCTACCCTGATGCGTTTGGTACTGGGCTGAAAAAAGGCAAAGTGAAGACTGGAGACGATAAGCCCAAAACCACAATTCGCGCGGGGCAGTATGCCGAACTGAAAGAGCTTTGGGAAAAGCTCAACCGCAAGGTTGTACTGGAATATCAACTCGAAAACCAAGACAAGCTATCCGAGTTTTTCTTGGAATACTTGCAAGCCCATGTTGAGGATTACACGCGGACCGGTGCCAAGACCGAAACCATCACGATACAAAAGATGGGGCAACAAGTTGGAACTCAAACCAACGCAACTGAAACCCAATTCACTGCCCTAAGCATGATAAGCTACAAAGGGTTCCTAGAGGCACTGTCTGAAAAAGTTGCCCTGAGTGTTGGCGGGGTGCATGAGGCGTTTGTTGCCTTGAAATCAGATTTAGATATCGACTTATATTTAAGTCAAACCACAATTCGAAAAATGCACAAAGGGTTCAACGATTATCTAATGCAAAAGGTGTTTGGTGAGTTCAGCGTCGGCTATCGTGAGACAAGCAACAAGGTTCATCCAACCGCGCTTACCAAGGCAAGCGGCAATCCAAAATCAGAGATCGAAAGCGGCAACGTGGGGGTGCTGTATGAATCTGGAAACACACCTGACAGCTACCTATTCGAAGAAGCCTACTATGATGGCCAGCTAGAGTTAGAGAATATCCAAGACGACATTTCAGAGGTTGTAGTATATTCAAAAATCCCGAAAAATTCCATTCGTATTCCTTTGATTGGTGGCGGGTCATACTCTCCTGACTTCGCGTACGTCTTAAGATCTTTAAACGGTCAATCTCAGTTAGGTCTGGTTGTTGAAACAAAAGGAAAAACTGAGATCGACTTAGCGGAACTCGAAGCCCAAAAGATCAAACATGCAGAGGCATATTTTGGGCAAAAAGCTAATGGCATTGATGTTAGATTTGAAACTCAGCTTTCTGGCAAGAAGATTAAACAGGTCATCTCAGAAGCCCTTTCAGCTACCGTCTGACAATAAACCTGCCAGATAGGTATTTGGGGAAAACTACTCATTTTACACAGCCACGACTTGTATCACACGTCCGTGAACACCACATCTAGCCTTTAGAGCTATTAAAGGCACAATTCATGGCTTCATTCAGCGGCTTTATCCGAAAATCCCCCGACGCACGTTTGGCATCGTTTCTAAGTGCAAAAGGGGTACACGCCCCCGATGACTTCAATTGGCAAAGTGAGGGACGCGGAAAGGCGCTTGTTGATGACATAAACAGCCTTATTGCCGAGTTACCAGAGGCCATCCAAGATCGCGTCAAAGCAGAATTGGACCACCTCGCCAGCTTGGCCACCGCGCAGACGATGACCGCAGCCGAACAAATCTGCAGCCCCCAGCGCATTGATCTGGAAGGGCTGCAAGGCATCCAAGACGTGTTGCTAATGCTGGCAATTGACCACCCCAAGATATTGGAGCGCGTGGCTGTACAGGCGTCCCTGATGCAGCGCACGGGCGGCAAACAATGGTCTGCGTTTCAATTTGATGACGACGGGAAACCTTGGGCGCTGGGCGATGACACAGCGCGCACAGGGTTTGTCGCGGATGCAATCGCTATTCTTGAATTGCCGGAACACCGCAAACGCGAAGCGGATTGGTACACCTCTATTCGGGTCCACCCTATCACGGGCGAAGAAACCGAAATCTTACAGGCGACAATCTATGTGGAGGCAAGCGCCGAAAGTGAATTGACGTTTGGCCCATCCGAAGGTTTGGAGCGGCAAATTGTTCAGCGGGTTCTGGAAGTCGGGATCGCCTGTAATGCTAAAGAGCGGATTGTGGAAATCTGCGCCCGTGGCGGTAAGAAAATGCGCGACAAATACGCGTCATCATTTTCAAAGCACTTTGCCCCGCAATCTGCGCCGCCTATCGAGACGCCAAGGCGGGATGTATTGCTGGCCAACCCGCGCTCAAATCCAAGCTTTCCGACTGAACCTGCTGACCGTATTGCTAAAGTCGAAGTGTCGTCCCTTGAGTTTTATTCTGTCGGTGGCGGTTTTGCGCGGTTTGAGCATCGCGGGGATGACGAAACCATTTACCAATTCCTTGAGCGCCAGTTTGGCGGGCAATCTCCCATTCATGCATCGGGTTGGACGATCATCGGCGCAACACTTCGAATCATGCAAGCGCCCGAAAACGGCAAGCGAGCCAAGACTTTGACAGTGACCTTGCGTAGTCCCAACACTACCACCATTCCCAACAAGACCGAGGCAGAGCGCCAATTTGTCATGGCCCTTCTGGAACGCTGGAAACTGATCGCACCGCCTCCTGAATCGTTTGATGTGATAGAGGCCGCATAATTGGAGGCGGTGGACCTCTTTGCCAACCTACTGGCCCAGCGCAGGCATGTTCGAAGCGTCGAGTATTCTTCTCTTCCGGCTTATGACGACTTAGTCAAAGCTGGGCTAATCGAAGAAACTGGCGTTGTTTCATCCATGATTTGCGATGAGTGTGACCACCCCCATGATGCAAAGATTGTCTATGAGGGTTCGCAATATGGATATTATTGCCCTGATCTTGGCTTCATACTGAAACCCCGTGCCGAGCTTATCGCGATGCAACCAAACCTATGTGCTTTCATTGCGCAGATTGCAGACGCCCTAGCTTGCAAGAGACGCAAGTCATCGCCCTTGGACAAGGACACGTGGCGCATTGGGGCCATAGATAGCTCAGCGGGCGACGTTGTGTTGTACCTGCACCCAACCCTACTGGATGCGCAGGATATAACGGACTTTCAAGCAGCCTTGGCAAGCGAAATGAAATCCCCCTTCGGAGTGATCCTAACGTCCCAAGGCACACTATCTGTTTCACCCTACGCAACGGCACAATTGCAGGACGTCCTAAGCTTTGAATCTCTAGCTGGAAAACTCATGGTAGTCGTAGATCTTCGCACCGTCGCGGGCGTTCCTGAACAACGCACCGGTGGGCGGCCCAATGAGTACAGGAAACCACTACGCGATTTAATCGCACTTAGAGCCAGCCAAGGCCGCACGTTGGGGGGACGTAACGCCGAAGCAAAGGCGCTGCAGGCGGAGTTTCAAGCCCAATTTCCAGACATAAAATGCCCATCATTACCGACGGTTAAGAAATATGTTTCCGAGGTTAGAAGTGGATCATAACTGGATCGAAACGCACGATCTGTTTTGATCCAACCTACGTCCGCCAAGGTTCATCTGTCACCAAATGATGGAGAATGAACCATGACAACCACAAAGCAAACCAACCAACCAACGCCCCCTATCGCAGTTTCCCCCGATGAAGCTGCACGGCTAGCAGGGATTGGACGGACAAGCCTTTATGCCGCCTTGGCCAAAGGTGATTTGAAGAGCATTAAGATCGGCACCCGCCGCCTGATCAAGATTGAGGCGATCCACGAATGGCTTGCGTCCTACCAAACGGATGCGGAGTAAGCCGCCGTGCCAAAGCAAGCCCGCATAAACGGGATCAAATCTTACCGTTGTTACACAAAAGCGGAGGCGGCGGCACTTGTCGGCGTTTCCATCCGCACCATTAGCAATTGGGCCAAGGATGGCCTCCCACTGATGGACGCGTGCCATCCGCCACTTATTCGCGGGGATGATTTGCGCAACCACATCATCGCCCAGCGCGAAAGCCGAAAGGTCAAAACTGGCCTATGCGAACTCTATTGCCTGCCGTGCAGGAAATCCCACCTGCCCGCTGGCGGCATGGCTGACTGCAAAATTGACGGCAACAAGGCCATGCTTACGGCCCTTTGTGGTGTCTGCGAAGGTATAGTTTGCAAGCCCATATCGTTGACCGACCTTCCAGAGGTCCGTTGCAAACTGGATCTCACAATAACACGGTCAGAAGCGGCATTATAATGGTGGACATATCCTCCCTTGTATTTCCATCTGGGCCACTACCGCGCAACGGCCCCAAAAACCGCCTACCCAGCGCAGTTTTGAACCTTCTATTCAGGCCCCACCCATCGCAAGGGTTTTGCGCGAAGGGCAAGCATTCCCCAATTGCCAAAATCTGGGGTTTGCGCTGCGGAATGCGCCCATTTCCCAACAAACGACCCCTACCAATTCGTGATCAATCCATAGGAATTTACCCATGACCAAACGCCCAAATGAGAAAAACGAACGTCTGAAACGCCGCTTTCTTGAGTATCGCAAATACGCCCGCCAGCTTTCCGACAAGACGCTGGATCGCGAGGTCGCCGCCCTTGAACGGTTTGACGTCTGGAACGGGCGCAAAGACTTCGCCCGCTTTCATATCGAACAGGCCATGGGGTTTCGCACCCATCTTGAGCAAAGCAAAACAAGCGCTGGCAAGCCCTTGGGCAAATCGACGATGCGGTCTGTGTTGGCCACCTTGCGCGAATTTGTTCTTTGGCTTTCTCAGCAAGACGGGTTTCGCAGCCGCATCAAGGCGCAAGATGCGGACTATTTCAATCTGTCCCGCCGCGATGAAGCCGAAGCCCGCGCAGCCCCACCCCGCCCTGCGCCCAGCATTAATCAAGCCAAACACGCCCTTGCGCTTATGCCCAGCACTACACCGCAGCAAAAGCGCGACAAGGCCGTCTTTGCCCTGCTATGCCTGACAGGCGTTCGCGTCGCGGCCTTGGTATCGCTCAAAAACAAGCACGTTGATTTGCAGGAACAATCTGTCACCCAAAACCCTCGCGAAGTCGCAACCAAGTTTGGCAAAGTCATCGACACCTTCTTTGCCAAAGGATTTGACGAAGCAGAAACCGCCCTTACCGACTGGATGACCTATTGTGACGAGATCGCACTCTACGGCCCAAATGACCCGTTGTTCCCCGCAACTGCAATCGCAGCAAAATCAAACTCAGGGTTTGAAGCAAACGGATTTACACGCGGCCACTGGAAAAGCACTGAACCTGTTCGCAAGGTTGTTCGCGTAGCGTTTGAAGCTGCAGGCGTTCCCAACTACGGTCCCCACGCCTTTCGTCATATGCTGGCGCGCCATGCGGCCAAAAATGCGAGTTCTGTTGCTGAACTGGTGGCGGCATCGCAGAACCTTGGGCACACCGATGTTTTGACGACATTGCGCAGCTACGGACAAATCAGCCGTGAGGACCAACGTAAGCTGATTACCGGAAACACGTCTGATGAAGACTGAAACAGGGCAATTTGAGCAGCAGCCCGGTGTGGGAACAAGTGTGGGAACGATCCCGGATGAACTTTAAATTTACAATTAAAATCAATAGATTGCTGAGGCGCAGTGGCGGAGACGAAGGGATTCGAACCCTCGAGACCCTTCCGGGCCTACTCCCTTAGCAGGGGAGCGCCTTCGACCACTCGGCCACGTCTCCGCTGGTC
>Ga0209121_10006032_pt1 | contig 10771 bp, 7 predicted proteins | sample Cruoilmetagenom3_FD_187292 | JGI IMG/M metagenome (GOLD analysis project Ga0209121, IMG submission 187292) | Oil polluted marine microbial communities from Coal Oil Point, Santa Barbara, California, USA - Sample 3 (SPAdes) (version 2) | ecosystem: Environmental > Aquatic > Marine > Oil seeps ...
TTTCCGACATCAGCGTGATCTCGTCCTCGTCTTGGACCACCCGCCCATCGACGATGGTGCCGGTTGCTTCCGTGATTCTGTATGCCCAGACGCCCTTGCCGCCACGATGCTGCGTGGTGAACTCCTTCAGGTCAGTGCATCGCCCATAGCCTCTGCTGGAGCTCAGGAACAATTTCCCGTCCGGCTCGATCACTTCTGCTACGGCGATATGGTCTCCATTCATGAGGCTCATAGCCCGCACACCCCGCGCGGTGCGCCCCATCGCACGGACATCCTGTTCGGAGATGCGGATCCCTTTGCCCTGTTCCGTGACCAGGATGAGTTCGTCATTGCCCTGGGTCAGCCGTGCCCAACCTAGTTCGTCACCGTCGTCCAGCCGAATGGCGATGAGACCACTGGGACGCACCGACTCAAATGCCTGCAGCGCCACGCGCTTTGTGGTGCCCCGGCGCGTGATCATCATCACGTACCGAGCCTCCTCGAAGTCGGATACGTTTACCATAGCCGTGACACGCTCTTCGGGGGCGATGGCCATGATGCCGGCCAACAGCGCGCCCTTGGACGTGCGGCCTGCCTCCGGAATCTGGTAGGTCTTCTGCTGGTAGACTTTGCCGTGGTCGGTGAAGAACAGGAGCGTGTCGTGGCTATTAGCTGAGACCAGCATCCGGACTTCGTCTTCATCTCTGGTCGCCATGCCGCGCACACCGCGTCCACCGCGGCCCTGCGCCTTGTATACTGACCAGGGCACACGTTTGATGTAACCACGCTCTGTGACTGAGACGAGGACGTTCTCCTTGGCGATCAGATCCTCTTCATTGAAGGACCCGTCGGCGTGGGGCAGGATCCTGGTGCGCCGTGGGTCAGCATACTTCTCGCTGAGATCCAGCAGATCGGCCCGGATGACATAGCGCTGTTGGGGCGGGGATGCCAGTAATCCCTCAAGATAGGCGATGGTCTTCTTGAGTTCGGCGTATTCATCTTCTAGTTTCTGGCGCTCCAGGCCGGTCAGCCGGCGCAGTTGCATATCCAGGATGGCCCGGGCCTGCACTTCGGTGAGCCCGAACCGCTCCATCAACCGCGCGCGCGCACTATCGACGTCGGGCGATTCGCGGATCGTGCGGATGACGGCGTCCAGGTGATCGAGGGCGATGAGCAGCCCTTCGAGAATGTGTGCACGCTGCTGGGCCTTGTTCAGGTCATACTGGGTGCGGCGTACCAGTACCTCAATGCGGTGGTCCAGAAAGATCTGGAGCAAGCGCTTGAGCGGCAGGACGCGGGGGACGCCATCCACCAAGGCCAGCATCTGGATGCCGAATGTTGTCTGCAGCGGTGTGTGTTTGTACAGACGATTGAGCGCCTTCTGCGGCTGTGTGCCGCGCCGAAGCTCGACGATGATGCGCATTCCGTTTCTGTCGGATTCGTCTCTCAGGTCACTGATCTCATCCAGACGACCCTTGCGGACCAGACCTGCGATGCGCTCCAGGAGGTGGGTCTTGTTGACTTGGTAGGGAATCTCGGTGACGATGATGCGGAAACGCTCTCCGCGCATCTCCTCGATATCGGCGACGGCGCGCACGATCGCTTTGCCGCGTCCGGTGGCGTAGGCTTTGATGATGGCATCGTCGCCCAGAATCTGCCCCCCTGTCGGGAAGTCAGGGCCCTTGATGTATTGGAGCAGTTCATTGACACTGATGTCGCTGCGGCGTTCCCAGTTGTCCAATACATGGACGAGGGCATCCATCGTTTCGCCAAGATTGTGCGGGGGGATGCTGGTCGCCATACCCACGGCGATACCGGATGCGCCGTTGACCAGAAGGTTGGGGAAACTTGCCGGCAGCACGGTGGGTTCCTCGAGGCTGCCGTCGAAGTTCTCGATCCAGTCGACAGTGTCCTTCTCAAGGTCATTGAGTAGCTCCATCGCGATAGGGGCCAGGCGAGCCTCGGTGTAACGCATCGCAGCCGGAGAATCGCCGTCGATGGAGCCGAAGTTTCCTTGACCGTCCACCAACATGTAGCGCACAGAGAAGTCCTGTGCCATACGCGCCATAGCTTCATAGACGGCACTATCACCATGTGGGTGGTACTTGCCCAGCACCTCACCCACGATACGTGCGGATTTCTTGTGGGAGCCGGTGGGTCGGATTCCCATATCCTGCATCGCGTAGAGAATGCGGCGCTGAACAGGCTTGAGCCCATCTCGAGCATCGGGCAGGGCCCGCGACACGATGACGCTCATGGCGTAGTCGAGATAAGCAGAGCGCATCTGCTTCTGGATATTTATGGGCTTGATGGTACCGATGCCGGTGTCTGTTTCTTCTGATTGGGAGAACTCTTCAGCCAAGAACCTTATACCTCCCTGCATAACAAGGAAACGACGGGGGTTTCCAAACAGCAATTATACCGCAAAACAGGCGGTTTACGAGTATGCGGTTGCGCGAGAGCGGCCTAGCGAACGACGATCTGGTCGATGGCGACGTCGCCGTCGAGGCGCTTCACGGTCACGTGATGGGGCTGGGACAGGAATGCATTGGCAAGCGTGACGGGCTTTTCATTGAGGTGGAAGTCTCGGACGGTGCCGGTTTCATCTGTGACCTGGATCAGGCCCTCTCCGGGACCCGGCACGAGCTCAAGACGCCGCCCTTCCCAATTGAAGCTGACTGTGGCGCCTGATAATGTCGCGCGACGGTAGCTTCCCAGGGTTGCCGTGACATCTTCGACATCTTCCCAGGCCCCCGCGTAGGTCAGAGGCCAGGCCGTCTCTTGATGCACCCCCGTGTAGAGAGTGGGCTCCAGGCCGTTGAGATAGGCGGACAGTGAGTCGTAGACCGGCATCGGGGTGAAGTCGGGTTCAACCAGGCGGAAGTAGTAGAAAGGCTGTGATAGTTCCTGGTCTGAGGCGCGTTTGAAGAACCATACGGTGGTGACTCCGACCCAGGGCCATTCTCTTTGGATGCGTTCGTAGGCCAACGGTGCCCAGCGGGCTTGCTGATCCAGCGTGACACGCCCAAACTGGTCAGGGACACCCTCAGGGGCGGCGTTGCTGTTCATCTCGCTGAGCCAGACGGGTCTGGCGGCGTCCCCATTGGCGACCATCACGTCCCGTATCCACATCGGACGTGAGAAGTTGATCTCACGCTGGGTCATCCTGTGGTCGGTGGGCCCCGACCATAGCATATAGTTGTTGACCGCCATAATGTCGAAGCAGTTGCCGGCCCCAGCGGTGTACATCCGCTGCAGGAAGATCGTGTCCATCAGGTTGTTGCCCTGATAGGTAGGGTTCCAGGTGCCCAGCTCTGATGTCTGTGCCATCGCGCCGCTGATGATCACGGCATCCGGGTCGATCGCCTTGATGCGCTGGTAGGCCAGGCAGAGCAATGCGGTGTAGTCCTCCGGGTCCACGGGCTGGTTGCCCCATTCGGGGTAGATATTGGGTTCGTTCCAGATCTGGTAGAAGCGGATGCGCCCGCGGTAGCGGTCGACCACGGCGGCCGCATAGTCGGCGAAGTCCTGATAGCTGTCAGGCGGGGCAAAGGCGCCGTGCTCTGTGCCGTCCACGCGGCTCCAAGCCGGTGGTGCCTCCAGGCGCGCGATGATCGCTACATCGTGGGCTTCAGCCAGGTCGACGATGGTGTCGTACTTGTCCCAGGCCGAGCGATACGGCTCGTATCGCCGATCCTCGAAATCACCCTTGCCGTGGATCTCAATGTCATACCAGGGGAAGGACTGCCGAATCCACTGGAAACCGGCATCTGCGATCATCTGTAGGGACTGTTCGCGCTTCTCGATCTCCACTTCCTGTTCCAGGAAGGTATTGACGCCGAAAGGTGGAAGATCTGTGTAGGCAACAGCACTATCCGGAGCTGTGTTGGGGAGGGGGCGCAGCCATCCTAGTGCCCATTGGACTATGCCGCGGACCTGTGCCGGGAGTGCCTCCTCGCCGGTGGTCTCGACCATAATGGCTTGCGGCGACCGGCAACCTGACAGAAGCATCGGCGCGCTCAGGAGCAGCGCGCTCGGAAGCGCGGTGCGGACAAGCGCCGCAATCCTTCGGATGGGGCCAAGCCAGCGACTGAGGCGCCCGGACTGCATATGCTAGAGGGGGAGCTTGCTTGGTACGGCGGTCAGGTCTTCTTCAATGAGGAGGGCCACCGATAGCGGCTGTTTTTCCTGCACGAACACGCGCACTTCATTCAGGGAGTTCCTGTAGACTTCGATCAGTGAGGAGTCGTCTTCTTTGTAACCGCTGACGGTTCGACGAGCACACGTGCAGCATCCCAGCGAAGCCCGGTAACTGTCCAGATCACAGGTGAGACAGCTACCCAACCGGATCATCATCAGACCGAGTGCCAGGACTTCTTCATGGTTGTGTGGCAGTTGCGAGACGCGGCGTATCAGATCCTGCCACTTAGGGCCTCGCAAGTCACCAAGTTGCTCGATACAACGGGGCGGAAAGAGAATCTCACTATCTGGATACATTAGGTCCTATCGGTGCCCGAGATCAGGGAAAGTGGCGTGTCGGCCGGGTCATGAAATTCTAACCGAATTTGGATAATGATAGCATATTCGAGGTTGCTTTTCAAGGGCGAGGCCCTCGAAAAACAGGTGCGGCGTTCCTCAAATGGGTGCGGTGTCCCAGAAAGGGAGGGGACCCGGCTAATGCCGGGTCCCCCGCTTCGCTGAATGTTTCATACATCACCTCCTACTGAGGAGTACGGCCCCTAGGAGTGTGCACCCCCGTAAGAACCGTCCATAGATATTATATCACACGTGTCAAGGGGGGTATACCAAAATCGGATGTGCGCATCCAGATTCAGACTGGGAGAGATCGAGGACAGCATAGTAAGCAGACCAGTACCCTCTCACGGCACGATTGGGCGCGCCGAAATTCCAGCAGCGCTTCGTGAACCGGGTTAACGCAGCGAACACGCTGACGCGAGGGCAGGGGATGGCCTTGGATGGCAAGTTCCGGCGGGGGCAGCAGATGATGAAGCTGCCGCAAAGAGCCAAGGAGCGATTGAATTTCGCGGCCGATGGCATCCGCCAACCCGACAGATCGGCGGCTGGTCGGTGCCCTGCCGTGGTGCTATTGCAGGTAGCGCCTGATCTTGGCGAGCAGCAGCTCCGGTTCGACAGGCTTCGACAAGAAGTCCCGGATGGCCAGGTGTTGATTGGTGGGGAAGGTCTCTGCATACTGCGATGTCCCAATGGAGGAGACCATCAACACCGGAACCCTGCTGAGTGCGGGATCATCAGCGATCTGCTGTGTCGTGTGGTACCCGTCGAGCGGGTTCGCCATCATCACATCCATGAGGACGAGGTCGGGCGTGCTTGCGCGCATCTCTTCGAGTCCTGCTTCCCCGGTCGAGGCTGTCTCAACGGTATAGCCGGCACTCTCAAGGATCAAGCGGGTGGCGAGCACGAGGTCTTGATCATCATCGACAATAAGGATCCTCTTTGCTTCCATGGATGTACCTCCAGTTCGACAAGTGTCTCTTTTCGGATGTTGGTTATTGTGGCACAGACTTGCAGGGTGACCAATTCAGGTCGCCGGCGTATCAGTGTTGAGCAGCGGGAGCACCACGGTAAACGTAGTGCCCTGATCTAGCTCACCGCTGACCCGTATCGTGCCGCCGCAGCGGGTCACAATGTCCTTCGTTATCACGAGTCCCAGACCGGTCCCTTGTTTTACCTTGGCTTTGGCATTGGGCGCGCGGCAGAACTCTTCGAACAGGTGCGGCAGGGCATCCTCCGGTATGCCGATGCCGTACAGTTGTCCTGTGTGGAGACCCAGGCCAGCAACCGTGCTGGCGAACTATGTGGCGGCGATTACGCCGACGCCCGCCAGCCACCTCAGGTTGATCAGCCATCCCAGGCTCAAGCGGAGCTCGTGTTCGATGGGCGTCTGCATGAGGTGGTGCGTCTGCTCGAGTGTGAGGCCTCTGTGCATCCCACGACTCCTGATTCCGGGTGTCACAAATCCAGGGTGACACACCAAGAATAGCCGAAACGAGAGGTGAAGAAGGGGGCAAGCGTCAGACTTGTCCCCTTCATGATGCTCTGTCTGTTGATGTGGGAGTGGTGCGATTCCCCTGACCGGTTACGAAAGCCAGTCCATTCTGTCGCTGACTGTGGATTCTAGGGCAGCGGGAAGGGCGGTGTGGCTACCGACAAGTTGACCTCCGGCCAACTCCGCCCGTGGCAGTTTTCGTTAGCGCAGAAGGTTTCCTCCTCATGGCAGCCGACACACGTGTTGTCGAAGGTGAAGCGATGATCGGCGATCCAGGTATTGGAGAGGTGGCTGTGGGGTTGCCATCCCGGCTGGAACGGGACCGCCGGCGCCGGCTCGCCCGCGTCCACGCCCGTGTGATACTCGCCACAGGTGTCGATCCTGATCTCTAGTGTGTGTGGGTCGTGGCACGCGATACAGGTATCGACACCATCAACGTGGGCAAACTTGGGATCATAGGACTTACCCTCGTACTGGTAGCCGCCCATAGCCCGGCTGCCAAACTGAGTTGCTGCCGCAGCATAGTAATGGATATTGATGAAACCAAGGTCTTCGCTGACGGCATCCATATCGGTCAGGCCGGCCTCCTCGATCTTGCCATCCACAGAGAGTTTGGACTCTCGCCCCTGGTGACATACCATACAACGTGCTTCGTCGCCCAGCCGCGTGACCTCAGCGCCCGAGGGGAAGACCACACCGGTCAGAGTTTGCGTGGCCTCGTTGTGACAAGTTGCGCAATCGACGGTCGAACCCAATGCTGCCGCCTGGTCGATGACGCCGACCTTGCTACCATCGGCGCCCAGGAAGTCCTGGTAGCCGTCGGAGCTGTGGCACTTGGCGCAGCTCTCAGGTACAACTGCGGGATCGTCTTCGTTCCAATGGACAGAGGGTTCCGCGGCAGCGTCGGCATGACCCGATGATTTCCACTGGGCCTCGAAAGGTGCCTCCAGCGGCGCCGGACACTCAGGAATCTCGGGTGTCTCGCACTCCGGGCACACCTCCGGTGCCGGCAATGTGGGGCACGGCTCAGGTTCCTGCGTCGGCGGGGCTTCCGTAGCAGGGCTGCAGGCAGCTAGCACGATGGCCACGATCAAACTGAGGATTGCCTAGAGGGGCAACTTCTTAGAATGCATGGTGATCCTCCTAGAGCAAGACACACATCGATCGGATGAACTTGTGATGTTTCCGGGTATGAGGTTGGTAACCTTCCTGCATCACGGCTGATTATATTACATATGAATAATCAAAGTCAACTATTCAAGATATATATAGTCAGTACTGACTATTCCTCTCGGGTTAGGTCTGTGATATAATGTCGCCGGGTCTTCAGCTGAGATGTCTCGGGGAGAGAGCCGGAAGGAGTCACGATGAAGCTCACAAAGAACGATTTGCTGGTGCTCGGATTCCTTCTTGCGCGTCCGATGCACGGCTATGAGATTGGCCAGGCGTTAAAGAACGATGGTGTCGAGGTGTGGTTCGAGATCAGCACCGCCGCGATCTATTATTCTCTGAACAAGTTACACCGTCTGGGTCACATCGCAGAGGCGCACTCCCGTGGCGTCAGTGGTGACCGGACGATCTACCACGTGACTGAGTCCGGGCGCAAGCAGTTCTTTGCCGATATGCATGGGCTTCTGGCGTCAAAGGAACCTGTGCGAACCGAGTATGATCTGGGGATCTCGATGCTCAATCGAATGCCTCAGGATCAGGTGGTGCCTTTGCTGCAGACCCGAGTGGAGTTTCTTGAGACGTGGATCGCCGACCTGGAGTCACGGCTTGCGGCGCCCGGCAAAGACGCCCTGCAGCGAGCGATTCTCCAGCATTCCATGGCCACTGCGCAACTGGATATCGACTGGTTAAGCGATATCACTGCCCAGCTGGGGGCCACGTCGGAGTGCGAGATGGCGTCCGGGGGATTGATGTCGCTGCACGGCGATCTGCGGGAGTTTCATCTTCCGGATCTGATGATGCTTATCACCTCGGGGAAGCACAGCGGCACGCTGACAGTGGTCGCTGGACCCAATGCCCGTTCGATGACTTTTGAGCACGGGGTTGTTCACTGTGTGGCCTCTCAGCTATCCGGAAAGATGGTGCTCGACGAGGAACAAGTCTTGCGTGAGCTCTATGAGTGCTTTGGTTGGCAGACGGGCACCTACGCATTCGACCAGCGGGGCTGCCCGCGTGAGGGCTGCATGCTGTTGGATGTGAGCGCCCACACTCTGATTCTGGAAGGTTCCCGGCTCCTGGGTTCTTGGGAGATCATTCAGCGCATTGTGCCGACTTCGGATTCGCTGTTTGCGCGGACGGGCGATCTCGGGCGCCGTGATGACCTGACCCTGAGTGACGATGAGCTGCGTGTTCTGGCTGTCGCAGACGGCCTTAGGGATGTCACGACGATTGCCGGTCTGTTGGAGCTGACGGAATTTGAGACGAGCCGGATGCTCTATGGTCTCTATCTTGTTGGCCTGGTCCAGATATCAGATCCCGACAAGAGCCGTCTGAAGCGAGTGTTTCGAGAGTTTGCGGAATTGATGTGCCGTGGAGCCATCCCATTCCGAACGACACCGGAAGAGGCGTCGGCGTGCGAAGCTGAGGTCAACCTGCGCAGTCGCGATCTGCCCGTGAGTATTCGCAGCAGTCGTATTGTGGACCAGTCCGACCTCAGTCTGAGTTCTGATGCGCTGGCCGGTATCTATCGGGAATTCCTGCAAACCCAGCACACCGTGCTGGAGGAACGCTTGAGCTATGACATCGCCGATGAGCTCCGTCAACAAGTACTGGGTAGAATAAGTCCTGATCTGCGCGAAACATTGGAGCACTACGCGCTTCTCTAAACTCATAACAGGGAGAGTCCGATGCGGAATCGAACTACGTTTGTCATTGCCGGGCTGCTGGTCGTAGCTGCCGTCGCCTACTTGATCATCTCAAGTACCGGGGCTACGGCACGATATTTCCTCACCGTCGAGGAGCTAGCCCAGATGGGCGATGATGCGCTGGGTAAGAACCTCACCGTTTCCGGTGCTGTACTTGGTGATACAATCGTCTACGATGCTATGGGCCCAAGGGTCACGTTTACAGTCGCTCACGTTCCCGGTGATCCCCAGGAAGTGGAACAGGCGGGGGGGCTAGCGAAGGTGTTGCACGACGCCACCCTAGACGCGGGCCGTCCACAACTTGAGATCGTCTACGACAGTGTGAAGCCGGATCTGCTGCAGAACGAAGCGCAGGCAATCGTACGAGGACGGTTGGCGCCGGACGGTCGTTTCCTGGCCGATGAACTGCTGCTGAAATGCCCCACGCGCTATGCAGAAGAAGTGCCCGGGCAGATGGGGGATTAGATGCTTGCGGAGACAGGACAGAATCTACTTGCGATGTCGCTGGCCGTGTCCTTATACGCGGCCTTCGCTGCTTTCTGGGGTGTGCAGCAGCGAGATTCCCGTTGGGCGCGGAGTGCCCAACGGGGCATGGTCGCACTGGCGATCCTGCTCGGAGTTGCACTGTTGTTACTGCTCTCGGCTTTCCTGAGCGATGATTTCTCAATACGGTATGTGGCGCAGCATTCATCGATCCTGATCCCGTTCTACCTGAAGGTCTCGGCGGTCTGGGCGGGACAGGAAGGATCCCTGCTGCTGTGGTGTTTTCTGCAGGCGCTATTCGCGGCATTGGCGACAGCGCGCCCCTCGGAAAAGGTGCGAGCCCTGGTGCCCTGGGCAAGCGTATTCTTGTGCCTGATCACCGCCTTCTTCGTCGCCGTGACGTTGTTTCTCTCGAATCCCTTCACTATGCTGCCGCGACCGCCGGTGGATGGCCAGGGCCTCAACCCGCTGTTACGTCATCCGGGGATGATCTTCCACCCCCCGACCCTCTATGTGGGCTACGTTGGGTTAGCCGTGCCGTTTGCTTTCGCTATGGCGGCGCTGGTGACGCGGAAGTTTGACGGTTGGACCGCCGGCCTGCGGACGTGGACTCTGATCTCGTGGCTGGGATTGGGACTGGGTCTGCTGCTGGGCATGCGTTGGGCCTATGATGTGCTCGGATGGGGAGGCTATTGGGGTTGGGATCCGGTCGAGAACGCCGGTCTGTTGCCCTGGCTCACCGCCACGGCGCTCTTGCACGGCTCTGTGATGCAGGAGGAGAGACGCGGTTTCCGCGTCTGGAACTTTGTCCTGGCCATCCTCTCGTTCCTCCTGGTGCTCTTCGGCACTTTTGCTACCCGGTCCGGGATGATCCAGTCCGTTCACGCTTATCCGGAGTCCAATCTCGGTGATTTCTTCCTGTCGGCGATCGCTGTGACACTGATGGGATCCTTTGGTCTCCTATACAGCCGGCGGAGGGAGTTACGGTCGCAGCAGAGCTTCGAAAGCTTGCTGTCACGTGACGGGATGTTCTTCCTGGCGCTGGTTCTGCTCTCTATGTTGACTGTGTCGGTCTTCGTCGGCAGCGTCCTGCCTACCATCACGTCGGTGCTTTTCTCCCAGCGCTTTGAGGCCGGTCCGGCCTGGTTTGATCAGGTGACCGGACCGCAGTTCGGTGCTTTGGTCCTGGTGATCGGTCTGTGTCCGCTACTCGGACGAGCAGCGGCAACCTTGCGGCGGTTGCGTGCCAACTTGTGGCTGCTAGTGCTGGGAGCGGTTCTGGTGCCCACCGGCGCGGCGCTGGCCGGGTTTACTGATCCGATCTCGTTGGTCGGATTCTCAGTCGTGGGCCTTGCGGGCGTGGTCACTCTGGCGGAGTTGGTGACGGGGACGGTGGCGCGCGCGCGGC
>Ga0209121_10006033_pt1 | contig 10771 bp, 10 predicted proteins | sample Cruoilmetagenom3_FD_187292 | JGI IMG/M metagenome (GOLD analysis project Ga0209121, IMG submission 187292) | Oil polluted marine microbial communities from Coal Oil Point, Santa Barbara, California, USA - Sample 3 (SPAdes) (version 2) | ecosystem: Environmental > Aquatic > Marine > Oil seeps ...
AATACCGAATCATAGGTGAAAAAAAAGTATTATCTGAAATAGACAGACTGATCGTCTCCACAACAGATGAAAAGGATAATCTGCAAACATTATATTCCGCGCCACTTGATATCATCGAGATTATTCCTCCCGGAGTAGATACTACTCATTTCTATCCAATCCCTGCTGATGAGGCAAAAGAATTTGTTGGCATTCCGGAAAATGAAAAAATGATCCTCTTTGTTGGGAGAATTGAACCATTAAAAGGTATTGACACATTGCTTAAAGCCATTTCCCAATTACAGCAGGGGGATATCCTGCAAGAATGTCCTCATTATCTCTATATTATTGGCGGCGAACCTGATCCAGGTCAAAAAAAGATAAATGAGGAAATGCAACACTTGCAGGATTTATGCAGCGAGCTAGGGCTAGGCGATCTTGTGCTATTCCTAGGGAAAAGAAATCAGGACTCGTTACAGTATTACTATTCAGCAGCGGAAATGCTGGTGATGCCATCGAATTATGAATCTTTTGGAATGGTTGCTCTGGAATCAATGGCATGTGGCACTCCGGTGATTGCTACGCAAGTGGGAGGGTTGCAGCATCTTGTACAGGATCAGGAGACGGGATTTACTATTCCCAATGATAATCCAGATGCGCTTGAAGAGAAAATTACTGTATTAATATGCAATTCGGAATTAAAAGAGAAAATGAGCCAAAACAGCATTTCTTATGCACAGTCTTTTTCATGGAATACAATCACAAAAAAATTAATTGAAACCTTTGAGAAAACAATAGAAGTTTTTCAATAACCTCATATCAATTATTTCCTACCTGATCCTTTATGAATGATCTCTTTCCCAAACCGTTCTTGCAGGTCATCCATTGCTTCCAACAACATTTTTTCTTTCTCAAAATTTTTATTAAACAAAGATAGCTGGTGGATGTCAGATTCCAGCTTGCTAACGCCAACACCTATCAATCGCACTCCCTTCCTTTCCACCCATACTTTTTCAAATAAATTCTGAGATGATGAGAAAATCACAGAATCATGGTTGGTGGGTTGATTTAGCGTGAGCTGGCGTGTGATCGTATCGAAATTTGGCCAGCGGATTTTCAGTCGGATAGTTCTCCCAGATAATCCTCTCTCTCGTAAGCGCTTGCCTACCTTTTCAGATAAGTCCTTGATCACTGAATAAATCTCCGGTTTCTCTTTTAGGTAATCAAAAAATGTCCTTTCGTTGCTAATAGATTTCACATTTTCATTATTTCCAACTGGGCGGTTATCTATTCCCTGTGCACGCCTTTTCAATGTGATAGCAAAACTACCCACTATCTTTTCCAATTTTTCTATCTGGACATGCTGAATATCCCCTATCGTTTCCATCCCAAAATCATGGAGAAGCTCTTCGGACTTAGGACCAATACCCCACATTTCTCTAATTGGAAGATCCATTAAAAATGATTTCTCCCGTCCAGGGGGTATCACTTTTATTGCCATTGGCGGTGTCGGCTTTTTGTGATCAGATTTCCCGATATTGGTAGCAATTTTTGCCACCAATTTATTAGAAGCAGCTCCAATTGAACAAGGCAAACCCGTTTCCTTTTTTATTCTCATTTGTATATCTAATGCAATATTCTCGGAGTCTTGAGGTAAGTCACTCACATCAAGAAACGCCTCATCAATGGAGATCGGCTCGACTAGAGGGGTTATATCTTGAAGAATATCCATAACGCGCCTGGAATACCTGGAATAGTATTCATAATGCCCCCTTACGGTTATAAGATCCGGATATAAACGTATTGCTTTTTGCATCGGCATAGCGGAACGAACATCATGCAAGCGGGCAGCATAGGAACATGATGTTACCACTCCCTTCCCATCCGAAGTCCCCCCAGTCGCAAATGCCTTTTCTTTTAACGATGTATCCAATAATTCTTCAACAGAACAAAAAAAAGCATCTAGATCTACATGCAATATTTTTCTCATTTTTTTCTATTGAATAGTATTTATGTTCTATTATACAATTAAAAAAACCGCTGTAAAGCGATTCCTAAATTATTCTATTGCATTTGGGTCTTGAGCGATTCAATCGCTTCAACTGGCGTTGGATCGATTTCATACATCATAGCAAGATAATATGATGCGTAATCCCCAAAAAGAATAGCTTTCCACATTTCTGTCAATTTTTCATCTGCAGAAAAATCAATTTGATCTGTGCACAATCCGGCAACCATAAATTCCGTGAGGGTAAGATTCATTCTTTTATAATTTCTTGGATGATAATGTTTGGATTTTAGGAACACGGTAAATACCTTGGGAAGCATTTGGGATGGTTGTAAAATCCCAGCCAGAGTATTATGGTCAGCTTCAGGAATAAAACCATATTGAGCCCAGCACTTCGCTAATTCATTAATCTGAGTTTTCCAACGCCGGGCAACCGGGCTTAAATGTTCCGCGCCGAAAACAGAGATGTATTGATCCACTAACTGTCCAGCGATTCTCTTTGCCGGATTATTAACAATCGGCACATCAGAATCAATTTCTTTGCCTAATTCATTCATCGCCAATACAGCTGTTTTTACTGCTTCATCCTGTTCCGGGATAATAGTTAATCTAGTAAAAAGGCGCAATAGCAATCCAAAGGAAAACCCAACGGCTGCCCTGGGTTGGCCTGTATGCTCAAACTTCCAGGCAACAATACCATTATCAGAAGCTTTTGAGAAAAGTTTCCCCCCAGTGGTTATCACTACAATCGTACAATTTCTTTCTATTGCCTGCGAGAGAACTGAATTTGTCTCTTCTGTATTACCGGAATGTGAAGAACATATAACCAGACAATTCTTTCCTATCGCCCATCCAGGAAGTTGATAGTCGCGCAGTATGATTGCAGGAATTCGTAAATCTGGAAATGCATAAGCCACCAGTAAATCTGCCCCGATAGCTGATCCCCCCATTCCCGCGATAACAATACGGTCAAATTCCTTATTTCCCGGTAGAGGGAAGTCCCCACCCAGAAAATATGCTTCTTTTAATTGGTCGGGTAATTTCCGGATCGCTCCAAGCATATCATCGCGGTCAATAGATTTGAATTGTTGGAAAGAATTTAAATTCATGAGTACCTACATTAATCTGAATCAGAAAACGCTTTAACCACTTCTTTCAAGAAGTTTAAAGCCATTTGCCACTCTTCATTAAAAAAATGTAAGGTTACATTATTTATTTGCAAGTGATAAGTAATTTCCCCATCAGGTTCCTCTGCAGTATACGCAAAGCAATCATCGGTTTCTATTATTGTTTTTATTTTTGTTTCTTCATCTTCTTTCATATTTTCTCCCTGATCAATAGCTTCTCCAATTCTTCAGATTTCTTTTCACCACTAATCCAAAGGTAGATTCATATACATACTTTAATATAAAATAATATATCTAAGATATAATGCTAACTTTCTAAAAATGTCCCATTTATCGAATAAGGACATCCATATCTAATTTTCTTTTACAGAACACTAAAAGAAATGTGATCAGAAACTAAGGGCAAACTCCTGGACTCATCGAGTTAAAGAATCCAGCAAATAAATTGCACCACTGATTTGTTGCTTCGATGACGATCAGAGGGATTACACAGAAAACTACAATAAATGCCAAAGCAACTAATAATATGATAACCCAAGTGGGTTTTTTCTGGTCTTCTGATTTTTGGCTTGATGTTTCCTCTTTCCGTTCTTTTTCATTTTTTTTATCAGGTTCTTCTTTCTGGACTCGTTCTTTTAATGGTTTCTCATCTTCAGCGATTTCCTCTTTTTTAATTTCGGTTCCTTTAGATTGGTCTATCTCGCCCAGTTGAGAGGATTCGGGAATTTCATTGATTTTTTCATACACAAATTCGAGTACATTATTCTGCCCAAGACTGATCAGGTCTCCATTTTTAATTTCACTTGGTTTTTCTAATTTCCTCCCATTTATAAAAGTCCCGTTAGTAGAATTTTGATCTTCAATTTGGAAAGTTTTTCCTTTCCTTTTAATCGTGAGGTGATTTCTAGATACTTCTATATCGTCAATGACAATATCACTATCTGGATCTCTTCCGACGATGTTTTTATCTTGAATTAAATCAAATGACTTATCAATCTCATCACCTGCTCTAACTATAAGTTTGGCAGTATCCGTCATAAGCACCTCCTGATATTTTATTAATAAATGATGAAAAGAAAAAAGTCAAGCATATAAACTAAAAAACTCCCCGCTATGCCGTGTGCAACGCAGTTTTGAACCTGCTTTCGCAGGACGGGTTCTTCCTCGTTAGCTCCGCCTTGGCTTGCGCCTATCGCGTTACATCCGTAAGTCAAGAACCCATTATTTAATGTGTTGGCTCAAAACATTTAGTGCCGCATCACGAACACAGCAGGGCTTTAATCTTATACCATATTTCAATCATACTGCATAGGATTATGTATTACGGATAAATTGCTTGACACAGGAACTTGCAGAAAATACACTTAAACCATGCCCAAGCACACAATCAGAGCTTTTTTCGCAGTAGAATTGCCAACATTTATTTTAGAGAAAATTGAAAAAGAACTATATGATTTAAAGAATTCCATACCACAGAAAATTAAATGGGTAGCTATTGACTCGATGCATATCACCATAAAATTCGTCGAGGATTTCAATCCAGAACATCAATCTTCAATTCAGAAGGATCTACAATCGCGCCTAAGTGGATTTGGCAATATTAAGTTATCTATTGGAAAAATTGGTGTGTTTCGGAATTTAAGGAATCCAAGAATTGCCTGGTTAGGTTTGAATGGTCCTGGACCGCTTATTGAGCTAGCCCAAATTGTTGCTCGCATTACCAGCAATTATGGCTACCCTCAAGAGAAGAGAAATTTTTCACCACATTTGACCATTGGCAGAGTAAGGAATAATATATCCGTAAGAGATAGAGAGCTGATTGGTCAAATAATCGCCAATTATGAATTCACAGAAATTGATCCATTCATCACTAACAGGTTAAGCTTCATCAAAAGCTCTCTCACTCGTCATGGACCTATATATTCCACACTCTTTGAAATCTCTCTTTGATCATTGTATATGCTACAATTTGAATTCTTAATTCAGAAATCTAGAGGTGAATTCTGAAAAATACAGAAACAATACAAATAACGCGTGAGTTAGTTCGCGCACTAGAAGATAAAAAAGCTGAAGATATTGTTCTACTCGACTTGAAGGGTATTGCTGTTTTTACTGATTTTTTTGTAATCTGTTCAGGCACAAGTGACCGAATGCTGAGAAGTCTTCTTAAAACAGCTAAAGAATCTATGCATAATCTATTTGACCTAAAAGGGAATATTCAAGGTAATCCCAGCAATGGGTGGATCGCGGTAGATTACGGGAACTTCGTCCTGCATCTTTTTTCACCCGAACAGAGAAATTATTACCTTCTTGAAGAGTTATGGGCTGAAGGTAAGATCTTACTACGTATCAAATAATCTGACATCTATCACCGCAATTCATTAAATGCAGCAATGACTTCTTTGCTGTGGTTTGCGGGTTTTACGCCCTTAAATACTTTCACAACATTTCCATCTTTATCGATCAGAAAAGTTGTTCTCAAAACGCCAAAATACTCTTTCCCAAACATCTTTTTTTTCTGCCAAACATCATACATTCCACATATTTTATGATCCTCATCGGCGAGCAATAAAAACGGTAGCGAGTGTTTGGACATGAATTTATTATGGGACTTTACACTGTCCGGACTTACTCCTATAATTTCAATGCCGCCCTTTCGATATTCTTCATAATCATCCCGGAAATTACATGCCTCTTTGGTACATCCGGGTGTATCGTCTTTTGGATAAAAATATAAAACCACTGGCTTACCCACAAAATCAGATAACCTGATTTTTTTACCTTCAGTATTTAATAATTCAAAATCTGGAGCTTTTGTATTTTCAAGTATCATTTTTTACCTCTAAAATTAGTATATATATGTTTTTTTGTAAAGACAATTAATGATTTATTAACGTTATAAAAGTTTTGTTTTAAATTTGGTATTGTATCTAAGTCAAGTGATTGAAATTCAAAAAGTACATAATTTTTTTATCAAATTTTTCATATACAATTCTATTATGAAATTGTCTTTACAGCCTAGCAAAAGCAGAACCTATCAGAGTTATTTAATGGTCACCTTAGCTATCCTTTTTGTCATTTTTCCATTTTTTATTCTCAAATCAATTTCAAATGCAATCTTATATTTATTCCTTTTGTTTATTTCCATTGGATCATCATTGTTTTTCTGGGTCAGTTTCGTACCTTTTTTCCCAATAAGTTTTCCGGGGTTTTTTAATACAATCAAAACGTTAATACTATCCATTTTTAGGAGCACAAACCCTGCATATCATATTCAGGCAGGTAAATTTGACAGGGATTATTTTGTCATCCAAGATAAGCCAAAATTAGATGCACTCCTGATCGATGAAAATAGTGCAGTTATTGTGATCAATAATGAAAGGAAGAAGAGAGTCTTGTCCTCTGGTTTTCAATTCATCAATAAAGGAGAACAGATTCTTCATACATTTGATCTCGGATTCCAACATTTCTTTTGGGGACCACAGGAAAATGAAAATCCATTTAAATATCACATTCCCGATTTGAATCTTAATCAAATTCACTTGCGTTCGCTTAGATTTGCGCAAACAAAGTATCAGACTACGTACAAAATTACAGTTATCCCCTCATTTTCCATATTCTACGGTTTTTCCTCCCTGGTGGGGAAAAAGCAAATGGAAGAAATGTTGTTAAACATTTCTAATTATTTTTCCTCCAAGAAGATAAATGGTAAATTACAAATTGAAATAAATGAATTAATCGGAAAATCTGTAATGAATATCTGGAAAGTTTTTCTGGAAAATACGAATGCCAAGCAACTAATTTCCCCTGCAGATCAGAATTTATTATTAATGGATAAATTTTTAACGAAAATAAATACAATAATCAACACAAAGACCGCGCAAGAAATATTGGATCCAACCATGTTTAATGAATCCAATTTATTAAAAAGCGTAAAACCATTGGAACAATGGAAAGCACTGAATATTAGGGTATTCTTAAATAATATATGGATACAGCAAGATGTTCCATAAAATGAAGGTTGTGAATCAACAAGAAAATAAAAATTCAATTAGGGATCAACTATTCATCGTTAATAAATCTGCGGGAAGATTACGCTTAATGCTCATCGTGCTCCTATTTACAATCTATTGGGCTTTTATTGCTCAAACCGAGATTGCTCCACTTGCTATTTCAGATAATTTCCTTGCGTTGTTCCCGGAACCTACAAATTTCACATCAGGGATTATCCAGGAAATATTGCAGCAGTATTTTTCTCCCTCAACAATCTTATTTGCTGTAATCCCGCTTATCATTTTCCTATCAATCAGGAAGATGATAAGTAGCTATTTACACTTATTACTCCCACCAATTGGATTAAAGGAATCAGAACGGTATCTTACTAAATGCGCATTCTCATCTTCGAAACAAGATCTTTATACCCACGAAGATGTTCGCATGAAACTTGGGAAAATCCAGGAACATCTAAAACTTCTTGGTGGACCCGCAAGTTTTACTTTCGACCCATCATCAGCATTTATCATTCAGAATATTAAAAATCGGGATTATTTTTTATTCTCTTCAGATCATCGTGGCGATACAGAAAAATACTTCCTTTCTCATGGAGATAAGATATTTGCGGTTGTTTCAAAAGGCGATCGTAATGTGCTCTTGAAAAATTTAAAAACCCGGGATAAATTCGGACGAACCATTGATTTTAATTTGATTAACCTATTGTTCAATTATAACAATTCTCAAAAAGAATCTGAACCATTTTTATCAAGAAAAATCACGATACATGATGCGAGATTATTATCTTATCTTGGCAGTGTTGACAGAAACGTCATCCATCAATTCCTGCATGATGAAACACAAAACTTTTTACACAATAATGTTTCAATAATATTTCATGATAAATCCATTCTATCTTCCATCAACCAAGTTGATAAGAAAATTCTTGATGTCGCTCCAAAAAAAAATCATGGAATCTATGTAGAAAACACACCAGCAACAACTGAAAAATCACATGGAGTAAACCGCAAACACAAACATTCCAGATATGTCTTCCTGAAGAAAAAGAGTGAATTTTCTTTTAACACAAAAGATGGGGAAGCTAATAGGAAACAGCTTATAATTCAACTGTCAAACCATCTAAACGAACAATTGAAATCTTTTTTTCACATATCAACAATTCAAATATCAATAATTGAAATAAGGAAAATAACAATCAATGGATAGTTTTATTTACTCTTCACAAGTTATAAAAGCAATAAACCAACATTCACCCTTAGTAGCTCTTGAGTCTACAGTAATTACCCATGGGCTACCGCAGCCAACGAACTTTGAAATTGCCTTGGCGATGGAAAACGAAGTCATTAAAGAGAATGCAACACCAGCAACAATTTGCCTAATAAATGGAACTTTTCATGTCGGAATTGATAATACGCAATTGAAAACTCTTGCTCAAACTGCGAATTCTGTGAAAGTCAGCCGAAAAGACATCGCTTACGCGGTATCGTATGGACTGAATGGTGGAACAACCGTTTCGGGAACAATGACAATTGCCCATGCCGCCGGAATTAGGATTTTTGCAACCGGGGGTATTGGTGGCGTTCATCGCGGTAACAATTTTGACATTTCCTCCGACCTACCTACACTTGCTCGAATTCCTATGATCGTTGTCTGCTCCGGCGCAAAAGCAATTCTCGACCTACCGGCCACAAGAGAAAACCTGGAAACCAATGGCGTTCCGATATTAGGTTATAAAACGAATGAACTTCCCGCTTTCTATTCAATTAACAGCGGGATAAAAGTTGACCGTCGAGTCAATAGTGCTGAAGAGATTGTTTCGATTGCTCAAAACCAATGGAAATTAGGGCTTTCCTCAGCGCTGCTCGTCACTGTTCCCCCACCAAGCGATTTGGAGATTCCGGCAAGTCAAATTGCGGCGCACATTAATAAAGCTTTGGATGAAGCCGAGAAAAATCACATTAATGGACCTGCCATTACTCCTTATTTACTCCAGAAGGTTAGTGAAGAAACCAAAGGTAGGAGTATGCGCGCTAATATCGCGTTATTAAAAAACAATGCCCGTATTGCAGCGAAAATTGCTGTGGCACTTCGCTCAGCGGAAAATGGTTGATCGTCGAGTAGCTGTCGGAGTTAATGTTTGTGTTGGAACATATGTTGGTGTTGGTGTTTGAGTAGGTAGTTCAGTTGCTGTAGATGTCGCTGTTAACGTCGGCATCAATGTACCAGTGGATGTGAAAGTGGGTTGAGGAGTCTCGGAAGGTTTCAGCGTTTCTGTGGGAATGATCGTTGCTGTATTCACCGCTGTCTCAGTCAGGGTGGGTGTAATCGTTATGGTAGATGTCGGAGTCGGAGTGGGAGGGTCACCAAATATCTCAAAATACCCACTTGTCTTCCATGTTTCACCAACAAATATCTGAACCTCATAAAATCCTGGCAGCCATTCATCAGACGGAAGTGCCATATCTGTATATCCATATCCCCCAGAAGCGCCATTCCATAGGATTGATTCATAACTGATTAACTCCCCATCTCTAAACCATAACGCGGACCATTGGGTTCCTTGAATCATCTTGTCATAAGAAAAGGAACCATAAAGAGTAGTATTTGGTTGGTCAAATCTGATATTTGGATCTATTGGCAAATAATCACCAGTTAAACGTCGGGCAAATGTTAGATCACTAAAAACCGATTCCGGGTTTGGTGTGACTGCAGATGTGAACCCTTCACTAATCACCGCCGGCATAATTGGTGTTGGAGTGAATTCTGGCGTTTCTGTCAGGGTTGGTGTCAGTGTAATTGTTGAGGTTTGTGTAATAGTGGGTGTAAGAGTTATTGTAGAGGTTACCGACGCTGTTGGTGATGGTTGGAATACCTGATAGGTCATTGGCTCAGCGTAGCGATTGAAAAGGAGTGCTGCAGTAATGACCAGGACAGCATAGAACAACAACTGCCAGGCTCTCCCCAGAATCTTTCTACGCTTGAGGAAAAACCTCAACCGTTTTGCTTCTCTAAAAGCACGGAAAGCTGTTATAAAAATCCCGGCGGCGGCGAGCAGAAGCAAAATGAATATGATGGTTACAGTTGTCTGGATATCAATATTCATTATTGGTATACCTTATTATTTCATTCAAGCTCTTGAAGCTGCTGCACCTTTCTTATTTTTCGGGTTATTGATAAAAACCGTGGAACAAACTTTATAAATATTTTATATGTGATTTTGCTTAATGGGTAATCAAATGCGCCAATTCTTTGTATAACTTCACTACCTAATCCCTGCTTGAATCGGTACACCCCCCACATTCTATCTTGATTATTAAAATTATCAGGAGCACCCCAAAGATCGTAAATACTGCAGCCCAATTTCTTACTCATCTTTATCGCCTCCCATTGGAGCAGATAATTTGGCATTTTTTCACGGTGTTCGCCAGTTGACATACCGTACAAATACCAGGAGCGATTACCAAAATGGAATAGGAGTAAACCAGCAACCGCCTCTTCATCTACTTCAGCGATCAAAGGCATCGCCATTTTTGCTTCGATAAATTTAGACCAAATGTTAATGTAGTACTCCTTGGGGCGGATGATAAAACCGTCTCTGAGAGATGTTTCCAAGTACATTTGATACAGCCTATCTAAATCATCAATG
>Ga0209121_10006034_pt1 | contig 10768 bp, 5 predicted proteins | sample Cruoilmetagenom3_FD_187292 | JGI IMG/M metagenome (GOLD analysis project Ga0209121, IMG submission 187292) | Oil polluted marine microbial communities from Coal Oil Point, Santa Barbara, California, USA - Sample 3 (SPAdes) (version 2) | ecosystem: Environmental > Aquatic > Marine > Oil seeps ...
TTACTACGCAAAGATCAGCTTTGTCCCTGATGATACCTTCTATCGTTACCAATGGAATTTGAACAATAAGATTTCAGGAGGGATCGGCGCCGAATCCGCCTGGGACATTCAGACGGGCGATCCGAATGTGATCGTGGCGGTACTGGACACCGGTATTGCGTACGAAGACTTCGGGACATTCAAGCAGGCCCCGGATCTGACCGGCACAACTTTCGTGCAAGGCTACGATTTTATAAATAACGACTCTCACGCCAACGACGACCATGGCCATGGGACCCATGTGACAGGTACGATCGCTCAGAATACAAATAACGGTGCCGGAGTTGCCGGATTAGCATTCGGTTGTTCCATTATGCCGGTAAAGGTTGTAAGCAACGAGGGAAAAGGCAGTCATTTCGACATAGCCCGTGGAATATATTTCGCCGCGAACAATGGAGCGAAGGTAATCAACATGAGTCTGGGTGGAGAAGGAAAATCGGCCACTTTAAAAGATGCCGTCAGCTACGCCCACTCTAAAGGTGTAACAATCGTGTGTGCCGCCGGGAACGAATTCCTTGCCGGCAATCCCAAAAGTTATCCCGCAGCTTATGATGATTATTGTATCGCCGTCGGTGCAACTCGCTATGATGAGACCAGGGCATACTATTCCAACACCGGCAGCCATTTAGACATCATGGCACCGGGAGGCGACCTGCTCGTGGATCAAAACGGGGACGGCTACGGCGATGGAATACTCCAGCAAACGTTCGGTATAGATCCTAACATTTTTTCCTACTGGTTCTTTCAGGGGACTTCCATGGCTGCGCCGCACGTCAGCGGAGCGGCCGCATTGCTTATATCGAACGGCGTGACAGATCCGAATATGGTCAGAGATGTAATTCAACAAACGGCCAAAGACATCGGCCCCGAAGGCTGGGATGAAGAAACCGGGTGGGGCCTGATAGATATAGGGGCCGCGATGAATTATAGAGTTCTCGGTGATCTGAGCGGCGATTTGCTTGTGAGTCTTGATGATTTTAGCCTAATGGCCGACGACTGGCTACACCACACTGCTCTGGGCCCTATGACAGACATTAACGACGACGGTTTTGTGAACTTCGTCGATTTTGCGATGTTAGCTGATAAATGGTCGAAGTAGAGTCCTATATTCACCCATCATAAACCATTGCGGTAACAAATCTCCTATTCTGTAAACAACAACTCACCTTTCGGGACAATTTTCAGGACATAGGCGTAATCGCATGGAGCCTGTTTCGGGAAAATTACTTTAAGGCCGCTTTCGGTCTGATCCCATTGGATATTTTCATGCGAGCCGAGCATTGTGATGGATATAAGGCCGCGTTCGCTGAGAGAATTTTTGCTGCTCAAAGACTTAATCGTAAACTCGCCGAACTCAGGCCAGCCGAAACAGATGGCGTATAAGGTCTGGTCTTTAACAGTGAAACGTACGCAGTCAGGGCCCATTTTGCTCTTGCCTTGCTTGCCGTCTTCGCTGATTTTTACCATTGTTCCTTCACCGAATTGGCGCCATGGGCGGGTGCCGTAGATCGCCTCGCCATTGACTTTAAGCCACTTGCCAATTTCCTTTAGCGTTCCGACCTCGACTTCTCGTAAGGTTCCATCGGATCTCGGGCCAACATTCAGCAGCAGGTTTCCATTCTTGCTGACGATATCAGCCAGGGCGCCAATCAGATAATCGACGGGCCAGAACTCGGTATCCTCGACATAACACCATCCGCTGACAGAGATTTTGTCGTCGGTTTGCCACTTCGACGAGAGCCTTATTGTGTTCAGGCCCGACCTCTCGAAATCTTCCACGGCCTGATTCGGGTCGAGAAATTCCCGCTTATATGTCAGCACAACTCCTTTGCGCCATTGGCGGGCGCTGTTGTAGTAATGAGCGAGGACGTTGTAAAATGCCTGCCTGAAATAGGGCTTTTTGAACTTTCTCTCGCCGTCCCCGATGCCGCCGTCCACGAATATATAATCGGGGCGGTAATTGTCTATCAACTCGGTCATGACATTTTCCCAGTGCCGCTGGTCTTCCGGCCTCGGAGGATCGTTGTCGCCGCGCCGGCGGCCGTAAAGGCCTTCATATTTCGGATCCCAATTGTCGTACTCCGGGCGGAACGTGTAATAAGCCCAATGGCGCCCGTAATGCGTCGAAACGCCTGTCTTGAGGCCGGCTTTCCGGGCGGCCTTCACAAATTCTCCCACCACATCCCGTTTCGGCCCCATCGCCTTGGAATTATAGGGAATATACTTCGAATCCCACATCGCAAATCCATCGTGGTGAATCGCGGCGGAAACCACGTATTTTGCGCCGGCTTCTTTGAACAACTGCACCCACTGAACCGGATTCCATTTCTCGGCCTTGAATAGGGGAATAAAATCCTTATAGCCGAACTTGTCGAGGGTTCCCCATGTTTCGACATGATGTTTCGGAATGTCCTGGAAATTCCGCCGCTTTTTTATCCTCTCAGGGCTGTACATCCAGTGGGGATACCACTCGGTCTTGTAAGCCGCCACCGAAAAAGGCGCCCAGTGAAAATAGATACCGAACTTAGCATCTTCGTACCACTGCGGGACCTTATAATTCATCAAGGATTCCCCGATAGGCTCGAAGTTATACTCCTGAACATCGGTCGATTTCTTCAACGTGCCGCATTGAATCGATACAAACAGCACGGCTATTGCAAAAATCAAAAATAAACTTTTTATTCTCATAATATTCTCCTTATCAACATATCCTTAGTCCCAATTAGTTTATTTGAAATATCAGACATTCCTTCCAATTGCAAGCAATTCCATCCATCCGGATTTATAGAATATTTGGTGCAAAATTCCGTAAACTTCTCTATAATGCCCTTTTATTCTATTAGGAACCATACGTAGATTTCTATAACAGGAGATGTACAAATGACAAGTCAAAAGCTGCCAAGTCGAGGAACATTTTATCTTAAAAACTTATCGTATAGCAAATACATGGTCATTGCGCTTTTGCTTTTTCTCGGCTGCGCAACTGCACAGAACCAGGATAGTGCATCGAGTATCGCGCCGGTCGAATTGCAGTGTGAGTACCTTCAGGAGCCTTTGGGCATTGATGTCGAGCAGCCGAGGCTGAGCTGGAAACTTGAGGCAACCAATCCGAACAAGCGAGGACAGGCACAGACAGCTTACAGGATACTGGTGGCCAGTTCGGAGAAATTGCTTGCCGGAGGCATTGGCGACATGTGGGATTCCGGCCAGGTTAAGTCCGATCAGTCGCAATTAGTCAATTACGGCGGAAAACCGCTTTCATCCGGCATGCGATGCTATTGGAAAGTGCAAGTTCGTGACGAACGCCGGGCACTTTCCGCCTGGAGCAAACCGGCTCGATGGTCAATGGGCATGATGGATCCGTCGGAATGGTCGGCTAAATGGATCGGCTCAGATCAGAAGTTTGCCCAAGTTAAGAAATTGCCGCCGGAGGGCAACTACTTATCCGATCCCTGGCTTCGCAAAGTGATAACATTAAAAGAAAAACCTGGCTGGGCGGCGATTCATGTCGCATCGGTCGGTTATCATGAGCTTTATGTGAACGGAAAGAAGGTGACGGATGATGTCCTGAGCCCGAACGTGGCCGACCATACGAAGCGGGCGCGTTACGTAACGTATGAAATCACCGACCATCTGCAAGCCGGGCGTAACGTAATTGGCCTGTGGCTGGGCACTTCATGGTCGATATACCCGCTGTACAAGAGCGACGACAAGCCGCAGACGCCAATCGTCATTGCCCAGGCCAATATTGAAATGTCGAACGGGAAATCCCGGCGTCTAATCACAGATGAGACTTGGAAAATCCATCCCAGCCCCAATGTTCTGCTCGGAACATGGATGTTCACGAACTTTGGCGGCGAATATTACGATGCCAGCAGAGAAATGCCCGGCTGGTGCAGCCCCGGTCTGGACGATAGCGACTGGAAGCAGGCCACGGTATATCATCCCAAACTGGTTCTATCAGCCGAAATGGTCGAGCCGAACCGCAGAATCCGCGAAATCAAGCCTGTCGCTGTAGAGCAGGTAGAAGGCGAAGGCTACCACGTAGACATGGGTGTAAATTTCGCAGGCTTTGTTGAGCTCGACGTCAAAGGCCAACCGGGTGACATCGTCGAACTGCAATGCTCCGAAGACGAAAAGAAGATGATGACACATAAGCTCCACAGCGCCTATCGAATCGGGCCGAGCGGCAAAGGCACTTTCCGCAATCGCTTCAACTACGGATCGGGGCGATGGATACTCATCAAGGGATTGGGATACAAGCCCGCATTAGGCGGTATTCGCGGTTATCTCGTGCGAACCGACTACAAGCGGGCCGGAGGATTCGAATCCTCCAATAAATTACTGAACGACATTTACGACATCGTGCTTTGGACATACGAAAATCTCAGCCTGGGCGGCTACGTGGTCGACTGTCCCCAGCGCGAGCGGATGGGCTACGGCGGCGATGCCCATGCTACGACACAGACAGCGATGAATAACTATCATCTCGGGGCATTCTATACGAAATGGTCCCAGGACTGGCGCGATACCCAGGGCAAAGAGACGGCATGGGGTCTCGGCGACAAAGCCACTAATCAGGACGCTCCCACCGCGGCCGGCAATCTGCCTTACACAGCCCCAACGTACTGGGGCGGCGGCGGACCGGCATGGAGCGGCTATTGTGTCACCCTGCCCTGGTACATGTATCGCCATTACGGCGACGTTCGCATCCTGGAGGATAACCTCGATACGATCCGGCAGTGGCTGGAATTTCTCGAAAGAAAGTCAAAGGACAACATGCTGGTTCGCTGGGGTGGTGAATGGGACTTTTTGGGCGACTGGCTCTGGCCGGGCGCCAAAGGTGTCAACGGCGATACTCGGGAGACCCTTTTCTTTAACAACTGTTACTGGATATACAATCTGAAAACCGCCGCGAAAATTTCCGACGCCCTGGGCAAAAAGGATCTCGCCGCGAAATATCGGCGCCGGGCGGAGACGGTACGCACCGCCGTGCATAAGGAGTTCTTCAATCCCGCGGGAAACGGCTACGTGAACAACTTCCAGGCCTATCTTGCCGCCGCACTGCTCGTGGGGCTGCCTCCGAGGGAGCTTCAACACGCCGTCTGGAAACGCTTCGAGGACGAGATTGTAATTCATCGGAAGGGGCATTTCTGGGGAGGTATCACCGGCGGTTATTTCATTGTCAAAAACCTGCTGGAGTTCGACCGCCCGGATCTGATGTTTATGATGGTGAGCAAAGAGGATTATCCGAGTTGGGGAGATATGCTCAAACGCGGAGCAACGACCATGTGGGAGGCCTGGGATGGCCGCAATTCCCTCCTGCACAGCTCGTACCTGCACATCGGAGCCTGGTTCATCGAGGGCCTGGGCGGCATCATGCCCGACCCGGCCGGCCCGGGATACAAACGCTTCATCATCAAGCCGGGCGTGCTCAGGAACCAATCTCTCGATTGGGTCAAAGTAAAGTTCGAATCTCCGTATGGAATCATCCGAAGCGAGTGGAAGATTCAAAATGGAACGCTCAGGCTAAACGTTGCCGTTCCGCCCAATACAACCGCCAAAGTCTACCTGCCGACTCGGGATCCGCAATCTATCAAGGAAGGAAATGCCACCCTGTCAAAAGCTCGTGGAGTCAGGCACCTGCATGACGAAAAAGGCCGTGCCGTACTTGAGGTTCAACCCGGCCGATACAAATTCGAGGCAAACTTGTGATGCCTTAACAATATATGATAATCTTTATTCAAAGGAGACATCATGGTTAACAGGATTTTTTTCGCTAAAATGCTCTTTCTGACGCTCTTTGTCACTACGTTAGGATCTGGAGTTTGTCAGGGAGCGGTTGACGTCGTTACCGAGCCTTATCTGCTCGATACGGGGCTCCTCTCGCGTTCGATTTCATTCGAGAATCCTACCGGAGCGCCAGGCGAAGGCGGCAAAGCTGCCAGCCGACTCGGCGCCGGAAGAAAAGGCTCGCCCGCGATTACACTCAAGGCCGGGCAGGAAGTTCAGCTCTGTGACATCGAAGGCCCGGGCACGATCCGGCATATCTGGATGACCACCAGCAATAATCCGCTCAACCTGCGAAGCCTCGTGCTGCGAGCATGGTGGGACGGCCAGGAACACCCGAGTATCGAATGCCCGATCGGCGATTTTATGGGCTTTGCACACGGCAAAGTCATGCCGTATCACTCAGCGGTGCACTCGTTGGGCAGGAATGCCGGCATGAATATCTGGCTGCCTATGCCGTTCACAAAACGTGCGAAAATCACACTCACCAACGAAGGCGAAAAAAATGTGCCCTTGTTCTATCAAATTGATTATACGATTAAAGACAAGCATCCGAGGGACGTCGGCCGGCTGCATGTTTTGTTCCGCAGGGAGAATCCGACAACGCTCAAAAGCGACTTTGTCATGCTGCCAAAGCGTAAAAACAAAGGCCGCTTTATAGGCGCCCTTATCGGTATTCGAAATCTAACGCCAAGACAATGGTGGGGCGAAGGCGAGATAAAAGTCTATATGGACGGCGACACCGAATTTCCCACCATCTGCGGCACGGGAAGCGAGGACTACGTGGGCCTCTCGTACGGTATGCAGCAGACGCCGTATCTCTATAACGGCTGCAATCTGAACGAGAACAATTTCGTCTCGATGTATCGCTGGCATCTCCCCGACCCGATTTGGTGGCAGAAGGAATGCCGTATCACAATCCAGCAGATAGCCTGGAAGCAGGGCCTGGTCGAGACGCAGGACGACTGGTCGAGCGCGACGTTCTGGTACGAGCCGGTGCCAAGCGCTGCTCTGCCGGAAATGCCTGACGTCACGCTAAGGACGGTCAATATCTGGTCCGACCCGAAGGGCATTGTCAAACTCTTTAACGGCAAGGACCTGACCGGCTGGGAAACCAGCGGCAATGCCAAGTGGGCCGTACAGGATGGAATGCTCGTCGGAACGCAGGGCGAGAACAACGCCCCGGGCGATTTGTTTACCAAAACAAGTTACAAAGACTTCGTGGCAACCCTCACCTATCGAACCGAGTGGCCATGTAACAGCGGCCTGTGGTTCCGATTCCAGTCGCCACAAAAGGCATACCAGGCGGATGTCCTCGAATACAAGAATCCGTTGGCCTGGTCCGGCACGCTTTACTGCCCCGGCAAGCTTTTTCTTGCGATCAACGAGGACAAGAACATCGTGAACCGTGACGACTGGAACACGATAATAGTGCGGGCCAGGGGCGACCACATTCAGGTATGGCTTAACGGCCGGAAAACAGCCGACGTACACGACGATACTACCGATTCCGGAAAGCTGGGATTCCAGGTCCACCCCGGAGCGCAGTTCGGACCGATGAAAATTATCGTACGCGAATTAACGCTAAGGCCGCTTTAAGCAATCAAGCTGACGGTTCCGTTGGAACCTCTTCCTGGATGTACTCTTTCGGCTTGTACCAGCGGGCGAGCGGTATAAATAGTACGCTTGTCACCAGCATAGAGATTACGAAGAACCAGTAATAACTGGCTCCCGGTAACTTGCTTGTGCCATCCTCGTTCTTAATGACGTCATTAACAACACCTGCAAACATGTTTCCAAGAGAAATAGCGAGAAGTTCGATCGACTGGAGCATGGACTTCATTTTCTTGGGAGCCTGAGTATAAGCGAATTCTATCGCTGTGATAGAAACCATGATCTCTGCACTCGTCAAAAAGATATACGCAACGAATTGCCACCCTATGGATGGCTGGTTACCAATTTCAAGCTGGGTTTCGATCCATACGGGCACGAGGAAACTTCCTGCCGTGAGGAACATGCCAATACCGATCTTTCGCAGGGGAGTTAGTTTCCAGAGTCGGTTGAGGGCGGGGTAGATAAAGTACGAAAATAACGGGATCAGAATCATGATGAGGACCGGATTGGCCGATTGCATTTGAGCCGGCAGCCAATCCTTGCCGAGCCAACTAAGATTCATCTTCTTGGCCTGGAGCACCCAGGCCGATTCCGACTGATAGAACAGAGCGAAGAACATGGATATAAACACAAAGATCGGTAAAAGCCTGCGTAACGCGCTAACTCCATCCTTGTCGAGCATTTCCCGCCAGCCTGTTTTGCCGGCCGGGGGGATGTGCACAAGCTTATATCGACCTATCCAGTAGGAAAACATCGCCAAAAACATGAAAGCCCCCGGAACACCGAATCCGACTGCCGGACCGTGCTTTTCGAGCAAATCCGGACACTTGTACATCGAAATGGCGGCGCCAAGATTGACCGAGAAATAAAACCAGCCATAAACCTTCGTTATCAAGTGACTATTGGATGCCCCGAACTGATCTCCCACGTTGGCCGACAGGCACGGCTTGATCGTACCCGAAGCTATTGCTATTAGCATCAGTCCGGCAGTCAATCCGAGTCTGGTATGGTCTAATACAAGGATAGCAAATCCCGCGCAATAGACCAACGAGAACCAGATGATGGTTTTGTACTTGCCCAGCCATAAATCGGAAATTATCGCTCCGATCAGCGGCATGAAATAGACCGCGGCAGTAAAGTAGTGGAACCACGCTTTAGCGGGTTCATCTGCCATAACATCCAGCGCGCCATTTGCTCCCACCAGATGCCTTGTCATGAACACCACCAGTATAGAACTCATGCCGTAAAAGGCAAAGCGTTCAGTTGCTTCAGTAGTGAGGATGGAGGGAATGCCGGCGGGCATCTTCTTCGACGGTATTGGTGCTGTCAGGTATTTGTTTTTAGCCATAATCGGGTATATTACTTAGGTTATCGTCCAATTTCAAAGAAGAAATTTCAGAACCTTAAAAATAGATCAAGATAACATCCGGACAATTCCAGAACCTGCTTGAATTCTAAAGTCAGACCTGATAATATCCTGCGTCAAGAGAGGTGTAGGTGACAAAATGGCAACATGACATTAGATTAGGAGTATGAAACAATGAAAACACTATTGATCCTGATTATGATGTTGACGGCAGGTATTTTCCTTTTCGGCTGTGCGCCCAAGGCAAAGCAGAATGATTTAGAAGGATTCATTGCAGCACATGTGAAAAAGGTCAAACCGCCGGCGAAGCAGCAGAGTCTCGCCTGGTGGGATGCGGCAACTACCGGCAAATCCGAGGATTACGAAAGAGCCAGCAGCCTGACGCTGAAGATTCGCCGGATTTACAGTAATCCTCAGGAATTTGCATTGCTCAAAGATTGGAAAGAATCCGGCCAGGTCAAGGATGCACTGTCCGCCCGGCAGTTGGATGTGCTGTACAGAAGCTATCTTGGAAACCAGATAGAGCCGGAGATGCTCAAGACAATCGTGGATTTAAGTTCGGAAATCGAGGAGAACTTCAGCACTTTCCGAGGTACTATCCGGGGAGAAAAGGTCACCGACAATAAAATTAAGGAAATCCTGAAAAGCCAGACAAACTCGGACGAGAGAAAGCAGGCGTGGCTGGCCGGCAAACAAGTCGGGACGGCGGTTGCAGAAGACCTTATCCGGCTGGTCAAACTGCGCAACCAGGTCGCGAAGAATCTGGGTTTCGAGAATTATCATACAATGTCTCTTACCATCGGCGAGCAGGACGTCGATGAGCTGGATAAGATATTTGCCGAGCTTTATGAATTGACAAACGAGCCTTTTGCCGTACTGAAGGCCGAACTCGACGAAAAACTTGCGGCCAACTGCGGCATCGAAGTTTCACAGCTCATGCCGTGGCATTACCACGATCCGTTCTTCCAGGAAACGCCCATGGTCTATGATCTGGACCTGGATGTGTACTACAAGGACAAAGATGTCAAGGAGCTGGCGGCCGGCTTTTACGCGGGAATCGGACTCGACGTTCAATCGGTGCTTGCCAAAAGCGACCTGTACGAGCGTGAGGGCAAAAATCCACATGCTTTCTGCACGGATATTGACAAGGAAGGTGACGTGCGGATACTTTGCAATATCAAGAACAACGAGTCGTGGATGGAAACAACTCTGCACGAGCTCGGTCACGCCGTATATGATAAATATCACGATCCCGAAGTGCCGTATTTGCTGCGCGAGCCGGCCCATGCTTTTACTACTGAGGCGATTGCAATGTTTTTCGGCCGGCTGAGTCGCAATCCGGCATGGATGCAGCAGATGCTCAACCTTTCTGACCGGCAGCGCCAAGAGATTGAAAAGGTCAGCGACAAGTATATGCAGCTAAAACAGCTTATTTTCGCTCGCTGGGCGATGGTAATGTATCAATTTGAAAGACAGCTTTATGCCAATCCGAACCAGGATTTGAATTCGTTGTGGTGGCGATTGGTCGAGAAATACCAGCTCGTCAGGAAACCGGAAGGCCGTAACGCGCCCGACTGGGCGGCAAAGATACACTTCGCCGTCGCCCCTTGCTACTATCATAACTATATGCTGGGCGAGCTGCTGGCCTCCCAACTGCATAACCATATTGTATATCAGATAATGTTACGAGACTCGGATGAAAATGTGGGCTACGTCGGTCATCGCAATACCGGTCTATTCCTGACAAAGGAAGTCTTTAATGTTGGCGCGGTTTATCACTGGAACGAGATGATCGAACGTGCTACAGGCGAGCCGCTGACACCGAAATACTTTGTCACCCAGTTTGTAAAATGATAACAGGAGTTTTCTGGTATGCGTCGGCATCGGGCTCGACAATTGCTGTTTTCTTACTATATGGAATAGGTGAGCTATGAATTCACAAGGACGGTCATTACCTGA
>Ga0209121_10006035_pt1 | contig 10766 bp, 28 predicted proteins | sample Cruoilmetagenom3_FD_187292 | JGI IMG/M metagenome (GOLD analysis project Ga0209121, IMG submission 187292) | Oil polluted marine microbial communities from Coal Oil Point, Santa Barbara, California, USA - Sample 3 (SPAdes) (version 2) | ecosystem: Environmental > Aquatic > Marine > Oil seeps ...
TGGGACGTGTCCGTAACTCTTGTTGACACTAGCAAGGCCAAATTATTACTGTCGAGTTATAACGCAGGATAACTGAAAGGTAAAAAATGAATTACAAAAAGATTTCACGTTTTATGAAATTAATAGAAAAATTAATGGATCTTATAGGGCATGAAATCCCCGATGATTTTATGGGAGATGAGATTACCTCGGCTTATTGGAATTTCATACAAAAATGGGGATATCTTATGATTTTGCTTGACAAAAAAATAGAAAGCGAGAGCAAGCAATGAATAGAATAAAGTTTAAGCCAATGCTACTCGAGCTTTTAGCAGTGCAAGATAGCATTACGACGTGTCGAATGCAAGGCAATATTGAACAAGCAAAAGAGCAAATAAAACAGCGTAATGATATTGCTAACGCAATTCTAAAACACACCAATGACTTACAGGATCTGCTTGAGGCTACAGAGTCTATCATCAGCGATGTTTACTAGAGAGGAAGATCATGAGAGAAAAACGCATACTTTTAGACTTGATAAGATGGGTCGTGTATAGAGAAAACGAGTTAAGCAAGATGACGGGCAATTTAAGATTGTCGCAGGAGACAGAATTCGATAAGGGCAAGATTAAATTCCTCATGGGGAAAAGCCAAATGTGTCAAGACATGCTCGAAAAGGTAGAGGAATTAAATAACAGAGGTGAAGAGTGAAGTATTTGCTATCATTTATAGCAGGCGTTATCGTGTGCTTGTTATTGAAGCCAAGGAAAGAACATTACAAAGTTAATGTCATTCATTGTAATAATGAGCGATATACGATTGACGAACAAGCTGACTACAATATTGTTTATACACAAAGGAGATGAGAGATGAAATCACATCGTAAACCTACGTTGAAATCTGCAATAATTTACGCTATAACTTTTGCGATAGGTGTTATCTTGGGCTGTTTGGTAAAGCCAAGGGAACAAACACCTGAAGAATGGGACTGGGAGAAATGGCTTGAAACACATCCCCCTGTTGAAGACTCTTCGGGCAGTACTTCCTGGTATGGATTGGTTTGGGTAGATCCTTCCTTTGAGGATACCCAGCCAGTAGAGATCAGATATGAAAAAAACATTTAGGATCAGAGTCGCAAATCTATTTTATGCAGCAGCCCTATGGTTATGGGAGCTGGATGAAGAGGATTTTATAGCAGGAATGTATGAGGGCTTGTTAAATGAATATTACAAATGAGGAATTGGTCAAGCTCTGCCATGGCACATTGCCCTATGCACTCGCTAAGGATAGGGCTGACTTTATTATGGTCATGGCCAGGGAGTTATTGGCATTTCGAGAGAAAGAATTAAACATGAATGTTTACATTATCAGGAGAAATGATGAGGTCGGCTACGACCAGTATGATGCTGTGGTCGTCGTTGAGGAATCTCCAGAGCTTGCCCTGGATCTTGCTAAGAACTACTATGGCGATGATGGATGGGGTGACTGGAGTGTGACCATCACCAAAGTCGACCTAGATAAACCCCAAGCGTTATTGGGCAGCTTTAATGCAGGATGAATCCGATATCGGAAAAGATGTACAAAGCGTACAGAATTAAAAATAATTGAAAGGATAAAATAATGAACGAACAAAAGAAAAAGATTCTCTACTCACTAGCAAAATATGCTCTGATTTTCGTTTTGGCTGCCTCGGCTATCTACATTTTTTGTAGCTTAGGCAATGTGACGAATAAACCTAAAACCTACGAAACAACAAGAGAAACGTGGTTATTTGAGGGATATCGCTCTGGTTCTCTGGAAATTAGAACTCTCCCGCCCGGAACAAAAGTTCAGTCTGCTAGCTGTGACGGAATGGGAACACTAATCTGCGTCATCAACACCGATTTCGATTTTACATTGTGCAAGATCGAAATTGTAGAAAGCGGAGAACAGGGCTGGGTGTTTGAACAGCACCTCGAAGATTAAGAAAACCTGTGATAGAAAGGAATATATGTCTATTTACTTTAACGACAAAAAGAACACTTACTCAATTCGCGCCAGCTCTAACAATGCCAGCGCGATTGGGGAGCAATTAACTAACAATGCAGTCCCCCACAAGATACTTGTTATGGCATCAAGAGATGTTGTCTTTATGGATATATTACCAGAGTACAAGTCACTTCTCGACGCTCTCTTCAGCGACATCTGAATAATCGCCATCGATAATATCATCTACAACTATATCTTCTACGATATCCTCACCATCTTTGTATTTACCCATGGCTTCCAGATACTTCCCGGGAATGCTAATATGAATATCCCCATCCTCTTCGCCTGTGCGGTTTGAAAGAAAGCTTTCAATCTCTTTGCGATCGTTCTCGACGTTGGTGGGCTTTTCAATGCCGGAAAGTTCCAACACCTTTTGCATAATTTGCCATCTTGCTGTCCATGGCGTTTCCTGGGTTGTTACAGCTGTTTTCATCTGCGTAAAAACGTAGGGTAACAGCTCTACAATCCTGGATTGAATAAATTGAATTCGGGGGTCATGTCCCAGTTGGATGAAATAATCATTGTAAACATCTTGAAACTCTTTGGTGCGCATGAGATTTTTCATCGAGGCAACTGACATGTCGAGTTCTTCTGCAATTTCTCGGTACGTCGGCGCATCGTCTTCCGTGGTCAGGATCATGGCCACGAGTGTTTCCATGCGTCTTTGCTCGATCATATCTGTTTTTTCTTGTTTGTTAAGTCGGAGCCGTCGATGTCCATCCGCTGTCTTACGTTTAGCTAATGGGCCCTCTGGCTTAGGAATTTCTCGTAAGGGCATAGCTCTCCTATGTGCCTTTCGGCAAATGTATCGTTGATTTTGTCCCACTTGCTTGACAAAGTAGACACTATCAATTATACTATATTACTCCAATTTTGTCCAGTGAAAGGAACAAAAATGTCTGACCAGTTTGATGAATTAAATCTTGGTAGTGTTGAATTTGAAGATCCCGAGATCGAGGAAGGTTCCCTGGAAGGTGATGATCGCACTGTGACCATCCGCACCAGCGGCCACAGCGAAGTGATTCCCTGGAACGAGGGTATTACGCTGCAAGAGGCGTTTGATGCGACCAATCTCTTGATGCGTGCTCGCACTGATTTCTATCTCGACAATGCCACTATCGAGATGGGCACTGTATTACCCGCTGGCGCCGTTGTGACAGCTATTGGCGCCACCGTTAAGGGGGGGTAGTAAGTAAAGTAGAGAACTAGTCATTGATAGGCACGCCTTAAAACGTGCCTATCTCTCTGAGGAAGGATCTCAATGTGAAAACATTTTATCAACAGAACAATGTAGGCAAAGCACGATACACCATCAACTATCACGATGGGTTAAAACATCATCCAGATGGTAGTGATTTTTATGACATTGCTATATTTCATCACAGGGATAGATTTAACTTATTTATTGATAAGTTAACAAGTATGGGATATCAAGAGAAAGGATCTCATGTTTGAGCTAAGTACTGAGTGTAAAGTCTCAGAAGTTACGGACGCATTTATCTCAGCAGTGGGAGAACTTGTGGAAGGCCGACTTCTATTGGTGGGCCATCACGACTATGAAAGAAAAGCTCTGGAGCGCTACACCACTGTGCGCGGTATTGACAAGATGGTGACCAGCCTAAAGAAGTTAGATTACACTAAATTTTCCTATATCAAAGCCCCGGATGGTCAAGCATTCCTGTGCGGCGAGACTCAAGATTTGATTTTTGATCATGTTTACGGCGATGCCTATAACGTAGGGCCTTATTATGTTTGTATTTCTTCCAACAGTATTTTGAATAAGACAATGACGCCCATTCATATGTTTCCAAAGCGCATGCCTCTGGCTAGGGCTCGGCACCTGCACCATGGTGTTCGTGAACCATACAGTTCGGAGCAAATCATTCATCCATTGCTGTGTGTTGAGGATACCTGCTGGGCTAATATCGGTGCATCCTATCGCTCAGCTCTGGATGAGTGCGATATCACGGATATGTTTCGTGTGTTGTATATTTATTTAATTAGACTAGATTGGCATTCACCCTTGTTTTCCCTATGGGTTAGCGAGGTCGTACGCCAAGTTGGAGAGAAACTATGAACATTACAATGACGCCCGATGTCTTTCTGCGATTATCTTTAGTACAAACTATTGTGGGAAAACGTGAATATTCTGGTTATGGCTTTGTAACCGTTGAGAAAGATGGCGACGAAACGTATTTTAAGGTCTACGACGTCGTCTTGTTGGATGTTGGCAGCACGGGCTGGACTGAGTTTGATTCGCAAGCCATCCTCAAGGTACTGGATCGAGATGATTCCGCAAATATGAAGCTATGGATTCACGCCCATCCTCTTGGAGATGGCAAGCCCGGGCCCCACAATTGGTCTGGCACCGACAATGATACTTGCCTCAATGAGCCCCTGGGCTGCCCAGACCCTGACAAAGCTAAATGGGCACTGGCTGTGGTTTTAACGCCTGGTGGCTGGGTTGGAAGACTGGATCAATTCAAGGATGGTAAGAACAAAACTACACATCTTCCCGTGAAGCTGGGAGTTGATCCGGGCATTATAGAAAAAGCGAAGCAACTGCTCAAAATACAATCTAAAAACGAAAGCCCGCCTACGCCAGAGGAATACCTGGGCATCATTCATGAACACGCTAAGGTCGCTGACTTTGATACCGCCCACGCCGAAGTAAATGAGGCTTTCAATATCTTGGAGACAGCTAAATTTCAGATTAAACACCGTGATTACGCAGAAGCAGCTGATTCTCTGTACTGGTGCCGAGGCATTGCAGAAACATACGCAACGAACATGTACGTGTCGTTTAAGACGGAGCAAATCATCCATGAGGTTCAAAAGCTATTTAAGAAAATCCCGAAAGTCTATCGTGAATCCGTATAGCGCTGTAACCTGCTCTGTTGTACTGCTGTTTGTTATTTATAAGATTCTCGATGATTGGAGTAAGCATGATTGATCACACAAGACATATGGGAATATTTGATGTCTCCAAACTCGATGTCATCCTGATGGGCGCTGGTGGGATCGGCGCCCTAACGGCTATTACTCTAGGCAAGATGGGTGTTGGCTCCATGGAGATCTTTGATGATGACTACGTAGATCCCGTTAATATCGCCACTCAATTCCACACCGTATCCGATATCGGAAAGAGAAAGTCCGAAACCGTGACCCACCACGTTGTTGATTTTGGCAATCAACAGGTTAAAGGCTATTGCTCACGTGTTAGCCAAGATTTGATTTTACGTCAGGCAGATGTCTACATAAGCACTGTGGATTCTATTATTTCTCGTCAGGGCATATGGCAATCTATATTAAATTCAAATATATTTGCACCAATGCAGGGTTTTTATCTTGATGCCCGCATGGGAGCAGAAATTTTTGAGATGTTTGTCGTTGACCTGGCTAACTGCTATTGGTATGAGCACCACCTCCTAGAGTCCAGCGACAGCGATATGCCCGACCTACCCTGCACCTCAAAGGCCACAATTTACACTGCTGCTATCGCCGCTGGTCATATTGGAGCTACGGTCAGGCGTATCGTTACAGGTCAGCAGCAACCTGGATTTTTGCAACACGATATTGTCAACAATCAATTAAGTTATTTAGAAATGTGAGGAAATATGGGAACAGAACTTCAAGCAAGCGATAGCTGCCCTCGATGTGGCGGCACGGATTTATATGATGGCGAACAAGATTTCGGTCCAATTAGGTTTATGTGTATCAAGAGAATGTGCAATGAATGTGGCCACTCATGGAATTTTTATGGTAATCCACACCCGCTATGGGACTTAATAGCCAAACTCGACAAAGTCATTGAGTATGTTGGCTTACAACGCGACTTTTCTTTTGACGAGGAACCTGAGGATGTCTACATTAGTTATCTTTTCGAAGTGAGAGACTTTCTTCGAGGAGTTATACAGGCTGGACGCTAGTCATGATCAACGCTATAGCTTATGACGACTATGCTGAGGTTTCTATCTATGGTGAAAGACACCTTGACTGGTCTGTTGAACTCGAAAGGTTTAAGTCCCATATCTACTACAAGGATCGCCGATTTGACACTCGTAAAAATGTATGGGTAATCCACAATCTTGAGAAGTACATCGGGATTCCCTATATTAAAACCGCCCTATTGGATCGAGACAAACAATTAAAACTATTTTAAGAGGAGCAATCATGAAGGAACGCAAATGTTTGGAAGTAACGTGGGGTAATGATCCTAGCTTCGAGAAAGTGGTGGAGCTTACCAAGGAGGAAAAGATGCTGGACATGGAGGACTTGGGCGGTCTGGCCTATCAGATTGTGGATGATACCATGATTGAATTTTCCGAGTCGTGTGTTATCCGCACCCACTCGCTAAATCTTGGTTGGAAAATAGTATGGCGTTCTTAAAGGCGGATGAGATATCACGTATCTATTCAGACCGCCTTTTTGATATGACTGGTGCAACACCCAGAAGGCGTAAGATTCTCTGTCCCCTGCCCATGCACAATCACTCTAACTATACACCATCGTTCTCAATCTACTGGTCAAGAAATCGTTGGTGCTGGCGCTGCTTTGGCAACTGTAACTTACGCGGTGACGTAATAGACTTCGTAGGTTACATGCACATCCCTGGATACGACCCCAGAGACCCCCAGAAGCTCTCCAAGGCCATCTCCATGCTAACAGGGGAAAACTATACGCCCAGTCCGCCAACACCGCCAGAGAGGACTCATGAGACACGGTTGCCAGCAGGGGTACTGGACAGGTATCGCCCCATCTCGCCCGAGGTTATCTCTTACGGTAGGGCCCGTGGTGTTAACGAGGGCACGCTCCGCAGCTTTTATGTAGGTGCTCACTATGATCACAGGCACACCTACATGACTATTCCAACCATTGAGGAGGGTCAGGTCACAGGGATTAAGTTACGCAACATCGATCCTGGTGGCGCCCGTTATCGTTCTGTCAAGGGCTCGCGTGCTGGCTTGTTCAATTACGATAGCGTTCTTTATCAATCTGGGCATATCTTTGTAGTCAAGGGTGAGATAGCAGCTTTGGTTATGATTGAGCGAGGCCTGTTAGCCTGCGCTCCCAGTGGTGGCGAGTCAATGAAACTGGATCAGAGATATGTCAATGCCTTAGCGCTTGCTAACGTTGTAGTCATTGGCGATAACGATTATGACCCAGAAGTTCGTGCAAAGACCAGAAAGATGGCTGAAGAACGATCAAAAAGCCTAGGGGCAAAGCTTGTATTCCCGCCTGAAAAGTATAAAGATGTCGACGAATGGATTCTGGACAATCCCGAAGCCATTAATAAATTAAAGGAGATGTAAATGAAGAAAATGTATCGTTGTCTATGGACGAGTAGGATTTTTCATATAGCTCAGAGTTATACCGAGGCAGAAAATAAAGAAGAAGCTCAAAAGAAATTCGAGGCTGGTGACGATTATGACTTTGACGAAATCTATAGAAAGGGCGCAGACGGCTGGGAAATATTAGAAATCGAGGAAGAGGAAACGTAAATGGAAAAATTATATCGTTGTGTATGGGTAGGTAAGTCTTATGCCGAAGCCGTGAGTTACACCACGGCTGAAAGCGAAGAGGAGGCTCGGGAGAAATTCGAGGCTCACAATGACCGTGGCTTTGAGCAGTGTTATGAGGAACGCGTAAAGAAATGGGAAATATTAGAAATCGAGGAAGAGGAAACGTAAATGGAAAAACTATATCGATGCGTGTGGGCAAGTACGTCTTATATCGAGAGTTACACGAATGCTGAAAATGAGGAGGAGGCTCGGGAAAAATTTGAGGCTTGCGATGACCGTGGCTTTGACGAGTGTTATGAAGAGAACGTCGAGGTATGGGAAATATTAGGAATTGAGGAAGAACATGATGAATAACCCGTTATATTTTAAGGATATGCTGGACGTTCTAATTGAAGATGGAATTGAGATGTACAAAAAGGGTGAGCAGTCTGGTATTAGGTTCATTGAAAACCTGCAAAAGACCAAAGGGGAATTATTGAGCTATGGCGAAGATCATTTTTGGGGAACAGATATGGGTGATGTTGGTTTTTCATTCTCGCCATGTCCCGACCATCACATTGTGGATGTCATTGAATATTTTGACAGAGAAATCTACGTCATGTCGATGGGGCCTGGGGATGATTGACTATTTTCATGAAGGGCTTTCGCCCTGTCCTCTCTGTCGCCAATCTAACTTGATGGAGCGAGGCTTAACTGCGGATGGCTTCTTCTATGTGTACTGTGATCGATGTGCCATCCGCACACAGGACTGTGCCACCAGGCTTATCGCTGATAAGCTCTGGAATAACTTATCCGATATCGGAAAGGAAGGTAATGATGTATGAATTACAATGCCCTGTTTGTGGCGGAACAAATATTGTTGAAGACAATCTTGCTGTTGTCGAGTATGAATTTACCATTAAACAAAAGGCTGGGTGTTTGCTTATGAACTATGGCGAACACTCTTTGATCGAGGACACTGCCGAGCCCATGGAGTATTGCTTTCATTGCAAAGATTGTTCCTGCCGCTTTGACTTCAATCTATTCACAAAAGAATACACGGTTGAATGATGAAATATATGCGACATCTTAGCGAGAGAGAGGCATCAGAAATGCGAGCGCTGTTTGACATCGTTGAATTATGTCAAGAGGAACTTGAGGAGAACGTTTCCGAGCGACGGCGCAAACACTTAAGAGCGTTAATTGATCTGTCCAGGTCAAAGTTAAGGGAGCTGTAATGAATAATATCCTAGAAAATAGAGAATGGAATATTCAGGGCGACTGGTATGAACCACTTAAAAAACTCCAATCTTATGCCAGCGTTGTACGAGCTGAGCATATGGAAACCTGCTCCAGTGCTGGTGATTGGACTGGTGTATTTATACAAAAAATCGGACGTAACTTTTACGCAATTCCTTTTGGCCAAGAGAATAACTACCCTCGCAAATGGGGGTACACGCTTTTTACAGGCGAACCCGTTCTTAGGTATCACGACGGCGACCTAAACTTTAAGGATGTTTGCGAAATCTTTTTTGATCTATTCTATCGAATGGAGAACCAATGAAAAAAATATATACCGTTGATGCTATACGGGTGCTCAATTACAGCTACGATTTTGAGGTTGATATACCTGAGGAAGAAAAATATTGCGCGGATCAATACGCCTATGACTGCGCCGTTGACGATGTTCTGGACAGAGATGCCAGGTTTGAGGAATGGGAAAGGTTTAATGTTTATGAAAAGATAACCGAGCTTGAGATTCCCATTAATGCTCGTGAGTGGGAGTGGCACCAAAAACACTTGATTAATCAAGAGCCTTATGACGGCTACGATCTGGATGACCCAGTTAAGTATTACACAGTTAATCTTGCTGATGACTTGTGCCTGGATACTCAGATATATAACGCAATGGACGAATCCAGTGGGCCTTATATCTTGCCCACCGTCATGGCTTATCCACGCAATTCTACGGCCACTTTTGAGTTCATGACTTTAGATATCATTGCTGACCTAGAAGATATCATGGAGTTTAACGCCTATGGCATATCCTACCGCGTTAAATTCTCAAAGGAGAACAGATACAAATGCTAAAACTTTCATGCCCTAAGTGTTACAGTAAACATATTGTTGAAGAGTGTACTACCATCATTCAATATCAATGCGAGTTAGTCGAGAGAGCAGGCGGGGAGTTGGATCTTGACTACGGAAACAGTGAGGTTCTATATGATTTGGTAGAGCCGTTGGATTATCGGTTCTACTGCAAGGACTGTGGATGCTCATTTAACTTCGACCTCACCACCAAAATATATACCATCAAACCCGTATAAAAAGGAGAACAAATGAACTTTGCACGAACCAATCGGCATGCCAAGGCGCCTACACGCAAACATTCAACAGACGCAGGGCTCGATCTATATGCCCTCAAGCGTTACATTATCAAGCCTCACGAATCTGAAGTTGTCCGTACTGGCATTGCCCTTGAGCTACCTGAAGGGACAATGGGATTAATCAAGCCCAAGTCATGTCACCAACGCCTGGTCGGAGCTGGCGTAGTAGATGATAGCTATCGAGGCGAGATCAAAGTCAGAATCTATAACACCAATGCCCGAAACCTCTACATAGGGGCCCATGAAGCCGTGGCCCAGTTAGTTGTTGTCCCTATCTTAACGCCCAAGGTCAGCCTCGTGCCTTTCGGCACACTACAGAAGACTGAGCGTGGTAAAACAGGCGGAATCAATGGCTAAACCACGCATCTTCAACGACGAAGAAGCCAGGGCAATCTTTGACGAGTATCAAAATGGCGATGGGCCATTTAGATACAGCTATTGTATGGATAAGTCCAGGGAATTTGCCTGCAATGAAAGCACCATCAGGCTCGTAGCTAAGGGTTTGAAATGGTATTCGTTCTTACATAATCCGATATCGGAAAGGAAATAATCAAATGAGTTGCAGTATTCTTGTTTTTAGGAGAGTTCCTATAGATAGTAACTTCGTTAATGTCAGTGTTAATGAAGAAAGAGAGCCACTATTCAAATCCGAAGACATTGCCAGCACGAACGTCGTTATTGGCAGTTGGAATGGCTGGGCACTTGCCCAGGAATTGCAGTCAATCACAGCAGAAGATTATCCCAGCGACTGGTATATTAACGATGATGACGTTCACGATCTTACTCGTTATGTAAAAGAGTATGAAGAGGATGCAGGCGAAGCACTTCCTGAGTGGTGGGATGACATGGTTGATATTAGTAAAGTATTAGA
>Ga0209121_10006036_pt1 | contig 10766 bp, 7 predicted proteins | sample Cruoilmetagenom3_FD_187292 | JGI IMG/M metagenome (GOLD analysis project Ga0209121, IMG submission 187292) | Oil polluted marine microbial communities from Coal Oil Point, Santa Barbara, California, USA - Sample 3 (SPAdes) (version 2) | ecosystem: Environmental > Aquatic > Marine > Oil seeps ...
AAATAGCAAGAGGATAAAATTTTGTCAACAAGATTTTTTGTTGGGAAAATAGGGAATTGATGATAATTTTGTACTTAAAAGATTTTAAGTTATAATTATCAATATAGATATGCCAAGAAACAGAAGGGGACTTTACTTAAGGCCAGTCGGGGGAAACTCGTCTTCAGGGCAGGAAACGGGCGGAGAAGGAGTTCTTCCTTGTTTGGAAAGATTTGGATGCGGTCGGCGGTCGCAATGTTCAGTTCTGCCAGGTCAAGTGTGCCCCGAGGTTCCAATGGTTTCTCCTCATTATCGAGATGGCTTGCTAAATCCAGATACTGTTGCTGATGTGGTTGTGTGCGGAGTGGCAAGAAGATAAAAGATGGAATTAAGTGGGCAGAAAAGAGTTTTTGTCTAGGTGGTGAACCGTGTTTGTTTTGGTTCACCATAGAATTGAGGGTAGCGCGAGGGGCAGGAGCGCTACTCTCAATTCTGTTTTTGAATTTCTATTTTCATTCTTCAAAAATTATCTTGATTTTGTTTCGGCCCTATAACTTGACTTTTTGTATCCTTCTGTTGTATCATTCCTTATGGTGGCAAAATGGGGAATTTGCTTCCCAAACAACCGCCGATTTAGACCTCACAAAACCCATAAGGGTAGTAGTGAGGTTTTTTTGGTCCAGGGGGCCATCGTCCTTTGGACGAGGAATTTGGGCTGAACTTCTCAATAAGCTGAGAAGATTTAAACCAAAGGCCTGGCACTTTTACAAGAGGGTGACGCAAAATAAAGGGAAGTCCGGAAGCGGAAGAAGGGAATTTCTCGATTCAGGAGAGTCGAGCCTTTCTTTCGCTTCCGGACTCAAATTGGGAGGCCGGATTTAGAAAAGGGGGCTTTGCCCCCGGGAGGTGCGCGATGATTGACTTTTTGGAAAGTGCAGTAACCACTGTCTTTGCCCTTTGGGCATTGGCAGTCGTGGTCGGCGGCATTCTGCTCTACCTTCATTTCATAGACAAAGGTATGAGCGTTTTAGGTGCTGCCATCGCTTGCATTACCCTGATCTTGGTGGCCGAATTTGTGGGCTACTGGGTCTATGCGGCCGTTGATCGGGGGGCCGCGAGGGTAGAAGAGTACCAGCCGGAGAGCCAGGCGATCAGCTATCTACATGACAAAGCCGGTTCGCCGGGCCAGCCCGGGCAGCCGTACGTGCCCCAGCCGGCACCAATTCCAAGTGCTGCGAGTGTTGCGCCGCAAGGCCAGCCCGCTGCGCCCGTCGTTCAGCCAGCCGTCGGCCCGATTCGCCTTCTCAAAGAGGATGCGATAGGCATTTGGTTTTCAAACCAGATGCTCCGGCCGGCCGAGTGGTCGAAAAGGGACCTTTCCTGGCTCCCGCCGGTTGTTTGTTCTCTAGGACCGTGCGAAAATCGCGGTTCGAAAGTGGAGAATGAAAACTGGCCGGTAGTTTGCCAGGGGCATGAGGAAACAGTCAACGGGATATTGGCGCGAAAGTCGGGAGGGGATCCGACGGCGCAAGTGCAGGTGATGGGAACCGGCAGGTGGGACGACTGTCCCAACTGCTGGACTGAGGTGTGGCCGACTGCGACCCCGACGCCCCCGCCTGAGTATGGCCAGCCGGCTGCGACAGAGATTCCTGGCGCGCAAAGCGTCTGCCCAGAAACTGGCACTCCTGGCCAGCAATGCGGCGGTTGCTATTTTTCTCCCATGTGCGGGGGGATTTGGGTTGTGCAAGGCAGTTGCACGTCCTGCACGCCGCGATAACTCGCGTTGCCCTCAAACACTGTCAGCCAGAAAAGCCTATTTTTGTCCAACTTAAGTTGGAAGGGCTTTCTGTGCTGGCAGTGGTTAGAGGAAAATTAAAATTAAAAATTGTAAAACAACAAAATGGGTTGGTTAAAAGATCAATTGGCTCAAGGAGTAACAAGCGTGTCTGTTCCTAAGCGGAGGCGCGAGCCTGGATTAATTAGGCAGACAGTTACTGCCGGCGTGCAGTCAGCAGCAACAGTTTTGGGTCAAAAATTTGTTGATGGGTGCGGTCGAGCCGCGCAAGATTTGACTACTCCTTTGGTTAAACATGAGAGAAGTAAAAAAAGTAGTGCGCCGCAAACCAAAAGATTGAAGCCAAGGCGTCGTCTTTCGTTACCGTTTTCAGGAAGAAGGACGGGAGTAATGACTTTGCCGCTGCCAAGGCAGGAATCAAGAAGTCAGAGGAATTCTGGAGGAGATAATTCACCTAAAATTATTGAAGGAGAATACCATATTATAAGTTGAAGATCGAAGCATAAATGCCGGGAAAATCAGAAATATTTGGATTACAAGGAATATTGCCGCGGGGCGAAGTTACCGGCCGTTCTCCTGTATCTAGAGAAAGAGCAGTGGTTCCTTATGGTGCAAACCAAGCGGTGGCTCAAAGTTCTGAACTGGGCCGGCTTGCCAGAGATTATATCTTAAGTCCTGTCGGTGCCGCTGGAGTTCGAGTAGCTCAGGAAATTGGGCTTTTTCCCCGAACTAGAAAAGAACTCGCCAGACAAATAGGCAGGGATTTGATAAATTGGTCAAGAGAAGTAGAAGAAGTGAAAAGAGCTTCTCGGATGGCAAGAGAAAGGCCTGGAATTGCTTTTCGTCTTGGACAAGGGGTTTTAGGAGAAGATATGGGTTATTTGTTTGGCGATCTAATGCGCGCAAGGCAACTTGATGTTGGTGGAAAGGCACCTGGTCCAACTGATGAAGAGCGGACGATCGCCGCTGAACTTTTTGCCGCTATAAAAAAAGGAGAGATTAATGGTAATTTCGAAGAATGGTTGGCTGATAGACTTGATCAAGGAGCCCAGAAAGTAGTTGGAGAAGGAGGCCTTGCTTATGTTCATTTTCAAGAAAGAAAGAGACTGAAGGAATTGGCTGGAAGAAAAAAAATTGAAGTTTTGAGAACAGGAAGTTGGTACACTATCCTTTCAACGGCTTTTTCTGGAATCTTGGATATTCAGGGGATGATACACGGGAATAGACTCTGGATAGATACCGAGAGAAAACCTGCTGTAGTCAAACTTCAGAAAGGTAAAGAACCTATAATTGTGGCGACTGTAGACAATTTGACTATGAAAGCCAATATCCCCAATGTCTTAGAAGCCGGTTTTATTGATAAAGAAGAATTTGATGTTAGGCCGGGTTTTTGGGCCAAAACGATTAAAACAATAATGACCATAGGAATAGGTAAAAACAGGAAAAGCAAGGAAAATGAATTGCCCGCTGGAGGATATTTGGAAATTGGTTCATTGGGTTCAGAGATGAGGTACAGACTCAGCTTGATGGATGCAAGAGTGGCAGAAAGATTACTGGATGGAGCTGTTACTCAGGTCTTCAGGATTCAAAAAATCCAGGATACTCTCGAAAATGCCCCAGAAAAAAAGGGGTTGCCTCCCGTGGCGGCAGTGATAGAAACCAGGGAGCAACTAAGGCGAAATGAAATCGAGGTTGCTAAAAATGTTATTACCCAAACTTTTCCCAGAGCAGCAGTTGTTTTAGAGATAACCCACAGGTTGATAGCCAATGCGAGCGGAGGGCAATTGGGTTCAAGTGAGGGGCAATCTCCAAACGACAAAGGCCCAAATGAATCGGCTCCATCAGCTGATCAGACACCTACAACAAATTCGGTACCAGCAAAACCTAGTTCGTCACCGAGTCGGGAAAGCGGATCACCGGTTAGAGTAGTGGATTCTACTGCTAAACGAGTGTCGTCGAAAAGAGGAGGTGAGCCCAGCTTTAGAGAAGCAGTTGATTTTTTAAATAGAGGTAATTTTTATAGAGAACTTCTTGTTGAAAAATACGGTCCAAAGCAAGGAGAAATAATTTACCGAAGAGCTTTCAGACAAGCTCAGGTAGTGATAGCAGGGCAAAATATCTAACTGTTCTTCAAGTAACGCTTCTGTTGTCCTTATAGCTTACTTTATGGTATAATTTGTTGTGATCTGTATCTGGTTTTAGCATTAGATTACAGGTCGACAAAATTGGTCCGAATATTCGGACCAAAGCACTTTGACAAAAGGGTGATAACAATTGCTTTTTGGGTGGCCTGTAAAAGGAGATTATTGTTTGGTCTTTCTTTATAGGCCACCCAGAATAGTAAAAAATCTTCAGGGAGGTGCGCTATGCTGCGAGCGAAAAAGTTCGCAAGAACGGCCGCCTTCCTGGCGGTCGTCGTATCCGTGGGGTTCTGCTTTGCAGAGCCCGTCTTGGGACAGACCCCGCAGCCCCCCTTGGAGGTGGGGGAAAGAATTGCCGAAGAAGCCCGCAAACTCTTGGGGACAGCGCCGTACGCGTCGGACCCGGAGAATTGTGGGCAAAATCCGTGCACTGGTTATCTTGTGTGCACGGATGTGGTCGCGGTCGCCGCGGAGAACGCTGGCGTTGGCATCTCCGAGGATCCCTGCGCATGCAGTTTGATGCGCCGGGCTGAAGAGCAGCGGAAGTTTTTCAAGGGTGAATCGGTAGCGGGAGCTAATAATTCCCTAAGCCGGCATTACGAGCCCTTGGGGTCACCGAACCCTCCGGAAGTGGGCAACGTCCTTCTCTACCGCGCCCATGTGGCTGTGGTAGTTGGGGTAGAGTCCATCGGAGAGGGGCAACTGACCCTGAAAACCGTCGAGGCCAATGGAGGTCCAGTCGCAGTAAATATCAACTCCCGAGAGTATTCCCTCGCACAGAGGGATGGGGGTTGGTATTTCACTGGTGGTAAAAATTACACCACCATTCTCGGATGGGGTGTAATTGATGAGGAAGCTCCTGGAAGCCCGTCGGATCACCGGCGAATTGTCGCACCGCCGAGCCAGATCGAGGTCCCTTTCCCAGAAGGGGACTGGCGGAACTGGCTGGGTGGACCGGCGCTGGCCATTGCTATTGGGCTAATTTTCCTGCTTTGGTTTGTAAAGCTGTTAGTGGAGAATCGTAAATTCCGCAAAAAATTGAGACAAGCAGGAATCGAGTTCGGATGGCGGCCGAGCCGACGCTTCAAGGGCTGGTTCTTCCTTTTAGGAGTTGTTCTAAGCGTCATTTGGTTTATGACGCGTGACTCCTTAATTGGGGAAATGGCTCTTATTAGTCTGGGAATGTGGGTTTTCTTTTCCCTGGGTTGGTTGTGGGAAAAGATTCGGCCGGTTTGGCCCGGTTGGCCAAGCCCTCTCTTGCCATGGTGGCTGAGGGACTGGACGATCCTTTTGGGATCGACCATTCTCCTCGCCTATCTGATGGGAATTATCATTGGGCTTGGGTTTCACATTCAGGCGATGCCGTCGGTCGTGCGGGAAACGCCCGTAGCCGTGGAGCCAAACGCGGTTGCCATCATCAAGGCCGCCGCCGCCGAGGAGCCTGACTGCGACTGCAGCTTAGTTTATGCGATTTGGGAGACAGAGACTCATGTAGCCAATTGCCAATCATATCGCAATCAGCCGGGTAAAAACCCTTGCCGGTCATACGCTGGAGCAGAAGGTCCGTTTCAGTTTATGGACGGGACCTGGTCCGCTTACGCGGATGTGGGATGGGACAAGTGGGATTTGCACGATGCAAGCCGGGTCTGTTGCCGGATGACCACGAAACTTGGTCTCCAGCAAGAGACCACCCGCCGAGGGTTCCAGCTGAATTTTACGGGCCTCGATGGCTCGTTGTGCTGGAACTGCGCTAATCGCGAAGGCGATGACGCGTGGAAGCAGGCGGGGGTAGTCTGGGATCGATGGCAAGGACTGAAAGCGCTTGAGAGGAGGCGGAGGAATTGAAAGAGATGGCTATTTTTATCCGTGTTACTAACGGATTGCCATCTCTTTATGGGGCCTTGAGGTCCCGTCCCCTTCTTTCCCCGACAACAGTTATCACCCTTTGCGCACACATAATTATGATATGATAAAGAAGAAATGGCAGAAGAAAAATCTTACCCAAAACAACCCTTCTTTGACGAACAATTATCTCCCTTGAGTGATACAAAAGAGCAAGCTCGTAAGAGAGTAAGAAGGTATGAGGTAGAACAGTATATACAAACAAGATATTCAGGAGAGGCTTTGACTGACTTGAAGGAGAGAGCAACTTCAATTCTTAAAGCAATTATTGGCGTAGATGTTTGTGCAGATGATCGGGAAAGTGTTACTGGAGTTGTTGAGAAAATAGGCGAATTGATCGGTACAGTAGAGACCTTGGATAAAACAAAAAAAGTTTTAGTTTGGTCTTTTGAACAGGATGAGAAGACTTTGGAATTTTCTTGGGTTGTTCAAGTAAAAGCTTTTAATTATCAACCAAAAAAAGGTGAGGCAATAATCACCCCGGATAAAGCCAATGATTTATTTTTGATGTTGTTTAAAGGAAAAGATAATCTTGTGGTTGATTTGCATCAATGGTTTTCTTATGGAGTGGTTGATCAAGATGGAGAATTAGTTTGGCAGCAAAAAGATCCACCCTTTGAGTTATTGCAGTTGACGGCCATGAATCACTCGACCCGCTTTGAGGCAAAAAGGATTTTTGCTCAACCTTTGTTGGAACGGGCTAGGGAAATGGAGATTAGCCCTGACGATCGTGACATGAGAGGAATTTTTTCTCCTGACAAAAAAGCTCGGAAAAAATTCGGACAGGGATTACGAGGTTTTCCCGACGAGTTGCAAAGATTTTTAATAAAAGTGTCCGAAGTCGTTAAACCAGGTGATGGGATTGATATTCCTACTGCTTTAACAGCTTTTTATTTAAGAACCAAAACTTTAGCAATAGTGGGGAAGGTGGGAAGAAAAAAAGATAGAACTTATTGGAATGGGATATGGACAGCGGCTTGTGTTTTAGCAGGGAGGATGGGCATGAAAATTGCTGAAACAAGCATTGACGGGCCAGTGTGCTATAAACAAGGAGGAGAATTTTCTTTCAGAAAACCAGTTAAAGCTTTTGCTCCAGTGAAAAACGCCGTAGATTTACTGGAAAGAGTTTACGCTTCTTAACAATCCTATAGTTTGATTTTCTAGGTGTAATTTGATATCATTGATTATGGCTAGAGAGAGAATTAATTTGCCGGTTGTTTCAAAAAGACAGGAGTTGAATTTACTTTTGGATAGACTGGGAGTGCCAGTTGGAGCTTTACTAGATGATAAAACCAGTTCAACTTTTATGGATTGGTTGGGGCGGGCTAATTGGCTGAGGGAAGAAGATGGAATTACTCAATTAAGAGCGGGACACTCAATGCTTAGAGAAAGGAATGTGCTTCGACCTGTTGAGCTTAGACTTTTTCAAAATCCATTTGGAATTTATTCAGGAACAGTTAAGTTTTTGAGACCGAGTCGACATCAGTCCGGCGGTAATTATTTCAGTTTTTGGGCAGTCGAGGCTGGTTGGCGGCCTGGTAATTTATTTTGGGGTGAGGTTTTTGAGTTTATGGAAGAAAGATTTGCCTTCACTGACGGTAGTCAGGCAGAATTGGGTTGCTTGTTGGACACTTGGCGGTTTCCTTTAAAGCACATGTCTCAAGTAGTTAATCGAGCTTCTTTTGGTCAATCAGTCGTTATTTTAACTGGCGGCGATATTGGCCCTGATGTCTGTTCGCGGCTTAGAAAGGTTGGAGAATCTCGGTTTTGGGGTGGAGTTTCCAATTTAGCCGTTGGAGCAGTTAGCTCAAAAGAATAATTGTAGCAACGCAGCAAACGCAGCAACTCTGGGAGGGGTCGAAGTTTCGACCACTGTGGTATAATATCTCTGTTTAATCACACCTTAGAGGTGTGCCAAGTTCATACCTTGGGGTAATTGGTAATAATATAGAGATAGACATTTAAAAATATAGACATATAGGGATATAGATACTTAGATTTTTATTTTTGAAATAAAACGGTCCTCGTACCCGTTTAAATTTTTGAATTTACCTAATAAATTCCAGAAAATTCTCTTGAGCAATTAGTTTCCAGGAAGCGTTGTCATAGGTTTTCAACCAATCTCGTGGCGGTTTAACCCTTTTTCTCGGTTGCCATTTAATCTCGTAGCCCGACAATTTTCCCTCTCGTTCCTCGATCCAGTCGATTTCCTGCCCGTCCCAAGTGTGCCAGAAATAATTATTGCTGTAAATTTGCCGATAAGCCTGCTTTTTGATTCGTTCAACAATAATAAAATTTTCCCAGAGTTGGCCAAGATCATTGCGCAGTTCCGGAGAGTTAAAATTAGCAATCAGGGCATTGCGTACCCCCAGATCGTAAAAATAATATTTATTCTTTTTGCTGATTGCTTTACGTAAATTGCGATAAAAGCCGTAAAGAGGAAAAACAATAAACGATTTGCGAAGGAGACCAAGATAGCGGGCAACGGTTTTATAGTTGAGTCCCAGTTGCTGGCCTAATTCGGACAAGGAGACCAAGGAACCAATTTGAAAGGCCAATAACCGGAGAAGTTGGGTTAACTTTTGATTAGCTTTGACCCGTTCAAACATTAAAATATCTTTCAAAAGATATGAATCAACTAATTCTCGGAGAATCTCGATTTTTTCTTCTCTCAATTGAGATTTAACCACTTCTGGATACCCTCCAAAAATGAGCCAATCGGCTAGTTTCTGTTTCAGTTTCCAGGGCGAATAGAGTTGGCTTAATTCTAAAAGGGAAAGGGGGTAAAGAATTAGGGTTTTCTTGCGGCCGGTTAGAGGTTCGCCGACTTGGCCTGCCAATTCAAAAGAGGAAGAGCCGGTGGCAATAACCCTAATGCCTGGAATTTGGTCAATAATAATTTTCAACCCTAGACCGATATTGGGTACTCTTTGGGCCTCATCGATGACGATCAACTGATAATGACCAATATATTGTCTGATTTTCTCAAAATTGGTCGAACTAAGAATTGTTTGGACTTGGGTGCTATCGCCGGAATCAAAGCGATAGTTTAGCTTCGTTGTTTTAAGGAAGTTTTTGACTAAGGTAGTTTTGCCTACTTGGCGTGGTCCATGAATCAAAAGAACTTTATTAGGTTTGAGCCATCGGTTTAAATCCTGATAATAGCGGGGCAGTAGTTTGGGCTTCATCGCTTTATCTTGATCCAAATCCTCAAAATTGTCAAATTTTGAGGATTGTCACTCCTAGAAATCTTAGGGTTTTCCAGCGTTCATACCAAAAAGCCCCCCCCAAAAAAAAGATTCTTAGTTTTTAATTTTTTTCCCGAATCTTTCCCGCGAGTTTCTGATAATTTTTCCCCGATTCTTGTTGACACAGGCCGGCAATGGCATTGTGGTGGCGTAAAAAGGATTGGAAGTTTCATTGTCAATGCAAAGCTTGAGCAAAACTTGAAAACGGCCCAAGGAAACGAGGTCGTCCTGGCTGAATTCCTTGCCAAACTCTCGGTCGAGAATATAAGCGTCTTGAGCGCCGATGACAAAAGAGATTAAAGTGCCGACATTACCCAAAATTGCTTCTTGCACCTCCCGGTCCAGTTGGGCCATATATTGATTAGCCAGAGTTAAATTGAGCTTATATTTCCTTGCCTCAGAGAGAATTTTGACAAAGGACTGGGTAGCGAAATTTTGGAACTCGTCGACGAAAAGATGAAATGGCCTTCTTTCTTTTTCCGGTTGGAAAACTCGGTTCATAGCTGCCAATTGGATTTGAGTAATGACCATGGCGCCCAAAAGCGCGGAATTATCTTCGCCGATTTTTCCTTGGGATAAATCGCAAAGAAGAATTTTGCCCTCGTTCATTATCGTCTCGATTTTTACTCTTGACTTTGGTTGGTCAAGAATTTGACGGATTTTTGGTGAGGAAACAAATTGGCCCACTTTATTGAGAATTGGGGAAATTGCCTCTGCTTTTAGCCGTTCTCCCATGGGCTCGAATTCCCTTTGCCAAAATCGGAGCATTGTTTTGTCACTTATTTTTGCCAGCATTTGCTCCCGGAATTTTTTCTCGGTTAAGATTCTGATGACGTCGCCCAGGGTAGTTCCCGGCGCTAAAGTTAAAGTTAATAAGGTATTACGTAAAATATGCTCTAATCTTGGTCCCCAGGAATGGGCGTAAAGTTTATGAAAAATAGAAACAATGCCCGAACTGACTAGTTCTCGTTGGCTAGGATTGGTAACTTCAAGAGGATTAAGCGGATAAGTATATTTTGGGTCGGCGGCGTTAAAATAGCAAACATCGTTGATTCGTTGCCGAGGAATATAATTAAGCAGAATTTGAATCAGGTCACCGTGAGGATCGACGACGGCCACCCCTTCGCCTTTGCGAATATCCTCGATAGCCATATTGGCGATGAGAGTAGATTTACCGGTGCCGGTTTTACCGATGATGTAAATATGCCGTTCGCGATCCGTCCGTTTGACGCCAAAAGTAGTTTCTTGGTTTTTAAATTCAGTTTTGCCGATAAAGGTAATTTGCTGTTTTTCTTCCTTGCTTAGTTGACTGGTAGAGGCAGGGAGATTTTCCGGCGGCTCACTGCAAGTTTGCCGTCCCCAAGCAATATTGGGAAGATTAATTTGCTGGTTAGGCAAGTGCCAAAGAGAAGAAATTTCGGCCAGATTAAGGATTTGATTAGTTCCTTTTGGCCTCCTTTGCCAAATGGCCTTTAAAAGCTTTTTTTTGCCAAAAATGCCTGCCGATTTTTTAGTCAGTGAATTGCCAGTTGGATTTGTATAGATACCAAAAGAGTCGGCTAAAGCGGCTAGCGTTTCCGGCTGATTGGTTAAGAGGCGGATATAGGTTTTAAACCCTGGATGTTTGGCCTTGTCCTCTATTTGTTTTTTCTGAGGGTGGGGCAAGGGATTATCATTATGATCTTTTCCTCCACCAATTTG
>Ga0209121_10006037_pt1 | contig 10765 bp, 7 predicted proteins | sample Cruoilmetagenom3_FD_187292 | JGI IMG/M metagenome (GOLD analysis project Ga0209121, IMG submission 187292) | Oil polluted marine microbial communities from Coal Oil Point, Santa Barbara, California, USA - Sample 3 (SPAdes) (version 2) | ecosystem: Environmental > Aquatic > Marine > Oil seeps ...
AGATCAAGTGTTGCGATTGGCTCATTAGGTCTTGTATAAGTCATTATAGGCACATGTGTTAAGTTTCATTTGCTCTGTAAAGCTACTACAGTCTCAGAATATGGTAGAATTATCATTCTCCATATTAACTATGTCAGATAACGTTGTTAAACAAAAGAAAGAATCTCCTTATGTAGGCATTGTTATAACAGTTCTGGTCTTTACATGCAAGGACTGTAAATATTCTTTTTACACGACCGTTCCCGGCCTTCTCAGGCGATGCTCTGGAAGGTTTATCGTCTCTAAACGAGGCTTACCCGACAAGTTTTATAAACCATTTTCCTGCACTCGTTGCGGCTCGAAAGACATCGAGCTTTTCAAATGCCTTCAATAGAGAAAACGCGGACAATATGCCCGCGAGGCAATCGTAAATTGTGTCGGGCCGTCTTGCCGGATGTTTCGTATTATGTTAGGATTCTGTTATGGAACCGGATAATAGAACAAAACCGGCCGTATATGAGCTGTCGCCGGCACAGCATCTAAAGAAGCCATCGTCGCGGAGTTCTGATGATACTCCGGGAGAATTTGTCGAGGGCGTCCTCCGTAAGTACCGACAGGCACGCCTTACGGCGGAATCCCAGGGACCGCCCTCGAACAGTATAGATCGCGGGCAGCACCGTGAGGCGTCCCATCCGGGAGATGCTCGCGTCACAGTTGAGGATTCCGAAAAAGGCTTTTCGGAATCGCTGCTCGTGCACAACGTATCGTGGTTCTGTCAGTTCAGATGGCTTGTGATAGCGGTCCTTGGTCTTTATGGTGCGGCGGGTTTGATTCCGGGATTGATGGATTACTTCTCGATGCGCCGGCCCGGGATATGGCCTTTTGTTACGTCGGCCGTGCTGGTCGGAAGCAATCTTATATATCTTTATCTGGCACGGACGAGGACTACGGGCAGGCAGATAATGTTTAACCTGTGGGGCCAGATTTCGGTGGATTTGGTGATTCTCACTGTCGTGGTTTATTTTGTCGGCAGCTTGGAGACGAACATCGCGTTCACGTATCTGTTTCACATCGTTCTGTCGTGCGTGTTCTTCTCCGGGAGGCAGTCTCTGATTGTCACCATCATGGCAATCGGCATGTTTGCGGCGTGTATCATGGCCGAGTACGTGCTGCGGATACTGCCGTCTATGAGCGTTTTCGCCGAATCGGGCGATGTTGAGTATTCCTCTGGGGTACTGATGAAGCTGGCTTTCAATTTCTTCCTGGCTATCGGTATATGGCTGGTCGTATGGTATCTTGCATCTCATCTGTCGTCGATGGTACGACACAGAGATTACGAGCTTGCCGAGACCAACCGCCGAGTTGTGGCTGCTTGTGAGGAACGGTCCCGGCACATGCTGACCACGACCCATCAGTTGAAGGCTCCTTTCGCTGCGATTTATTCCAACGCTCAACTGCTTCTCCAGGGATATTGCGGCGAAATCCCGGACGAAGCGCTGCAGGTTATAAAGCGGATATTGTTAAGATGCCGGCGATTGACGGCGGAGATCCAGGAGATGCTCCAGTTGGCAAATCTGAGCTCGATGAGCCTGGAGTCTCTTCCCCGAATCAGGATGGTTTCAACGGAGCTGCTGGAGTGGTGTATCTCTCAAGTCGATTGCATCGCCCAGGAACATGGTATTGTTTTTAAGATGGATATCCGGCCGGTCACTTTGGTGGGCGTCGAAGATCATTTCAAAATGCTGTTTGTCAATCTGCTGAGCAATGCTGTAATATATTCGCAAAGAAACGGCCAGGTTCGGATTTCCTGTAAGCCGGGGCCGAATTTGGAGCCTGTTATCACTATTACGGATAATGGAATAGGCATACCGGCGGATAAGTTGCCTCGTATCTTCGAGGAGCACTATCGCACGAAAGAGGCGGTGCAGCATAATAAAGAGTCTTCCGGGCTGGGTTTGGCTATCGTAAAGAATGTGGCTGAAATGTATGGAATTCGTATCAGGGTGGAAAGTCGCCCGGGATTCGGGACGAAGTTTGAGCTGAAATTTCCCGCCCAGGATGAAAGCTCGGGAAAATAATTTAGAAGGAGAAATAATATGGCCTATGTTTTGATTGTAGATGACGATGAGGACTTCGCCCAGACTACGGCGACTGTTTTACGGAAAGAAGGGCACGAGGTTCAAATCGAGCTGGATACTCAGGATGCTGCGGAGAGTATGGAAAATAAACCGCCGGATTTGGTGGTTCTGGATGTCATGTTCCCTGAAGATGCTTCGGCCGGGTTTGAGTTGGCCCGATTCATGCGTAATGAAAGCGAACAGCTCAAGGAGATTCCGATCCTGATGCTGACGGCGATCAATGCCAAGTTCCCGCTGGGATTTGGGCCCAAGGATATCAACAGTGAATGGCTGCCGGTGACTGATTTTCTGGAAAAGCCCGTGGATTTTGATGTCTTGCTGGATAAAGTATCGAAACTTCTGGGTGAAGGCAGCACTACCGGTTGAGACTTACCTTTCGACTCTCTGCTCAGGGTGAAGAGGTGGGCCGCTCGGATTAGGTTATGAACTGGTCGGCTCGTTTAATATTCCCGAAGGAGGCAAGGGTAATAGTTGGGCCCGCCCGGTCGTTTGTGGCGGCCGTCTGTACATCCGCCACGACGAGTTCCTTTATGTATACAAGCTGCGATGAAGAATCCACAATATCGCCGGAAGGAGAAATAATGTTCGACACAAAACTCAAACAGGCTGAATATTGCCTGGTTCTGGCTATCATAATCTCGCTTTCAATTTGCCCAAAGCTGCCTGCGGCTCAGGACCGAGCGACCCTGGCCGAAAGTGCAATCCCAAAGCTTGAGAAAGTGCTGCAGGAAAATATCGCTTCGTTCTGGTATACCAAGAGCCTGGATCGCATCAACGATGGATACACAATCAACTTCGGCCCGAAAGGCGAGCCTAAAGGCCCCGGTACGAAGATGATTGTGACCCAGGCCAGGACGATGTGGCTCTTCGCCCGGCTGGCCCGGGCCGGGTATGGCGGTGAGGAATATATCGAAGCGGCCGAGCTTGGTTATCGTTTTTTAAAAGATAAGATGTGGGATGCCGAGAACGGCGGTTTTTATTGGGAAGTCGATGCTTCCGGCAATGAAAAGCTCAAGCCTCGAAAGCATCTTTACGGCCAGTCCTTCGCGCTTTATGCTATCTCCGAATATTACCTGGCTACCGAAAGACAGGATGTGCTCGATTTCGCAATCCGGTTCTTCGAGCTGCTGGAGGAAAAATCCCACGACAAAATCTATGGGGGTTATATCGAATTCTTCGACGAGGACTGGACGCCTGTCCCCGCCGGAGAAAATTCTTATATGGGAGTGCCCATAGGCTTGAAGTTGATGAATACTCATCTGCACTTGCTTGAAGCGATAACGACTTTCTATCGGGCGAGCAAGCTGCCTTTGGCGCGCGAGCGGCTGCTGGAGCTGATCAATATCGAAAGTAACGCCGTCGTGCGAAAAGACATCGGAGCCTGTACGGATAAGTACGACCGCGACTGGATACCGAGGCTGGAAGGCGGTTACGCGCGTGTCTCTTACGGCCACGATATCGAAAATGTCTGGTTGCTTATGGATGCATGCGATGCGGCGAGTGTTTCGAATTATCCGTTTAGCGATTTGTATCGAACCTTGTTCGAATACTCGTTAAAGTACGGATACGATGAGGCAGCAGGCGGATTTTACGACAGCGGCCTGTTCAATCAGCCGGCCGACAGACTTACTAAAATCTGGTGGGTTGAGGCCGAAGGTCTTGTCAGTTCTTTGTATATGTACCGCCTGACGGCGAATCCACAGTATCTAACGGTCTTCGAGCAGACGTACGATTACATCGAGAAGAACATCGTAGATTGGCAGTACGGCGAGTGGCACTCGAGCGTGACAACCAGAGGAACAGCGCAGGGAGATAAAGCCAACACGTGGAAAGCTGGTTACCACAGCGGCCGGGCAATGATCGAATGCCTGGAAATATTAAAGCGCTGGAAAGATTGACTGCTTTTTAAAAATCAAATATGAAATATCAATAAACCGTGGAACCGCTTCGGGATGACTTCCTAAACTTCGCACTTTGCATTTTAATATTTGATTTTTCCTGCAAGCCCTGCTATTGGCTTAGCCGGGTACGACGTTAGTCGCACATGGGCCTTTTTTGCCTTCTCCGATCTCGAATTCGACCTTCTGGCCTTCATCGAGCGATGCATACCCGGTTGTCTTAATCTCCGAGTGATGAACGAACAAATCATCACCGCCGTCATCCGGTTCGATGAAGCCAAATCCCTTACTTGAATTGAACCATTTTACTGTACCTGTACTCACGAATGCTTCTCCTTGACCTTATATAAAGGCCGACTTAATAATAACTCTCTCTTTCATTTTATTAAGAGTATGCCCTTGAGAGATTAAGGAAAATACTCCATTAAAGGTTTTACTATACAAATAGAACGTGAAATGTCAATAAAATTAATAGAATAAATTTGCAGAACCGGTTTTTTGCCGAGGTATATTGCATTCCGGAATATGCGTACAGATATTAAAGATATTGTTGTCACTGAGTTCGACCCGTCGGGCGGTCTTGGAAATTCGAGAGTGATGAAGGGCATGGAAAATCATTTCGCACTTACCCTACGGTAGTTTTATTGTTAAACTGTCCGGAAGAAAGAATGTATATCATGGTTTAAAGGAGCTGTTCATGGATAATTCTAAAATCCGGAAGATTTTGTTCTATGCGGTATTGTTTTCATTTTTCGTTTTGTTTGGGAGGGATATGCAAGCCCAGGGGATTTCCGTTAATCCCTTAAAATCAGTGGCTGATAGTCGTTTCAGTGAAGAGGGCTTTTTGAAGGTAGGCGGAGCCTCCCGGCTGATAATTGGTTTGTACGAACTGCCGAATGATGATGACAGACTCGCAGAGATAGCCGAAAGCGGTTTCAATCTGGTCCGGGTGCCGCAGGAAAGAAAAGCCCTGGATCGGCTGCGCGAACATGGGCTATATGCGTGGATATGTCTGGGTTCGGCCGTCAAGCTTAAAGACGGCAATTTGGAAGGTGAGCAGAAACTGGAGCGAATCATCGATCAATTCAAAAGTCACCCGTCATTTTTGGTCTGGGAGTTGTCGGATGAGGCGCTATGGAATGTCTGGTGGTCTCGCTTTCCGTGGATTTTCGGCGAGCAGCAGCGACAATTGCGAGGGCATATCGAAAAAGCCCGGGGCCGAAACTCACAAGCCGATACGGGTAAGTTATTATCACTGCTGCGGGAGGCTGACGATTATGATGAGCGGGCTTTGTGGAAGAAGGCGGAGGCGATTTACGATACGCTATGGGAAAAGCTGGGAGTAAAGAATCCTCATCCGGATTGGAAAATGTCACAATGTCCGGCCCGGGCTGATGAGCTGATTGATAAAATTGCCCGGGGCTGTCGAGCCGTCAGGCGGTTCGATGCCGGGCATATTATCTGGCAGAATCATGCGCCGCGAAACACGGTCGTCAGTATGAGAAAATATAATAGAGCTGTCGATGCCGCCGGTTGTGATATTTATCCGGTGCCTTTTAGTCCCACTTCCGGCCATAGCGATCTAAAAGATACGAATCTCAGCTCGGTAGGGGCTTATACCGACCGGATGCGACAGGCGGCTCCGGGCAAATCGATCTGGATGGTGCTGCAGGGTTTTGGCTGGCGCGATTTGAGTGAAGATGGGAAAAATGATCCGGACCTCAGCAAAGGCCGTCGTCCCAGGTTTAATGAAACTCGCTTTATGGCTTATGACGCCGTCGTGCACGGAGCTAATGCCGTTTTGTACTGGGGAACTCATTCTATTGAAAAAGACAGTTCCTTATGGCGCAATTTGATGAAAACGGCGAAAGAGCTTCGCGCCCTGGAGCCGGGGATTGTCGGGGAACGTCCTGTGAATCCGCCTCTCGCCGTCGCGGATGAAACGTACGGTTCAGTCGACGAAAAGGGGCCGGTACTTATGCTTCGCAAGACCGGCCAAGACTGGGTCCTCATCGCAGTAAATGAGCATAGCCAGGGTATCTCTTTCAAAATCAGCAAGCTGCCGGAAGAATTAGAAGGCAGAAACCTGTATCGCCTGTATTCCGATGAAGTGCATTTAATAGAGAACGGTCGATTACATGATGGAATTCGCGGCTTTGGTGTTCATGTTTATGCCACGAGCCGGCGTTTCGAAAACGAGTAAGTTCAGGCAGAGATAATATGAGCATTTTTGGGGAATTAAGTATGCCGCTTAGGATTATGACTTTTGTATTTATTTGTGCGTTTTCATCGGTGACATTATCTGCATCTTTACCGTCGATTCCGGAGCCGGATTACAAAATAGTCGATGACTTTTCATACTCTCAGCAGGCCGCCGTGAAGATCTGGAAACCGATGGCCGGCAGCAGGCCGGTTTCTTTGGTGAAAATTGACGGCAAAAGTGCATTAAAAATGAGATGTAACTTTAACGGTACAAAAATCGATCGTGCATCCTGGGACGGCAGCCTCAAACTGGATCTTACTATGTGCAAGGGTCTTCAGTTTCTGTTTTACTGTTCCGATCCGTCACCTGTGGCCAGCTTTGCGGTCTACCTGCACAGTGGAGACGGGTGGTACAGGGGCGGATTTGATGCTCCGGTTTCTGATGGGTGGGCCGCAGTCAGGATTTATAAGAACGCGACTAACATAGAAGGTCAGCCTGCCGGATGGAGTAAAGTTGACACCGTTCGCATTTCCGCATGGCGAGGCGGTGACGTCGATACCGAGTTTTATATTGCTGCTATGGGCGTATTTGGCACGGGTGGCAGTATTGTAATCGTTCGAGGCGATTCGGTCGCGGGCGAGGCGCCCGATGAGCTTGAGTCTGTCAAGCGATACACTCAAGTCATGACCGAGTTTTTTGACCGGGCCGGCCTTTCGCATACCGTTCTTAGCGATCATGACCTCACGTCGGAGAGGTTAAAGGGCATTAAGCTTGTGGTTCTGCCGCATAATCCGAGAGTGCCGGGCCGGGCCGCCGACGAAATCTCAAAATTTCTTGAGACGGGTGGAAAATTAATTGCCTTTTACACCCTGCCCAAACGTCTCGAACCGGTAACAGGCATTCGCATCGGTACCCATATTCCTCAGAAATATCAGGGTAATTTTGCCTCGATTCGTCCTTCCGGTGATTCCCTAAGCGGGATGCCGGCGGTTACCGGGCAATCATCGTGGAATATACGCAGTGCATCTGCCGTTGACGGAAAAAGCCGAATTGCCGCGTGGTGGTATAACGATAAAGGTCAATCTACCGGCAAGCCCGCCATTATCGCCGGCGAGAATTGCATCTTCCTGACGCACGTTCTTTTGTCCGATGATTCGGCCAATAAAATGCAATTGCTGCTGGCCATGGCCGGAGAGCTTGTGCCGGAACTCTGGCATCAGGCAGCCGAGGGCTGTCTCGACCGCATTGGCCGGTTGGGACCCTATGATAATTACGAATCCGCTAAGGATGGCATAACAAAACTTGCCTCCGGAGACAGTCGCGCTTTGGAGGCTCTTGAGAAGGCGAAGACCTTTCATAGCGAAGGTGCGGATATGTTATCCAGGGGCAAGTTTTCACAAGTAATTGTTAATGCTGAAAAATCACAGAAGTTTCTGATCGATGCATACTGCATGGCTCAAAAGCCAGTGATCCCGGAGCACCGTGCTTTCTGGTGCCACAGCGCATTCGGTGTAGCCGGCATGACGTGGGACCAGGCCGTTAAGGTCTTGGCTGAGAACGGTTTTACCGCCGTGCTGCCGAATATGCTGTGGGCAGGAGCGGCTTTTTATAAAAGTGATATTCTACCGGTTGCAAAGGCTGTCGAGGAAAAAGGCGATCAAATCGAACTTTGCCTTATGGCATGTAAAAAATACGGCATCGAATGTCACGTCTGGAAAGTCAACTATAACATGGGCTGGGCGACGGATAAAGAATTCATCACCGGGATGAAGGCCGACAAACGAACGCAGGTCCGCTATGACGGCTCATCCAACGAACGCTGGCTGTGTCCATCGCACCCGGATAACCAAAAACTGGAGATCGAATCGATGCTCGAAGTTGCGCGCAAGTATGATGTCCACGGCCTGCACTTCGACTATATCCGATATCCGGGAAATGAGGGCTGCTTCTGCAACGGTTGCCGCAGGCGTTTTGAAAAGGCTACCGGAAGGAAGATTCGCAACTGGCCTGCAGACGTGCGTAATGACGACAGCCTACGAGAACAATGGCTGGACTTTAGACGCCGGCAGATCACTGAGGTTGTCGCTGCCGTAGCACAACAGGCAAAAAAGCTCAGGCCGGACATCAAAATCTCCGCCGCGGTCTTTAGAAACTGGCCGGTTGATCGAAACGCCGTGGGCCAGGACTGGAAGCTATGGTGTGATCGCGGGTACCTCGACTTCGTATGTCCGATGGATTATACGGACTCCAGCAGCCATTTCCAGCGAATGGTCGAGCAGCAGCTTACATGGGCCGGCGAAGTTCCCTGCTTTCCCGGCATAGGTTTGAGCGTCTGGAGCGATCCGACTGATATCTGTAAGCTCATAGAGCAGATAAATGTCACCCGCAAGCTGGGTACAGGAGGCTTTACAATCTTCAACTACAGTCCGAATGAAGCGAATGAAATCCTGCCCCTGCTGGGAAAGGGCATTACTCGGAATGAATGAAACTTATCCGGATGGAACAGCTATCTCGATGAAAACATTTTCCGGCTCGCCGTCGCATTCGATTGTATAATCATCCGGTTTATCCAGGTCGATTGTTTTCGTTTGAAGCCGCCCGTTCATACTAAAGCCATGTGTAATTCGCAGGCCGGTCTTTGGAGTCTGTTCCGGCAGCAAATGCAAACATGCCCGTATTGTATTGAGGCCCGGATCTCCCGTATACTTCACATACACCTGCTCGGCGGGCTTATCCAACATTACGTCGGTATCCCAGTTGCATCGCCAGTGGTTGGTCCAGGTCGGTACCGATGATTTGTATATCTCTTTGAAATCCGCCGGCCGGCCGACCGAATATGCGATACGGTTATCAGTTTTGCTTGCCTGTTGTCCCTGGTAAGTCCTGAATGTCGCGCCGGTGGTGAACCATGCGATCTTCATTCCCGCGGGAGCGGCCAGACGCAGGACAGCGTCACCTTTTATACGGCAGGTATGCCGCTCAGGATCGTAGTCTTTAGGCATCTCAATCAGATGTTTCTTCAGGTCAGCCGGATCGCCGGTATTCGGACTAACCAGCATCGGGATTGTGGCATGGCCGTAGCGGTCGCCGATTTCATATTTGAGATGATTCTTTCCTTTTTTCAATCTCGGCAGGCTGATTGGAGCCACCTGCACCCAGGTGTCGATGGTTATGGATTTTATTGCCGGCGCTGATTCTTGGCCGGACATGGTTAGCTTCAAAAGATAGCTGTAAGTGCCTTTGACTTTATGCGTCAGGTCAATATTGACTCTGCCATCCGACAGGAAGTTCCCTGCAGCTTGCCACGTAATGCCGTTATCCAGTGACACGGCCGCACTAACAGGCAGGTATGGCTCTATCGTCACAACCGAGGCTTCTGCATCGTCGGTCGTCTCGTCGAGGTCGTTGACTTTTGCTACAATAATATATGGTGTGAAGACTTCGAAAACGACATGCCCATTGCCGGCCTGCTTCAGGTGCAGTCCTTTTTTCCCCGGCACGAGATTCTCCACTTCATAGACGCCGTCTTCAAAATCGGCTGATTCTTCGGATAAATCGGGCTCATAGTGAAAGAGGCCGTTGCCGTGATTCCATCGGGTAAAATCGCGGTGGTTGGGTTTCATACCAACTGGTTCGGTCAGGATTAAATCTTTAATCCATTTGGTCTGGTTGTACCGGGGCAGATGGCTCCAGCGGCCGCCCTGCGGTTTCCAGAAGCGCGTGAACGATTCACCCTGACGAAGGTAAAAGTCCATCGTATGACTGCCTTCGAACCAGCGATAGTAATAGTTAATCCTGCTGTCACGATAAATCTCGAACACCTTATTTTTGTCATTGTCATTAGGGAAAAACGGTTCGATTTTAACAGGCGGATCGGTCCACAAGCTTCGGTTTTGCCTGGCCTTCTCCAGACTTGCTACCGTACCGTCGGCGTCGAGCAGGAGACCTCGGACGTCCAGGTCTATGTAGTGCCATGCCCGGTCGTACCATACCTCCGTCGTACAGTGATTCCACAATTCAACGCCGAACGACCGTCCCTGTTCGAAACCGATGCCCTGGTAAATGCCGTCGAGAACCGGGCCGAATATCCCGCAATAAGCCATGTTGTAAACGTTCAGAATCTTAAGGGGATCCCGCACCGTTGCGTATTCGTCAAACGGGTCCGGGCCCTCGAGAATCTCGTTGAAATGGTAGAGTCCCGTTTCGTAGCCGCACAAATACTTCCAGACGGCGATTGCAAGCTCGTTGCCGGTTTTATCTTTCCATTCAGGGAACTGCCGGAAGCGTCCCAAATCCGTAGTGTCGGCGGTATGTTCGCTCGTAAGCCGGATGCAGGCGACCCTTGCCGAAGATACACTTGTCATCACGGCAACCAGAATGAGAAATAAAATCGCAGAATAAATCAATCTTCCGGGCCTTTGACTCGAAATTAACATTTTTGCTCCTTTTCCCTAACCCGGACGAGCCGGAACCAAAGAGGGTTTGATAAAAGGCTGACGCCTCACCGCAGGTGCCTTCTGCTCAGAAGGAGCCGTCTTGTTTGTACG
>Ga0209121_10006038_pt1 | contig 10764 bp, 7 predicted proteins | sample Cruoilmetagenom3_FD_187292 | JGI IMG/M metagenome (GOLD analysis project Ga0209121, IMG submission 187292) | Oil polluted marine microbial communities from Coal Oil Point, Santa Barbara, California, USA - Sample 3 (SPAdes) (version 2) | ecosystem: Environmental > Aquatic > Marine > Oil seeps ...
ATTGGTCACGACTAAATACCTCGAGCCTGCTCAATTTTCTCTGATGACGAGGACGCCTGACCATATAGACGAGGCGGATTACTGAAGGTATCTGAAATACCTGGGTAACAGAGTGAAGTTCACCCCTGCTATTTTCCAGCACTTCAGCTTTGCCGCGAAAGATTAGCACTATAGCTCGACGCGTGCGGCATAAATTAAGGGGCTCATAACTCTGATTAAGCACTAAAACAGGAGAATCTATCATAGCTACAACCTGGCTATCAGCGATTGAGCTATTTTAGCAAGCCCTTCTGGCCAGTGCAACAGTTCGAATTAAACATGTCTGCACTTTCTAGCGTGAAGAATTTGGGACCCGAGGTACAATCAAAAAGTGTGCAAATATTTAGCAGCAGCTGCTACCTTTCCTCCCCTCACTCCCAGACTTCGTCTTCGGCGAGGTCTTCTTCCAGCCCTAATTCGTCGGCCTCGTCCTCCATATAATTAAAGGGGCCTTCATGGCTGAAGGATTCTTTTTGCCATAAGAAGGGGCGAGAAAAGAGCCTCCTTATCTCGGCGCCGCATTCGGGGCATCTTTTCAGCGGTTCGTCATTTATTCCTTGCCTCACCTCGAACCTTCCTTTACACAGCCTGCAATGAGCACCGTCTACTGCTTTATATTCATAAATTGGCATTTCACCCTCACCTCCATCCTCTCTTTTCAAGGGAGAGGAAATTTAGAAGCATTATCTTTAGCAACACTACACCTTCACCCTCACCCTCACCTTAGTCCTCTCCCGTCAAGGGAGAGGAGACTAATTATTTCCCGCAGCAATGCTTGTATTTCTTGCCTGAGCCGCACGGGCAGGGGTCATTACGCCCAACTTTCTTGCCCACCGGAACCGCTTCCTTCTTTTTTGGAGTTTCTTTGGCAATACCGACGTGGTAAATGCTATGGGCAATGTCATGCTGAATGCCGGCTAAGAGGGCTTCAAAATGGGCATGCCCTTCCCTCTTATATACCATCAGCGGCTGTTCCTGACCAACAGCCCGCAGACCTATCCCCTGACGCAAATCATCCATGGCAGTAAGATGACGCATCCACCAGCGATCGATAGCCAAAAGCATTATCTGCCTCTCATATCGGCGCATGTGATCAATGCCAGTCTCTTGCTCCAAGCGTTCGTATAAATCTTCGGCATAGCGGACTAACTCGGTGATACTTTGTTCAAGCGGCTGCCTCGATAATACATGGGAATTGCACTCCGGTGGTAAGTTGTGGAATATGCCCGGCACAATAATCTTACGACCGGGAATATCGAAAACTTGGTCAGTTAAATACTTTTGAATTAATGCCGGCATTACTAGACTTTCCATCATTTGTCTACTCTCATCATCTACCTCTGGATCCCACTGTTTAAATAGCTTTTTGGCATGTTCGACTAGCTCGTAAACAATATCTTCAGCGTCGGGGCTAGATAAAATGTCGGCACGAAGTCCGTCTGGTATAGGCAAAAAATCAGACAAACTCTTGAGCAAAGCTGGCAGATTTCCATTACTTCGGTTACGTTCAAAGTAGTCATACACTCGGCTCTTAATTTCATGCTCGATTAATGACTGTATATTTTCTTCGCTGAGGAGCTTCTGGATTTCATCCTGGACCATAGATATTATATTTGCCTTAAGGTCGGCGCCACTGAAGATTTTTTCCCTTTCGGCGTAAATCACCTCGCGGTGCTTGTTGATGACATCGTCATATTCCACAAGGTGTTTACGAATATTGAAATGATAGCCTTCGGTCTGGACCTGGGCATTGGTCGTAGCCTTAGTGGCGAAGGGATGCTCAATGGGGGTATTTTCATCCATACCCGCCCACTGCATAAGTCCCTTAACACGCTCACCGCCAAAGCGGCGAACAATTTCATCTTCCAGGGAAGCATAAAAACGAGAACTACCCGGGTCTCCTTGCCTTCCTGCTCTTCCACGGAGCTGATTGTCAATGCGTCTGGCTTCGTGGTGCTCGGTACCTACAATGTGAAGTCCGGCAAGCTCAACCACCTTATTATGGTCTTCCTGCCATTCTGCTTCACCACGCCCCTCAGGATTGCCACCAAGGATAATATCCACACCCCGCCCGGCCATATTTGTGGCCACAGTTACCGCCTCGAGACGCCCGGCCTGAGCGATTATGGCTGCCTCCTTTTCATGATGCTTGGCGTTTAACACTTGATGGGGTATGCCATTTTTCCTCAGGAGGTCGGATAAATACTCTGATTTTTCAATAGAAGTTGTGCCGATAAGAACAGGTCTTCTCTGGTCATATAATTGCTTGATTTCCTTGGCTACGGCGGCAAACTTGGCTTTCTCGTCTTTATAAATCTGGTCAGGGTATTCAGTGCGAATCAAGGGCTTATTTGTGGGTACGATTACCACTTCCAGCTGATAAATCTTATGGAACTCCTCGGCTTCCGTGGCCGCGGTACCGGTCATGCCCGCCAGTTTTTGATACATGCGGAAATAGTTCTGGAAGGTTATGGTAGCTAAAGTAACTGATTCTCGCTGAATCTTTACCCTCTCTTTGGCCTCGATGGCTTGATGCAATCCCTCAGAATACCTCCTGCCGAACATCAATCTGCCAGTGAATTCATCCACGATGATGACCTGTCCATCCTTAACCACATAGTCCCGGTCCCTTTTGAACAAGACGTGAGCCTTGAGGGCACTCTCCAGATATTGAGTGAGAAAGTAATTAGAGGGGTCATAAAGGTCAGGTGCTTTGAGCAAGCCTTCCCGCTTCAGCATCTTCTCCATCTTGGTCATGCCAATCTCGGTGAGGTGGACAATACGCTTACGCTCGTCAATTGTATAGTCTGCGTCTTTGCTGAGGCGGGAAACTAACTGGGCAAATGTGTAATACCTCTGAGTCGCTTCCTCGGCAGCACCGCTGATAATCAGTGGTGTGCGGGCTTCGTCGATAAGGATGTTATCAACCTCATCGACGATGGCATAGTTCAAGGGACGCTGGACGCATTGAGACAAATCCAAGACCATATTATCTCTGAGGTAATCAAAGCCAAACTCGTTATTAGTGCCATAAGTTATATCTCCCTCATAAGCTTGGCGGCGGGTGACAGGTCGGAGGAAATTCCACTTCTGGTCTTCCGATTCATAGCTGGGGTCATAAATATAGGAAGGGGCAGTTTGGCCAATTGTTTGCTGGGCATTAATGCTGGCCACGCTTATACCCAGGGCATGGTAAATAGGACCCATCCAGTGGCAATCCCGCTTGGCAAGATAATCATTAACGGTAACCAGATGGCTGCCTTGTCCTGTGAGGGCATTGAGGTAGAGGGGCAAGGTAGCTACTAGGGTTTTCCCCTCACCAGTTTTCATCTCGGCTATCTTCCCCTGGTGAAGGACGATTCCCCCCATTAACTGAACATCGAAATGCCTTTGTCTTATGGTTCGCTTGGCCGATTCTCTAACAGCAGCGTAAGCCTCCGGTAAAATCTCATCCAAGCTTTCACCGTCGGCTAGCCGAGCCTTAAAGTCATCGGTTTTCGCTCGAAGCTCAGCATCGCTGAGCTTTTCAAAGTCAGGTTCCAACGAGTTTATGTGGTCAACCACAGGCTGAAGATGCCTCACTTCTTTCTCGTTGGAATCAAACAGACTGCTAAACCACTTAACCATTTTTGGCTATCAGCCCTCAGTTTTCAGCTAACTGCTGACTACTCCATTATCACTCAAACATCGCTCCCACTGATAAGCCGGTGTGAATGCGATGAATGGCTTCGCCAATAAGCGAAGCTGTGGGCAAGACTGTGATCTTGTCCAGTTTCTTATCGTCATTAACAGGTATGGTATCGGTAACGATTACCTCTTTCACCGGGCTGGCGGCTATCATCTGGATAGCGGGACTGGAGAAAACGGGGTGAGTGCAGCAAGCAGAAACTTCAGTAACGCCATGTTCTAAAAGAGCATTCACCACCCCGACCAGAGAACCAGCGGTATCAATTTCATCATCAACCGTTAGGGCACGCATTCCCTCAACCTCGCCAATTACGTTGAGGGTTTCAGTGGTATCGACATTTCCCAGGCGCCTCTTTTCAATGATAGCTAGGGGGGCTTGGAGTTTGGCGGCCATATCACGGGCTACCTTGGAAATACCAATATCAGTAGCAACCACTACCAGGTTATCCACAGCCTTTTCCTCGAAATACTGAGCCAAGATGGACCGAGCGGTGAGCTCATCCACAGGTATGGTGAAGAATCCTTGAATTTGAGGGGCGTGAAGGTCTACGGTGAGCAATCTATTAGCTCCAGCGGTAGTAATCAGGTCGGCAATCAAGCGAGCAGTGATAGGGACCCTGGGTTGGTCTTTTTTATCAGTGCGGCTATAGCCATAATAGGGGACGACAGCCGTAATGCGCCCCGCTGAAGCTCGCCTGAAGGCATCGAGCATGATAAGTAACTCAACCAGGCTTTTGTTAACCGGAGAGCAGATAGGCTGAATGACAAAAACGTCCCGTTCCCGGACATTCTCCAGGATGCGCACAAAAATGTTCTCATTGCTAAACTCAAAGACCTCAAGCTCCCCCAGGGGTATGCCCAAGTAATCACATACAGACCCTGCTAAGGTAGGGTGAGCAGTGCCGCTGAACACTTTTAATTCGTCCATCATTACCTCTTAGCTATCTGAATACTAACTTGATTATAGCATGAAATCATCGCTGTTTCTTGGGAAGGGTTAGCAAAAGCAAGTAGAGAAATCAAGCAGGCCAGAGAGATGTCTTATGCCAGCCCGGGAACGGGGAACCGTCGGCACATCTCTCGTACTTCCTGGCGGGCTTGTTCTTGTGCACGCTTATCCCCCGTAGTAGAAAGTACTTTGACAATTAGAGAAGCAATGCGCTTCATCTCCTCTATGCCAAAACCTCTCGTGGTCACTGCTGGGGTGCCCAGTCTGATACCACTTGTAATCATTGGTGGCTTGGGATCAAAAGGAATGGTATTTCTATTTACCGAGATGCCCGCTGCTCCTAAGGCCTCCTCAGCATCCTTGCCGCTTATCTCCTGAGGGGAAAGGTCAATGGGGACAATATGGTTATCTGTGCCCCCGGAAACAACACGCATCCCATATCTCTGGAGTTCGGAAGCCAAAACCAGAGCATTCTCCAGCACCGACTTCTGGTAATCAACAAACTCGGGTTGCATAGCTTCAAAGAAGCACACGGCTCTGGCGGCGATGATATGCATGAAAGGACCACCCTGCATCCAGGGGAAAATTGCAGCATCAATAGCTGAAGCCAGCTCTTTATCACATAAGATAAAGCCACCCCGGGGTCCTCGCAAGGTCTTCTGCGTGGTGGCGGTAGTAACTTGAGCATAGGGCACAGGGGAGGGATGAAGTCCAGCGGCTATTATCCCCGCTATGTGAGCCATGTCAACCAATAACTTGGCTCCCACCTTATCAGCTATATAGCGAAGCCTCTCAAAATCAATAATACGTGAGTAACTACTCGCCCCAGCTATTATCAACTTAGGTTTATGCTCCAGAGCTAACCTTTCAATTTCATCATAGTTAAGTATCTCGGTTTTGGGGTCGACTCCGTAAGGGACGAAGTTATACCATTGCCCAGAGAAATTAACCTCAGAGCCATGGGTGAGATGCCCGCCATGGCTGAGGCTCATTCCCATAACAGTATCTCCGTGTTCCAGTAGAACTGAATAAGCTGCCATGTTGGCTTGACTTCCACTATGAGCTTGGACATTGGCATGCTCTGCTTCAAATAGCTTTTTGGCCCTTTCGATAGCCAAATTTTCAATCTCGTCTATGTTGGCACAACCGCCATAATAGCGATGCCCGGGGTATCCTTCAGCATATTTGTCAGTTAGCACCGAGCTTTGGGCTTCAAGCACTGCTCGGCTGGCATGGTTTTCAGAGGCAATAAGATTTATAGTGCTTGCTTGCCTCTCTGCCTCCAGGCTTAGGATTTGAGCTACTCTGCTATCACGTTGCGCCAAGGAAAATGCCTTCGTGGTTTTCACATTTGTGCTATAATACTACTTAATATTTCATTCTCGGTCAATAAGGAAAACCCATCAAGTGGGTTCCTGCAGCATCATTGACAGAACGTGTTTACAGTGATAAATTAATTTATTTAGCAATTTAAAGGGGAGACTGCTAAATGGCTGCAAGAGAGAGAAGCGAAAACGTTCTCAGGATGATAATTGAAGATTATATCACTGGAGCAGTACCAGTAGCTTCGAGTACTATCGTAGAAAAGTATGGCTTGAATGTGAGCCCGGCTACCATCCGCAATGATACAGCATACTTAGAACGAGAAGGATATGTTATCCACCCTCACCGTTCGGCCGGAAGTGTACCTACTGACAAGGCTTACCGCTACTATGTGGCATTGATAGGGGAAGAGATTGAACTCCCCCGTGTTGACCAGTATCTAATTCATCAGATATCTCAGGAAGCAAAAGAAGAGCTAGAGCGATGGCTAAAGACGGTGGCAGTGCTTTTGGCGCGTCTTGTTCACAACCTGGTAGTAATAACCACCCCCAAAGCGGTTCGCTGTCGCTTTAAGCATCTCGATTTGGTAGCCTTGCAGGATTTCATGGCTTTGCTGGTCGTGGTTTTGTATGAAGCGAAAGTTAGACGACAGGTCTTATCTTTTGGTAGAAGGGTTAACCAGGATGAGCTAACAAAGCTAGCTAACAAACTTACTTCTATTTATGCCGGGATGACCAACAGCGAGATCTCAGCTAAAAAAGAGGGACTTTCTTCTGAAGAAAGGCAGATATCTGAGTGTTTAGCAGAAATAGTAGCTGCCGAAGACAAGCTAGAATATGGTGAACCTTATCTTGAAGGGCTATGTTTGCTGCTGAGTCAACCAGAATTTACAAACAGCCCTAGAATGCTCAGGATTTTAGAAGTACTGGAAGGAGAGGATTGGCTTAGAAATATATTTTGCCAGGAATTTAGTAAGGGAGGGGTAAAGGTAGTCATCGGGGAAGAAAATCCAGAACCAGCATTTCAGGACTTGAGCTTAGTAACTAGCCAGTATGGAATACCTGATAGAGCCAGTGGTATTGTGGGAGTGATTGGTCCCAAACGGATGGACTACGCGAAGGCTATTTCTTCGCTTAACTGGCTGTCAGCATTGCTAAGCAACTCAGTGGCTGAATACATCTAAAGGAGGATTAACGTTGGCTGAGCATGACGAGGTAGTTGAAGCAGAAATTGAGCAAGCTGAGGATATAGAGACGTTACAGCAAGCTCTAGCTAAGGAGAAGGGAAAGTCAGAAAGATATTTGGCCAATTGGCAAAGATGCCAGGCGGATTTTGATAATTATAAGAAACGTAGTGAGCAGGAAAAAAGGGAGATTATTGAGTTTGCTAATAGCGCGCTTGCCTCTACTCTGCTGCCTATCATGGATGACCTGGAGAGGGCGTTTGCTTCTGTTCCTGCTGGGCTCGATGAATCAAGTTGGACTGAAGGCATCAGGCTAATTTATAATAAGCTTAAGACAACTCTGGAGGCACAAGGCTTAGCCGAGATTAAAGCTAGAGGAGAACCCTTTGATCCTCGCTTGCACGAAGCTGTAATGCAGCAAGAGGGGGAGGAGGGGATGGTTATTGAGGAAACCCAAAAGGGCTATAAATTTAAAGAAAAAGTGATTCGTCCTAGCTTGGTGATAGTTGGTAAGGGGAGAGGAAAGGAAGAGCAGAGCAAACAACGCAGAAAGAGGGCCAGAAATGGGTAGAACTATAGGAATTGATTTAGGTACTACATTAAGCGCGGCAGCGGTGATAGAGGGAGGTGATCCTAAAATTATACCCAGTGCTGAAGGCGGTAATCTTGTTCCGTCAATGGTAGCCATAGGTAAGACTGGGGAGAGATTAGTAGGCGAGTTAGCCAAGCGCCAGGCAATAGTCAATCCTGAGAATACTATATTCAGCATAAAGCGCCTTATTGGGCGTAAGTTTAAGGATTCCATTGTTCAAGACGATATAAAGCGCCTACCATATAAGATTACTGAAGCGTCCAATGGCGATTGCCGGGTCGTGATGGGGGGTAAGGAGTATAGTCCCCCGGAAATATCAGCCATGATATTGCAAAAGTTGAAGGCTGATGCTGAGGCTTATCTTGGGGAGAAGGTCACCGACGCTGTAATCACGGTGCCAGCCCATTTCAACGATAGCCAGCGAAATGCCACCAAAGATGCTGGCACCATAGCCGGGCTTAACGTTTTGCGTATTATTAATGAGCCTACATCATCATCACTGGCTTACGGAATGGACAAGAAACAAGATCAAACCATTGCCGTCTATGACCTTGGTGGTGGAACTTTCGATATTTCTATCCTGGATATAGGGGAGGGTACCTTCCAGGTTAAGTCAACCAATGGTGATACCCACCTTGGTGGAGATGACATCGACCAGAGGATTATGGACTGGGTATGTGCTGAATTTAAGAAGGAGCAAGGCATCGATTTGAAGCAGGACAAGATGGCATTACAAAGATTGAAAGACGTTGCTGAAAAGGCGAAGAAGGAACTATCTACAGTGGCTCAAACAGAGATAAGCCTCCCCTTCATTACTGCCGATGCCGGCGGTCCCAAGCATCTTAGCATGACACTAACTCGAGCCAAGCTAGAACAACTATCCTCTGATTTGATAGAAAAGAGCATCGAGCCTTGTCGCCAGGCCCTAAGCGACGCCGGGCTCACGGCAAGCCAGATCAATAATGTGATTCTTGTCGGTGGTCAGACAAGGATGGCCAAAGTTCAGGATACCCTAAAGCAATTCTTTGGTCGGGAGCCTGTCAAGGGAATCAATCCCGATGAGGCAGTAGCTTTAGGTGCTGCCATTCAGGCTGGGGTGCTTACGGGCGAAGTCGGTGAAGTTCTTCTTCTCGATGTCACCCCACTCACTCTGGGGATAGAAACGCTAGGAGGAGTAGCGACACCGCTTATTCCTCGAAACACCACAATACCCACTAAAAAGAGCCAGATTTTCAGCACTGCTAGTGACAGTCAACCAAGCGTTGAAATACACGTTCTTCAAGGGGAACGTCCTATGGCTGCTGATAACCGGACATTGGGACGCTTTATGCTTGACGGCATTCTGCCGGCGCCGCGGGGTATGCCCCAGATTGAGGTGACTTTTGATATAGATGCCAATGGCATCCTTAATGTTAGCGCTCTTGATAAGGGCACAGGGAAAGAACAAAAAATTACTATTACCGCCTCTAGTGGATTGAGCAAAGAGGAAGTGGAGAAAATGAGCCGGGAGGCTGAGCAACATGCTGCTGAGGATGCTAAACGCAAAGAGGAAGTAGAGGTGCGCAATTCTGCTGACAGCCTGGCTTACACCGCAGAAAAAACTCTCCGTGACCAAGGAGATAAAGTATCCGCCGATGTAAAACAGGAAATAGATGCTAAAATAGCCAGTGTGAAGTCGGCTCTTCAAGGTAAAGACGTAGACGCCATTCGTAATGCTATGCAAGAGCTATCGCAGGCTATGCAAAAGGTTGGAGCATCGGCTTACCAGCAACCAGGGCAGCCGCCGCCCAGTGGAGAGGAACCCGGTGGAGGAGGAGAAGGAGGAGAAGGAGGAGAAGGAGGAGAAGGAGGAGAAGAAGGCACGGTGGAAGGGGAGTTCCGCGAGGTCTAAGCGATCCCGACAAAGTCGGGATTGCACCTAATTTCCAGAAATTAGTAACACAAAGTCGCATTTTCCCAAGGAGCATGATGATAACGTTTGAGCAGGAACAATTTGTTATAACTGCCGACAGAATCTGGCAAAAGGCGCGGGAAGAAAATCGGTTGACTCATAACCCATCTGATGAAGAACTGAGAGGGCTTGTGGGAAAACAGCCGGGGGTCAGGAAAACGGTATATGGAAACTTTGTCGCTAAAAGTGAGCCTACTTCCAGAGCAGCAATGTTCACCAAAAACAGTGTTGACCATCCCTTTGGCGAGGATGAACTAAGGCTATTAGATCAGTGTGAAAAGGCTTTGGGCAAGGAAAGATTGATTTCCATAGACAGAATTGTGGGCAATGAAAATAGTAGAACCACGGTCAGGTTAATTGTTCCTGAACAATTTGCCCATGTCGCCTACGGAGGCAAGAACCTTTTTATAACCCCAAAGGGGGAAGTCAAGAAGCCAAACTACCACATCTTATTCTTCGCTGACGAGGCTTTTGAAACTAACCAGTCAAAGCCGCTCACCGAAAAAGATATCACTATCAGATTGGCTATGCTGGATGATGGAAGGTTTGTCAAGATAATTAGGAATAGTAATTACATAGGTGAATATAAGAAAGGGGTTTTCGCCGCTGAGGATTGGGTAACTAAGACGAGAAGGGGGGGCATCTTCTTACATACTGGCTGTAGAGAGGATAACCTTCAATCAGCACACGGAGACTATCGGATGGCGAGGACGTTACTTGTGGCATTAAGTGCCAACGGGAAAACAACTACAACCTGTAGAATCCTGGCCAGAAAAGGGAAGGAGAAATCCTGGCTTATTCAGGATGATGGAGGGACTCTTATGCCCGATGGTTCCTTTTATGGCTTTGAAGCCGGGGGAATATTTGTAAAAACAGAAGGCGTGAACCCCGGGGACCAAATCGAAATATTTTACGGATTGTTGAAACCGGAAACTGTCTGCGAGAATGTTTACGTAACCGAAGACGGAGATTTTGACCTTTTCAATTTCGAAAGAACATCCAATGGCAGAGCAGTGGTATTAAGAAGAGATTTTATGCAT
>Ga0209121_10006039_pt1 | contig 10764 bp, 5 predicted proteins | sample Cruoilmetagenom3_FD_187292 | JGI IMG/M metagenome (GOLD analysis project Ga0209121, IMG submission 187292) | Oil polluted marine microbial communities from Coal Oil Point, Santa Barbara, California, USA - Sample 3 (SPAdes) (version 2) | ecosystem: Environmental > Aquatic > Marine > Oil seeps ...
TTGGAGCCATTTGGTGAAGTTAGATGGTGATGATTTAGAAATTCAATATCGCCATACTTTGGAGACGTTGGGTAAACAAAGCGGCATGTTAGGCACGATTTTCCGTAAGGCGCAAAACAAAATTCAAGACCCTGCCAAGTTGGAACGTTTGATTAAGATGATCGAGAAGGAACAATGGTCTACCTTACCGGCGGATGTAAAAGGCGACATCTACGAAGGATTGTTGGAACGCAATGCACAGGATGTAAAAGGCGGTGCTGGGCAGTACTTTACTCCGCGTCCGTTAATTGAAGCGATGGTGGAGGTGATGCAACCTAAACCTACGGACACCGTGGCTGATCCTGCGGTGGGAACGGGTGGCTTTTTATTGGCCGCTCACGATTACATGGCGGCGCAGGCCAGCTCTAAAAAAGAGCAGCGTCACCTTAAAGAACAGGCCTTACGTGGTAATGATATTGTCGACAGTGTGGTGAGGCTGTGTGCCATGAACTTATATTTGCACGGTATTGGTGGCGATGAATGCCCGATAAGTGCTACTGATGCATTAGCCAAAGAAGTAGGGGATGACCGTGTCGATATGGTGTTGGCCAATCCGCCCTTTGGTAAAAAGAGTTCTATTACGGTTATTAATGAAAAGACCGGTAAAAAAGAACAAGAAAAACTGACCATTGAGCGCGAAGACTTTTGGGCCACCACGTCCAATAAACAGCTCAACTTCGTGCAACATATTGCCAATATGCTCAAGATCGACGGCAAAGCCGCCGTAGTCGTGCCCGATAACGTGCTCTTTGAAGGCGGCGCCGGTGAGACCGTGCGTAAAACGCTAATGGAGCGCACTGATCTGCATACGATTCTTAGATTACCAACTGGCATCTTCTACGCGCAGGGTGTGAAAGCTAACGTGATTTTCTTTGATGCTAAGCCAGCATCTAAATCGGCTTGGACTAAAAAAATCTGGATTTATGACTTCCGCACTAACGTACACATGACGCTGAAAACTAAACGCCTTGTGAAAAATGACTTTAATGAGTTTATTGAACTGTATAAAGCAGGTGACAGAAGTAAGCGTACAGAGTTGGCAACAACGCAGCGGTGGAAAGCGTTTAGTTATGACGACGTTATAGCCCGTGATAAAACCAATTTAGATATTTTCTGGCTGAAAGATGATTCCCTTGAAGATACGGAGAATTTGCCGGCACCTGCCGTATTAGCCGCTGAAATAGTTGAGTAGTTAGAAGCCGCGTTGAATGAGTTTAAGTTGGTGGAAGATGTGTTGGCGAGTAACGAATGAAGCTTTTTGAAAAATATTTGGCAGCACTGAAAGAAGCTGAAGATTGGATTACCGTATCTGACTGGGCTAGGAAGGTTGGGGCGCTGTTTCCTGATGTGCTTGCCAAAGCTGAGATGGATGCAAAAGGGCAAGCGCAAGAGACAACGGGGCTTCGTGAAATTGCCGCTCGGATAAGTTCTGAAATTGCTCGTGGTGCATATATAAATAACATGGAAGTGGATGCCTCCGAAAGGCCTAGAAGAGTCCGTTATACATCTTCAATCGAACATGATGAGCATGTTCAGCAAGAAATTGATGAAGATGTTGCGCCGTTAAAGCGAGATGACATTATTAAGCTTGCAGTACAGTCTTTTAGTGTTCATGAGAAGTATCGGGTAAATGAGTTTGATTCTATTGCTAAACAATTGAAGCAGTTTTTTGGATTAGATTTTGAAGTGGATCATTCTGAAGCACTTTTAAACTCAGAGAATCCTGGTGCGCATGCTGCTGAAAATTTACAGCTTCTTTTGAAAGCGCATAATGGTAAGAAGAATAATAAAAACTGGCCGCGTTTTTCATTTGAGGAGCAGGCTGATTATATTGAGGCAGCGATTAAACTACAGGGGCTTGTTTCTGTACGGTTTGGTATTGAGATGGAACAACAGGTGCTGGGTTCTTTACTTAATCGTTTAAAAGAGGTTTATTGATCTGAGGCACTACTATCTGGGATGTGATAATCAACTTCAAATAGGTGCCCGTTGCTATCTGGAGTATCGTAATTAGTGGTATATAGGTGTTCGGTATTAGCAGTTTCTAAATCGTCTTGGCTTAACCATTCTGTTTCCATATCATCTGAAGATTGATCGTCTTCAACAGGAAGTCCCCACTCATTAAGGAGAGGCTGTTGATGGATTACTTCAGGCGGCGTAATGGATTCTTTGATGTTGCTTTCACTTTCTGAAAAGTGGGCAATGTAGTAATTTATTTGTTTTTCTTCTAGCTTGGAATCTAAAATAGATCGGCTGAATTTTAGACGTGATATTTGGTTCTGTAGCCGCTCTTTTTCATCCAATAATGCACGTGCCTTTTTTTGCCGAACAATAATTTCATTGTTTTTTTCAACACGGTCGGAGCAACCAGTTTTTTTATATTCAGCCAGCGCATGAACACCCATGTGTATTTGAGGTGGGATTAAAATGCCTTGGTCTACGTATGAACGATGGTCAATTCTTTCATCGTGATCCGCATCTTTTAGAGCAGCGTTGCACAGCTGAGCCCACTTCTCACGCGCAAAAATAAGATCTATTTTACGGCTTGTTAGACCCGCCTTTTCTCTACGAGTACCCGACCATTCTCGTGGGGATTTATCTGTTAGGATTAGTTCATTAACAACAACTCGTGTTGTCGTTAAGATATGTGCATGAGGGTTCAGTGAGCCAATGTTGTGGATATTTAAATCCACCACCACACCATATTCTTCATGCAACCAAAAGCCATATTCCGTTGCTAAATTCTGCTGTTGGTAATCATGTAACTCGATTGGCAAGCTAACTTCATATTCACGTGCAGTGGTGGCATCTTTTCTTTTTTCTGTTGATTCAGCGGTGTTCCAGAGTGCCTCCCGTGTATCTAACCAGCCAATAATTGAACTAAAGTCAACGCGTTCCTTTTTAGTATAGTCGTGAACCTCACCAGTTCGCTTGTCATGTAGTTTAGATGCTGAACGATACGCCGCAGCAGCGACAGCGCTTTTACCTTTGCTGCGTTGAATAGCTTTTATATGTTGGTGATAAATTGCCATTTATTTTAGTGTGTTGGTTTGCATGTATGTCAGTTTCTCAAAGTTAGATGGTAGAAGTCCTAAGTGCGCCTTTATGTCTATCTCTTATAACCATTTTACAGAAAAATCTGAAATCACTAAGTAAGGGCTAATCTAGCTGAATCTATACGGCTAATCCGTAGTTTCCCTAAAACATCTGTTTAGCTGATAACTTACTAAGATGCTCGCAGATTAATTTGAATGCTGCGCGTGGGTAAGTGCAGGTCTTGTATACGCTATTCCAATACCCGTTAAACTTATGTGACATGCTAATGAGTAACTTGTTTACCTTGGTGTCGTACATGGACTTCACGGTGACAAACCATTCGTATCGACGAACGGTGACTTGAACGTTGTCGATAAGAAAGGAAGCTTGCCTATCAAATTGCACTTCAGGCTTAGCTGGTGTTTCAAATACAGGATTTGCTTTTATGTTACTTTGGGGTAGCCATTGCCTGTTAATAGGTCCATCAATAATGTTTTCTTTGATGCCTGCCCAAGACCATTCAGCCATCATGCTTGGGTCTAAATAGATAAGAAGTGTAGGAACGTTAAGAGAGTTTATCTTTTCTCTTTTTTGCTCATCAATTGCGTGAGTAACGATAATCTCAATAAAGTATATTTCCGCACCACTGGTGATAGTGACATCGGGAATCATTCGACCAAAATCGGTACCCCATGACATTTCTAATTCAGCACTGTCTATGAGCAGATATTTAGGCGAGCCTTCATCACTAGGGATCAATATTTTTGATGAATTAACTACTACTTGCTTAGCGGCAAGGTGCAATGAACTCTCTGCACCATTTATACAAGTATGCTGGGCACTATGGGCAAAGTGCCAGTCACGTACAGCACCCTGTTTAGCAATTAAATTGGCATTACACGATGGGCAAGTGCAGTTGCAATTAAGGCCTCGCTGAACATCTCTAATGGATGTGATTTTCCCTTCGTTGTTAAGGGCGAAAGTTTGACGTATATTTGTTGAATGCATGTAAATCTCCTTTAGGTCTTATGTCTTAAGTGAGACGAGATGATGGAGGTTGCAAGGCAAATAAGTTAGGGTGAAGACCCGACATGACGGGTAATTTATAACCAAAGGATGAACCAATAACATGGATGAGCAGCTTAGTAATATTGCAAGAAACCTTCAGAAAATTTCAAAGGATTGGCCGGAGAAACGGCGGCGCTGTGGGCAGGTATTAGATGCGCTGCTACAACTAACTATTGATTACCCAGAGAAGGCAGAAGAGGGTTTTACTAATATAGAGATACACGAGTTTGTCTCAAGTAATTTGCATAACTGGGGAATATCAACAGAAACTGACGAAGTACGTCGGAAAGTTACAAATGCATGGAAAGACTTAGAAGCGTTATGGGTAAAAAAAGAAAATGGAATAGCACAACGTTTTCATGCTTTAGCCTTGACTGGTTATCCAAAGATACACAAAACCCGAGGCGGTGGTGGTGGGATAGTCAATAGGTATTTTCTGCGATTAGAGCCTGCAAAGCCTCATTATAACCAACCAGAGCTACTTGAAAACCTTAGTGAAGATAAGCTTGAATATTTCGAAGATGATGTAGATGAATTAAAAGGAGCAGCTAAACTTTTTGCATCGGGTTTTCTTTTAGTTGGTATTAGGAAATGGTTGTTCCTAGGGGTAATGATGTTAGTTACTCTAAATATGCTCGTGCTGTTATTTGTATTTTCTCTAGGCATTTCACAGCAAGAAACCTTTGGTCAAGTCGTGCGGTTTATAGGGGCATTTGTATTTATTTTATGGGTGGAATGGAGTCTTTTTGGCGCGTTCATTCAAGTAGTAGACAAGCGTGTACAAGTGGCTCCGTGGTGGACGCAACCTTGGTCGTCTGAGGGGGATTGGCTTTTAGTTTTTGAACGAAACAAACCCGCGTCCCCTAATGTAATTAAACTAAAAAGGTACACAGCCAAGTGCTCGGCATGTGGTGGTGTGGTACGAATTCATAAGGGAGGCTTCGCGTACCTTGGTCGATTAGTTGGGCGCTGTGATAATTCTCCAAGGGAGCATGTGTTTAGTTTTGACCATTATCTTAGAATTGGGGCGAGTATAGTTTTGTAGAAAAGATTATTGAGTTTTTTTAGCCTGCTTTCTTTTCGTTTGCACGCTAAGCAGAGTGTTTCGCTCTATACTATTGGATATCAATTGGCTTAGAACAAGGGCGGCTGTGATAATTTTAGATAAAACAAAAGATGTGGTCTTCGGTCAGTCGGGTATATGTCATTGTCATGGTGATCTCACATTAGGTTTTAGTCGGCCGTGAGTGTCGTCCACTGGCCATCAAAATTCAATTTGTCGCACTGGCGACTGAAATCCGCGGGGATATTAAAACAACGATGGGTATGGATCTTGCGCTGCAAGAACCCAGGCATGATACGCAAAAATACTGATGCACTTGATCGCTTACAACTGTATTCGTTAACTCATACAGATTGCTGCTGATAAGCAAAAAAGTGGCGGCTGATAAGGTAAGTTTTAAAGGTAGTATTCAAGCATTGCGCTAATCGGAATCCTACCTAAATCTGGCTTATCTCAGCCGTCAAAAACGACTTGATTTAATGCAGCGTCTTTATGAATCAATTGCTGATAAAATTATACCCTTTCGACCGGGAGGCAGGAGCCTAGAGCAGTCAAACGACGGCCTAAATCCTATCAATTATTAACCGTTCACCGACATTAAATGATAGAGATAAAACACAGAAGTAAATACACTGCTAAAAGGCTTAACTTAGTGGCATTCGAGTCTTGTATCTGACCCTATAGATTCACAAAAACCCCCAGAACCTTCTGGAAGGATACAGTGCATTAATTGATGTGAGTGATCTGCAAAACGATTGAAAAAACACGTGAAACAACCAATAAATTATGGATTTTAAGCAGTGACTTTTTTAAAGAAATGATAGAAGATAGAATAAATAGGCCAATGAATCCAAGGAGTAAAGGTGGTGATAGGAAGTCAAATTGTTTAAAGACAAAATTAAGAGAGTCCGGCTCTATTGATTATTCCCTTGATTTCGGAGTCTGGCCTTATTGATTTTGAAAGAAGCCCTGAAAAATTCAGTATCGTATGATAAAGGCCATCACATCTCTAATACGCAGGCTTGCCAACAGCCTCAATAATATCGTATCTTGGCTGGAAAGCAAAGATCGTACAGCCGGCATACAATCCAAGTTCGTGAACCTCGCACCAACTGATGATGCAGATAAGGCTGGCGTGTATTCCGAAGCGATTCTGTTTGCGACGAGCGATGCGAAGATTTCCAACATTGCCCTAACAGGTCCTTATGGGTCAGGAAAGAGCAGTATCATCCAATCCTTCTTGAAGAAGTATCGGCGACCTGCGCTTCATATCTCTCTCGCTGCGTTCGTTCCCGAGGCCGATTCGGATGACGATAAGGTGAGCCGTCAAGAGATTGAAAGAAGTATCCTTCAGCAGATGCTGTATGGTGCTGACGCAAACAAACTTCCGCTGTCGCGTTTCAAAAGAATTCAGACACCCGGTGTTGGGTCGATCTTTAAGTCCCTTTATATAACGCTTGGGGTTCTCGCGCTTTGGTACGTGTTTTATCAGCGAGAAGAGATCATCAGCGGCACTTTTTTCATTCCACTCGCGCTTAGCAACTGGTTCAATTTGGGGATCTTCGGGGGCGCAATAACATTCCTCTGGATGACGCTGCATCACTTTTATGTCGCGAGCTTCGGCCTGTCACTCAAGAGCATCTCGTTGAAGAACGTTGAGATAAAGCCCGCACATGATGATCAGGCATCCATATTGAACCGTCACCTAGACGAAATAGTCTACTTCTTCCAATCAACCAATTACGATCTTGTTATTATTGAGGATCTAGATCGATTTAACAATACTGATATTTTCGTCACCCTGCGCGAAATAAATAGTCTCGTGAACGAGAACTCAGGCGTGAAACGCACCATTAGATTCCTCTATGCCCTGCGCGACGACATGTTTGTCAACACCGAACGCACCAAGTTCTTCGAATTCATCATTCCCGTCATACCGATCATCAACACATCAAATTCGATCGACATGGTATTGAAGCAGGGAAGGAGACTTGAGCTCGACGGGCGCCTTGATAAGCAGTTTCTGAGAGAGGTATCACGATACCTGAGCGACCTGAGATTGATTCAGAATATTTTTAATGAATACGCCATCTATGTGGCTAACCTGGAAACTGATGGAGAGAACCTGCTCGACGCAAACAAACTCCTCGCGATCCTGATCTATAAAAACGTCTATCCAAGGGACTTTGAGCGGCTTCACCGCGGCGAGGGTACTCTTGCCGTAATCTTGAACCGCCAAGACGAGCTCATTGGGTCTGGTGAAGCCACGTATAGGGCCGAGATGGCGGAACTCGAAAGGCGGCTTGAAGTCGCCGAGCGACAGACGCCTTCGGACCTGAGAGAGCTGCGACAAATCTACGCTATGGCTCTGATTGAAAAGCTTCCAGAGAATGTTACAAGCATCAGTCTTGATAGGCGAACATGGATCACTCTTCAGCAGATGGTCGCGCACGATGCGTTTGAGCAGTTGCTAGACGCTCCTGGTCTTACCTGGCTCAACGTTCAGGGACATCAAAGACAGCAGAATATTTCTAATCTGCAAAATGAGGTGGATTCTCAGAAATCTTACCAGCAACGCAAGGTGGAGATAGAAGGTAAGGCGGCTGATAATAAGAGCAAGAGCTTGCGCAGAATAAGCGAACTCAGACCAAAGATCGCAGCGCTTCGCACGATTAAGCTCCATGAGCTGTTGCGTTTGAACGCTGACCGCGTGCAGGATCTTTTCGAGGACTTTGGGAAAAATGGAGAGCTGGCCCGTTTTCTGATTCTGGAAGGTCACCTCGACGACACCTATTACCAATACACGTCACTCTTTCACTCAGGCCGTTTGTCACCCAATGACAACAAGTTCCTGATCCAGATACGGGCATTCGTCGCGCCTGAGCCGGGTTTTCCGATCGACAATCCAAAAGAGGTCATCGCAGCAATGCGAGATGAAGACTTTCGGCAAAGCTATGTCTTGAACGTCAAGCTCGTCGATAGTCTCCTGAGTGACCCTAGCCGTTACCTCGACCAAACGCAGAAACTTTTCGAGTTTCTCTCGTCCGAATTCGAGAGCTGCGAGGACTTTTTAGATGCCTATTACACCAGCGGTCACGATGTTGTAGGGCTTCTTTCGGGACTAGCCAATGCTTGGAAAGACCTTGTCCCAGCTGTCATTGCTAGCCCTAATAATACCGCCCATGTCACCCAACTGGTTGCGAGCCTACCAGAAAGCTCACTCAAATCGCTCGCACTGAATTTAGGTGAGTTACCGGAATTTGTTTCGGAAAACCTTCCAGAAATTCTGGTGAATTTACCCGAACTAGCACCGGAACGCTTTGTATGCCTCGACTTTGAGGTCAAAGATCTAGCTGCAATCAAAGAACACTCTGAAATTGTACGCGTCATGTTCGAGGAGGGGCTTTTCGAACTCACAATCCCGAATCTGGAATACGCCTACCAAGCGATTTTGGGTGAGAACGATCTCGTGCCACTACGTGAGAAGAACTTCACGGCCATACGTTCGATGAATAACGCGACGCTGATGGAGCGGATCGAACGCGATTTCGACCGCTACCTACGTGATATCCTTTTGGAACTTCAAGGGAATTCAAAGGAGGATGCCCCCGCTATTTTAGCCGTGGTTTGCCACGATGCGCTTGATCAAGATAATCTTCGAGAGTTTCTTGAACGGCAAACGACCTTGTTGCCAACTCTAGAGGATGTACCCGAGAGATTGCACGCAATGTTGTTCAAGTTAAGCATGATCGAACCAACTTGGGTGAACTGTCTCGCTTTTATGAAAGGTGAAGGGTTCGATGCAAATAGCCTGATAAGCTATCTTGACCGAGATGTTGTCCGTGCCACGATTTTGGAACACACCATACCCAGCGACTCAGATTCAGGACAGCTTCGCCAATTCCTCTTTGAGGCGGGCTCTCTGTCTGATGCTGCTTACGGAGAATATGTTCACGCCCTGCCGAAGCCGTTAAAAAAACCACCAGAAGAAGCCGAACCAGCCAAACTTCGAATCCTGATAGATGAAGGAAAAATCACCTTCACTAAGGAGAGTCTGGACGCGCTTGCTGATAACAGGGATTTGCAGGTACGATTCGTCGCGGCCAACATCGACACATATCTGGCTGATCCAGAGGACTTTGCTTTAGACGATAATTTCCGAGAAGTGCTTCTTCAATCTGAAGTTGATAATGTAGCCAAGATTAGGATAATTGAATTGATGGACCTAGGAATGCTCGCGGACCTTCCTGAACGATCAGCACTCATTGGCCCAATTATTAACAACACAGACGCCAACATATCCAACCTTGATGGGAGTATTGCGCAAACTTTGGTAATAAACTCTAAGCCCATAGAGATGCAAATTTCACTCTTGAATAAATTTGATTCTCTTATGACGGTTGACGAAGTACGTTATGTCCTGGCTAATCTACCGAGACCATTTTCCGAAATAAAAACAGGGTATAATGTGCCGAGACTACAAAACACTGCCGAGAATCAGGATTTGGTTAGGTGGCTTAAATCAAGAAAAATTATTTCGTCATGGAGTGAGGGTGGTTTCTTCACTAACGAAATAAAAGTGAATCTCTATAGACGCTAATAAGAAAACACTAGAAGGACACGACCTTATGCGGCCAAAGCGAAACTGACAAAGACGTTAAAATTAATGGGCCAGATACTGAATCTCCGCTAGTTTAATGGATGCTATAAATAGGCGATATTTGAAAATAAACGGAGTAAATGCTGTTCTTTCTTTTCTTCTTGCTAGTGCCTTATTAGAGCTGCTCAACTCTGATTAGATCGCCAAGTCAAACCTATAACCGTAAAGCTAGGGAAGCGAGGAAATATGAGTTAGGCTTAATCATTGCTACACAATCACTTGGTGCCTATATCCCACACCAATGCTTTCCAATATCACAAAAAGAGCAGGGTAGAAGACTAATCCAGTGAAAGTAGGATTTAATGAAAATATTACAGGTTCGTTAATGGTTATCAATGTCGATAAGTCATTAAACATAAAAAAGCTAAAACCATAGGCATGTATTGAGGACCAGCAATAGTGCGTTTAAATAGTTGGTTACAACTATCCCTTGACCTATATGCGGTAATGAGTTTTGATAGTAGTACAAAAAAGGGATATTTTGTAATGTGTTGATTGAATTTAATAATCTGTTCAATGCGCGTAAAAAGAAGAATATAAAACCTAAGGGGAACAAGGATGTTGCACCAATTATTAAGGAAAAACACCTATAAAAACTCTAAATATAAGCCGCACCCTCTGTTGCCGTGGTATATAAAACGAGTTTTATATAATGCTGTGCATATGATGAGGTTCTTGTTCGCCAGGACACGATATGTATTAATTCCCTTTTTGTTAATTAGCAGTTTTTGTTTTGTTCACGCAGAGGCCGCGCCAGTTAATCCGTCTTATGGGGCGCCCTATACAATGCATGATGAACGCTACACTGGAAATCATACTGCAGACTCTATTTCCGGAGCTGTAGATATCTGGTGGGAAGCATATAAAAAATACTGGGGGGTTCAACCGTATGGGGGGC
>Ga0209121_10006040_pt1 | contig 10762 bp, 10 predicted proteins | sample Cruoilmetagenom3_FD_187292 | JGI IMG/M metagenome (GOLD analysis project Ga0209121, IMG submission 187292) | Oil polluted marine microbial communities from Coal Oil Point, Santa Barbara, California, USA - Sample 3 (SPAdes) (version 2) | ecosystem: Environmental > Aquatic > Marine > Oil seeps ...
ATGGAAACATCTATTCCCTTTCTTTCATCAGAATATAAAACAGAAGTGCCTTTCCTCTCTTTTGTGGCATAAATTTGGAAATCAAAAGATGTGGGATTGTAAAAAGATAAATAATAATTTGATTCTCTACCTATACAGGCAGTAAGATCTATTCTTTGTGCCAGAGGGTCTCTTTTTATAAGAGAAAATTTTTGTTGATATCCATCTTCTAAATTATAATGTATTTCCGAATTCCAGTCCCAGAAAGATGGTTTTTCTTTAACTTCTATTTCCAGACATATTCCGTATTGAGTGGGAAATGCTCTGGCTTTAACACTTTCAAATAGACCTAATTTTTTTACTCGTGATAACGCTTCTTGAATAGCAAAAGTATTATAAACTTTACCAATACAAGAATTAAATTCTCTTCTTATTACTTCCTTTTTAACTAACACATTACCTTTAATTACTACTTCTCTTAACCATCCCTCACTAATGGTAATAATGAGTTTTCTCTGAGAAGTTAAGGTAACATCTGAAACATTAGCCATTGTATATCCCTTGCTATGATAAAACAAAGAGATAGCGTCAATATCTCTTTTTAAAGATACAATATCAAGAGATTTTCCCGGTTTATTAACCATTAATTTTATAATTTCTGGAGAAGAAAAGACAGTATTACCTTTAAAAATGATTTCAGAAATTATAGGTGGTTTTTGAGGTTTGGTGGGCATATTAGCGGATAAACCCAAAGCTATTGGACTATAAGTCAATATTAAACTAAAAATTAATATTATTTTATAAACTTTCTTATGCATTTATTTAAAAAAGGGGGAAGATCATTTATTTTTTTCTTCCCCCTTTTTTTTATTATCTGGTTACTTTTGAGCTGAGCCTAACGATACTGCTCCTTGAGGTAGATTTAAACTATAAGTATTCTGAGGTTGCAGTTCTGAAAGATTATATTTGGCGTTATACTTATTAGCTTCACCCACCGCATCTATAGCTGAATATAAAGTCCACAAACCCCCTGCAATCCATGCTAATCCACTACCATATCCAACAGTAAAAGCTAATACCCAACCCACAGCATATAATCCCACACCCACTGCAAAATGCGTAATCGGCTTACCGGTAAATTTCCAATTCTGCACATATGCCTGACCCAGCCCCGGGATTACAAGAGAAGCTACTCCTGCAATAATAGGTTCTTTTTTTGTGGGAGTCGGACCAGCTTCAACTGCCAGAGCAGATTGCCCAACAAAAGCGATCATACTTACAACAGCCATTACGATGCATAATTTTTTTATCATTTTTATTTCTCCTTTTTTTAAGTTAGTTTTGTTAAAATATTTTAGTTTTCTGACTTGGTAGGCGCAGGCTTTAGCCTGCGGGGAACAAGCTCCCGTACTACAGTAGCGTTGGAGTTTATCTCCAACAGAACCTGCGAATTTACGCAACTTAAAAGTTGCGGCTACCAGGTTGTAATTACCATCCTCTAAAATTTTCTCACCTCCTTTCGAAATTTATCGATAAAGGTTATTTTTATATATATATTTTTCAACTACCTCGGGCACAAGATATTTAATTGTTTTACCTTCCTTTATTCTTTTTCTAATCTCCGTAGAAGAAATAGCCAGAGCAGGAACTTCTACTAAATAGGTATGTTTTCGAAACCGAGGGTCTATTTTCTCCATATCCAATTTATATCCTGGCCGAGAAGCAGCAATAAATTTAGTCAGGCAAGGTAAATTTTCTGCCTTATGCCAGATAGAAATTTGTGCTATAGCATCAGCTCCGGTGATAAAGTAGCACTCATTTTCCTCTCCATAAATTTCCTTCAAACGCAAAATGGTATCGTAAGTATAGGACTCACCTTCTCTTTCTATCTCTATAGAAGAAGTGGAAAAATAGTCATTGGTAGCTACTGCTAATACTGTCATCATCCATCGATGCCTGGGAGAAACAATTTCATTATTGTCTTTATGAGGCGGTTTCCCGGAAGGCACAAAAACTACTTCATTTAGCTTAAACTCATCACGAATAACCTCTGCGGCTACCAGATGTCCCTGGTGAATGGGATTAAAAGTTCCTCCCATAATTCCCAGTCTGATTATTTTTTTACTCATTTTGCATATTCTACAGAGCGGAATTCTCTAATTACTATTACTTTAATTTGTCCTGGATAAACCATTTCTTTTTTTATCCTGCGGGCAATTTCCCGAGAAAGCTCTGTCACCCTCAAGTCATCTATTTTCTCTGGTTGAACCAGAATGCGTATTTCTCTACCCGCCCGAAGAGCGTAAGCTTGTTTTACTGCCGGGAAAGAATTAGCTATCTTTTCAAGTTTTTCCAGCCGCTTAAGGTAAGTTTCTAAAACTTCCTTTCTTGCACCTGGACGAGCAGCAGAAATAGCATCAGCTGCCTGGATAATAAAATCCAAGATGGTCTGAGTAGGTTTATCTTCATGATGAGAGGCAATAGCGTGCACAATATCGGACGACTCCCCACACTCTTCAGCAATATTAGCTCCGATTAAAGCATGAGGGCCTTCCATTTCCCGGTCTACTGCTTTTCCAATATCATGAAGAAGTCCAGCCCTCTTAGCTTGAGTAGGATCTATTCCTATCTCTGCAGCTATTGTACTGGCAATATAAGCTACTTCTTTTGAGTGAGTTAATGCATTCTGCCCAAAACTTGTCCGAAACCTGAGCTTCCCTAAAAGATTAATAATCTCTGGAGAGAGATTATTAATTCTCATATCAATCGTTGCTCGTTCTCCCTCTTCTTTTACCATATTCTCTACTTCTTTTTTAGCTTTTTCTACAATTTCTTCAATCCGAGCTGGATGTATACGGGTATCAGTAATAAGCTCTTTAAGGCTAACCTCTGCTATTTTTCTTCTCAGAGGATCAAAACAAGAAATAGCTATTGTTTCTGGAGTATCGTCTACAATTAAATCTACCCCTGTAAGAGCCTCAAAAGTTCTTATATTTCTTCCTTCCCTTCCAATCACTCTTCCTTTCATCTCATCATTGGGTAAGGAGATAGTAGAGACTGCAAGCTCAGATGTTCGATCCACTGCACAACGTTGAATAGCCGTAGCTATAATTTCTTGTGCTTTTTCATCCGCAATTTCCTTTGTTTCTTTCTCTACATCTCGTATAATTTGAGCAGCTTCCTCTTTTACTTCCTCTTTTACCCTTTCTAATAAAATTCTTTTAGCTTCCTCAGTAGATATACCAGCAATTCTTTCTAATTCTTGTTTTTGCTTAATTTTAAGAAGTTCTATCTTTTCTCTTTCTTTCTCTAATTCTTTTTCCTCAAGAAATAATTCTCTATCTCTTTTTTCAAAATCCTGCAAGCGGTGGTCCAGTCTCTCTTCTCTTTCTATTAATCTTTGGGATAATTGATGAATTTCTTCTCTTTCTCTTTCTGTTTTCTGCTCCAATTCAGTTTTTATCCGCTGGAATTCTTCTTTCCTCTCTAAATCCAATTCTCTTCTTTTATTTTTAATCTCTTTATCTGCTTCTAATAATTTACTTCGGGCTTTATTTAATAAAGACTTACCTATAAATTTATCAATAAGAGTAGCAATTGCTCCTCCCAGTATCCCTATTAAAATATATATCATTATCTTCATACTTGCCCCCTTATTATCTTTTCAAAGAACTTATTTTTGATAATATACCTTTTTAAATCTTTTGTCAAATTTGCGTATACTTTACTTTCTTAATCATAATCATATAATGGATAATGAAAGTAAAAACATCTATAGGCCATTTAGTTTATCTCTTGAACTCTTTATCCCATTCCATTAAAGGAGAAGCATTGTAATATGGAAATTATATTTCTTCCTCATGCTTTAAAAAGAATTTCAGAGAGAAGAATAAATAAAGATTTGGTAATAGATACTCTTCAAAATCCAGATCAACTAATTCATGAAGAGGATAAAATAATCGCCCACAAAAGATATTTTGATAAAGCAAAAACAAAAGAATATCTTTTAAGAGTAATATTTGAAAAGAAAGGAAAGAAAAAGTTGGTGATCTCCGTTTACAGGACTTCAAAAATTTATAAATATTGGAGAAGGAAGGAGTGAACTATGAAAGTTAATTACGATCCAAAAGCAGACGCTCTTTATATTAAGCTAAAGGAGGCTGAAATAGAAGAAAGTGATGAAATTGCAAAATGGATGATTGTGGATTTTGACGCTGAAAACAATCCCGTGGGAATCGAGATTCTCAAAGCCTCCCAATTTTTTGAGGGTAAGAGAGAAATGAAGGTAGAAATGGGATTAACCGAGGATGTTAAGAAGTGAAATTAAAAGGTAATAACACTTATGCAAGTATCTTATCCTGGATATTTAAAGCTTCAAAAGAGTGGGGAACTAAAGGTTCGTATAAAAAAGTTATATAAGCTTTTAAAAGAATGTAGGATTTGTCCTCGAAAATGTGGAGTAAATAGATTAAAGGGAGAAAAGGGATTTTGTAAATCAGGATTAGAACCTGTAGTTTCGAGTTTTTATCCTCATTTTGGAGAAGAACCTCCCATCTCAGGTTCTAAAGGTTCGGGAACAATATTTTTTGCTCACTGTAGTTTAAAGTGTGTTTTCTGCCAAAATTATCCCATATCTCATCTGGGAAATGGGAATGAAATTTCTGTAGAGAAACTTGCTGAAGAGATGTTCAATTTACAAAAAATGGGATGCCATAATATAAACTTAGTAACACCTACTCATTTTACTCCTCAAATTGTTCAGGCTCTTTCTATAGCTATTGAAAGGGGCTTGCATATTCCTTTAGTCTATAACTGTGGAGGATATGAGGCTGTAAAGACCTTAAGACTCCTTGAGGGAATAGTTGACATTTATATGCCCGATATAAAATATGGGGGTAAGGAAGAAGGGAAAAAGTATTCTTCTGCTTCTAATTATTTTGAAGTAGCTAAAAAGGCAGTTAAAGAAATGTTTAAGCAGGTAGGAAATCTTCAACTAAATAAAGAAGGAATTGCTTATAAAGGTTTGCTGGTGAGGCACTTAATCCTTCCTCATGGATTAGCGAAAACAAGAAATGTTTTTGAATTTATAGCAAAGGAGATTTCTCCTCTCACCTATATTAGCCTGATGAGTCAGTATTTTCCTGCTTATAGAGCGCAAGAATTTAGAGAGTTAAATAGAAGAATTACTCAAGAAGAATATGAAGAAGCTCTTGAGATTACTGAAGAGCTGGGTTTAAAACGGGGCTGGCAGCAAGGGGGACGATGAATCCTAAAATTCAAAAAATACTAAATATAATAATCTCTGGGAGCACTATCCTCGGTATTTGTAGTCTTCTCTTTGAATATGGATTTTACTTAAAAGGGGATTTTATTTTTATCCTTCATCGAATAGATACTGTTGTCGCCGGAATATTAATTAGTGGAATTTTTCTTAAATTAATCCTGGCATCTGATAGAAAAACTTTTTTTAAAAATAGTCGCCCTGATTTCATGATTATTTTTTTGTTCTTTTTTTTAGCATTTCTTTCTATGCGAGGGATTTTTTTAAATAAGCCCCTCTTTATAGTTTCTCAAATTTACATTCTCCTTTACTTATTTGTAAGAATTCCCCAGTTTAACCGTGTATTTATTAACCTTAGACTTAACCCTTCTTCTACCATTATTCTCACCTTTGTTACCATTATAGCTATAGGAACCTTGCTTCTTCTTATGCCTCGCTGCACCAATCCCGGTTATAGAACTGGATTTATAGAAGCTCTTTTTACTGCTACTTCAGCAACCTGTGTTACCGGGCTTATCGTAGTAGATACCGCCACTCATTATTCTTTATGGGGACAACTAATTATCCTTACTCTTATTCAGATTGGAGGGTTGGGACTAATGACTTTTACTTCTTTCTTTGCTTTGGTCTTAAACAGAAACTTAGGAATAAAAGATAGAGTTTTCCTTGGAGAGATATTTAATTATAGAAGTTTAGGGCGAATCGGATCTCTACTTATCTCTATTCTTATCCTTACTTTCATTATTGAAGGATGCGGAGCTTTTCTTCTTTACTGGCGGTTTCTGCCTCAGGCTGAGACTACTTCCTCCTGTATTTATTTGGCAATTTTTCACTCTATATCTGCTTTTTGCAATGCTGGTTTCTCTCTTTTTGCAGATAGCTTTCAAGGATATAGAATGAATTTAGGGATAAACCTTATTATGAGTACTCTCATTATTCTTGGAGGCTTAGGGTTCATCGTAATAGTTAATCTTCTTAACTGGGGAGTTTCTCGAGTTAAAAGAAAAAAATCTATTTTAAATCTTCAGAGTAAATTAGTCTTAACCTTTACTTTTTTACTAATTGCTATAGGAAGTATCTTTATTTTAATTGGAGAAAGAGAAGGAACATTAAAGGATCTCCCCTGGGCGGGAAGATTATTAGGAGCATATTTTCAATCAGTTACAGCAAGAACAGCTGGATTCAGCACTCTTAAGATAAGTAGTTTGACTATTTTCTCTTCTCTCCTCCTTATAATTTTGATGTTTATAGGAGCATCCCCTGGGTCTACGGGAGGAGGAATTAAAACCTGTACTTTTGCCACCCTTTTTCTTACTATTAAATCTATGATCAAAGGAAGAAGTAAGGTAGAAGTATTTAAAAGGACTATTCCTCAGATAATTATCTATCAAGCTCTTTCTGTAGTTATCCTTGCTCTGGGATGGGTAAGTATTTCTACTCTTATTCTTTCCCTTACAGAAGATGCTTCTTTTATAGATATTCTCTTTGAAGAAATTTCTGCTTTTGGAACAGTAGGGCTTAGTAGAGGGCTTACTCCTAATTTAACTCCTGCAGGAAAAATTATTATTATTTTAACTATGCTAACTGGAAGAATTGGACCCTTGACTTTAGCTTTAAGTATGATAAGAAGAAAAGCAGCTCTGGAGGCTTACGAATATCCAGAAGAAAAAATTATGATTGGGTAGGAGAAAAAATGCGTAAATTTGCGGTTATTGGTTTAGGACGATTTGGGGGAGCCCTGGCTCGAAACCTTGCCCAGAGAGGGGCAGAAGTAATTGCTATAGATAAAGATAGTAAATTAATAGACGAAATCAAAGAAGAGGTCACTCTGGCAGTTAGACTTGATTCTACAGACGAAGAAGCCTTAAGATCCCAGGGAATAGATCAGGTAGATGTAGCTATAGTAAGCATCGGAGAAGACTTTGAGGATTCTGTGCTTACTACAGCTCTCCTAAAACGGCTGGGAGTAAAGACCGTCATTACCCGAGCCCAAGCCTCCCGTACTGCTTCCCGTATCCAGGAACGGATATTGGAGCTGGTAGGAGCTGATAGAGTAGTCCTTCCTGAGGTAGAAATGGGAAAAAGATTAGCTCAGAGTCTTTCAATCTCTAATGTTCTGGATTATGTGCCCATTTCCGATAAATACAGTGCCGCTGAAGTTTATTCTCCTGGTAGTTTCTGGGGAAAGACTATAGGAGAGTTAAGAATTCGAGAAAAATATAAAGTTACTATCCTGGAAATCAAGAAGATGTCAGGAGAAGGAAAGGAAGCTAAAGTAAAAAAAATAAACTATTTTCCCCAGCCTTCTGATATGATTGAAAAAGGAGATATATTGTTGGTGGCAGGAGAGGAAAAAGATGTTGGGCATTTTTCCCAGCAAAAATAGCTATTAGTTATTTTGACATCTTTAAAAAAAGATATAAGATAATTTAAAATAAAATGATGTGAAAAGTATGATGGTAGTCGCAGGCTTTAGCCTGCGGTTACTGATGGGAAGAAGGCTAATATATTTTGAAGATACTAAATAAAAATCAGGAGGAATAAATGAGAAATCTGAAGGTAGGTGTAATTGGAGCAGGAGGAATTGCCCAAATTGGTCATATTCCCAATTACCAGAAAATAGAAGGAGTAGAAGTTGTTGCTCTTTCAGATGTTAATGAAATAAAATTAAAAGAAGTAGCTAAAAAATTTAATATTCCTAAAACATTTACTGATTATAAAGACCTCTTAAAACTAAAAGAAGTTGAAGTAATAAGTATTTGCACTCCCAATTTTTTACATACAGAGCAGGCTATAGCTTCCTTTAAAGCAGGGAAACATGTTCTCTGTGAAAAACCCTTAGCTTTAAATGCAGGCGAAGCAGAGAAGATTGTTAGAGAGGCGAAGAGAGCAGGCAAAAAATTTATGGTGGGTTTTTGCCATCGATTTGACGCTACTTCCAAAATCTTAAGAAGATTTATTGATCGGGGGGAATTAGGAGAAATATATTATGTTAAGGCAAGTTTTCTAAGAAGAAGGGGCATTCCTGGCCTCGGAGGTTGGTTCACTACTAAGGAACTCTCAGGAGGCGGTCCCTTAATTGATGTAGGGGTTCATATTCTCGATCTCACTCTCTGGTTAATGGGTTCGCCAAAGCCTAAACTTGTCCTTGGTTCTACTTACAATAAGTTTAAAGATCAGGCAACTGATGGTGGATGGCCACCTTTCTCTACCAGAACTGGAGATAAATTTACAGGAACCTTTGATGTGGAAGATTTAGCTACAGCAATGGTCAAATTTGAAAACAAATCTACTTTATTTTTAGAGGCAAGTTGGGCTGGGAATTCTGAAACAGGAACCTCTATTTCTCTCTTTGGCACTAAGGGAGGAGCTTATTTAAATCTTCCTGGTGGTGGAGGTGAAAAACTTTCTGTCAAATTTATAATCTATAAAGAGGCAGAAGGAGATTTAATTGATATCCATCCTCAAATTCCTTCCCAGGATTCATATTATGATGAAATTTCTCATTTTATCAAATGTATTAGAGAAGATAAAGAACCTCTCACTAAACCAGAAGAAATGCTTAATGTAGTGAAAATTATTGAAGCTATTTATCATTCTGCAGATAAAGGAGAGGCTGTAGAAATCGGCTAATTTAGTAGCCGCAAGGCTCAGAGCCTGTGGTGGACAAGCCCCCGCGCTACAGTAGCATCGAGGTTCATCCTCGACAAACTTGCGTTCGAGCTCATCTCCAACAATGTAGCGTTGGGATTTATCCCAAACAATATAAAACTTCACACCTATAAAATGAGGAAAATTAAAAACTGACTTGTTTCACTGAACTTGATGATGGTAGTTCCATTAAAGATTTTCTTACCTGGTCGGTTTTTATCTTTAGAGAATCATTAGTTTTGACTTCTATGGGGTTACCTATAGAGACAACAACCTGATTAAAAGGGAAGGGAAGGAAGTGATTGTCCCATCTTTTAATGAATATGCCTTCCTGAGCGACAATGGACAAGGGGACAATTTTAGCTTTACTCTTTTGAGCAAGATAAATTGTTCCTGGTTTAACCTCATAAGCCGGACCATGAGGACCATCTACAGTAATAAATAATTTGTATCCATCTTTAACTATTTTTAACATTTTTCGGATGCCCCAGGAGGGACTATTTACTTGAACAATCTGGAAACCAGACCTTTTTGCCAACTCAGAGATATAGTTTCCTCTAAAGGAAGCCTCAACTAAAGCTACTGCCTTAGGAATATGAAAGTAAGTAAAAAGTAAAGTGTAATTCCCGTGCCAGAGGACAAAAATAATCTTTTCCTTATTCTCTATTACTTTCTTTAAGTTTTCTTCGCCTATAATCTTTACTCTACTTGTCCAGGCAATAACAAACATAACTAATTCTAAAAAGAAACTGGAACTTTTTATCATTCCTATATGCCAGATAATCTCTTGAGATATCATCTTCCAGATTATCTTTCGGGTCACCAGTTTCAGGAGCACATCTTTACCTACAAGCTGATAAAGAGTTTTTTTAATGGTAATATCCAGAGCAATTTTCACTACTATAATTTGAATAAAAAAACTCCACCATCTTTTTATCATAATTTCCTCTTGTTGGAGATGAACTCCAACTCTACATCCGCAGGCTCATAGCCTACGAAAATATACGCAACTTAAAAGTTGCGACTACCAATACGTTTTATACGCTACTCAACCCGAAGGTTGCGGCTACTATTTCCTTTATAAAGGAGCAAGCGTGGATAAATCGCCTTCCCTTACAACTTTGTACACTTTTCCGGGAAGGTTAGCTAATCCCTCTTTTAATGTTAAAATGACCACCTGTCTATCCATTTCTTCTTCTATCAGTTTCCTTGTCTTCCCAAAATTTTTCTCATCAAGTAAAGAATCAAGCTCATCTAATACTAAAGGAAGGTCAAACCCTCTGGCTACCATCCATCTCCAGGCAAGACCCATAATATGTATCTCTGAACCAGAAGGATGACTTCTTAGGTTCCCATAAGAATCGGTAACAATTATGCCGTCGTCTGCTTCCAATTTTGCGTTTATATCCCATCCGTAAGTTTTTTCATATATTCTGTTAATAAAGGCTATTGTCTCTTTCCTTATCCTCTTTAAACTTTCTTCTTCATTAAGAACATTATAAATTTTGCTAAACCATTTTTTAGCAATTTCCAACCTTTTAAGTATCCTTTGATTATCTTTTATCTTTTGGGAAATTTCCAGATATCGCTCCTTATCTACTTCCAAAATAGTTCTTTGTTCTCTCAAATTTGTATTTTCACTGGATAATTTATTTTTCTTTTCCCCTATTTTATTTCGTAAACTCTCTTTCATTCTTTTAATCTGCTCTCTTTTTTCTTCAAAATTCTTTATTAAATCTTCAAACTCTTTTCTTCTCTCTATTATTTTCTTTTCTTTTTCTTCGTTATAGGGAACGGCTATTTCTCCGGTAGTAATTTCCTCATATTTAAAATTTTGTGCGGCTTGCTCAG
>Ga0209121_10006041_pt1 | contig 10762 bp, 7 predicted proteins | sample Cruoilmetagenom3_FD_187292 | JGI IMG/M metagenome (GOLD analysis project Ga0209121, IMG submission 187292) | Oil polluted marine microbial communities from Coal Oil Point, Santa Barbara, California, USA - Sample 3 (SPAdes) (version 2) | ecosystem: Environmental > Aquatic > Marine > Oil seeps ...
CCGATAGAAAATTTGAGGCTATCTTCGACGATATCCCCATGCTGTTAGGGTAATTACCCCACCCATAAATTAGCACGCAAAGTAACATATTATCCCCCTTACCACAACCCAAATATCACTCTTGGAGTAGAAATAGTGGAAACAATATCTCTAGTTCTATCCTAGTCTTCTGCTCTTAGTATAGATTGCCCAGGCTTGCTCCATAGTTTCCGTGCGGACTTCCTGGGCTTGTGCAATAGCTTCCTCACGGCTCTTTGCTAGCCGTGCTATGCTTTCCTGGTAGGCTTTTCGGGCTTGCAATTCAGCTTCCTCAAGGCTCTTTACTGATCGTGACATGCCTTCCGCATAAGCTTTATCGGCCTGCTGCTCAGCCTCCTTATAAGCTTTCTCTACTTGCTGCTCATTTTCCTTGTAGGCTCTAGCTACTTGTTGTTCAGCTTCTATATAGGCTGCATAAGCCATCATAGCCTGCTGTTGAATTTGGTCAAGGGGTGTGGCAGCTTGCTCGATTTTCTTGGGGGTTTTTTTTGCTTGCTGTTCTGTTTCCTCTTCCTTACGACGTACAAAAACCTGCTCTTTGGACTCCATTAGAAAGTACCTCCCTTTCTTTAAAATTACCCACGTTTATCTATCCTTTGCCAGATTAATATGGGAACTCTACACTTAATCATCAACTTTAACATGTTTTGGCCTCGGATTTCTATTGTTTATTCTGGTACCAGGCTGGAATTTTGTTAGCTTGCCGTTATCTAGGCTGGTTCATCTTCATTAGCTTCTTCTGGCTGTTTAGCCTTATCAGTTGTGTACATTTTCGCTAGCAATTTTAAGCGCGTCGCAATTTCTCTATCAGTTCCCTTCGGCTCTCTTTTTCCTTTTGCGCTATATCCAGCCTTACCTATCGCTTCCTCTAATGCTCGTATAGGCACTTCAGCAGTTTTCTCAGCCTGTTTGCTTGTTCCCTCGATCCTGCTTATAGCTTCCTCGAACGCTCTTGTTTCCTCCAGTACTATTGCCTCTTTTTCTACAGGTTCGGTAGACAATTGAGTTATTTTCCCAGCACTGCTTATTGCTTTCTCAAATGCTCGTATTGATGCCTTAACAGCTTTCCTGGCTGAGTTACTCGTTTCTTCGCCCCTATTGATGGCTTCCTCAAATACTCGTATCGATACCACAACAGCTTCCTGGGCTGCTCTAACTGATCCCTCAGCGGCCTGCCTGGCTGCCAGGCTTACCTCCTCGGCTCTGCTCATGGCTTCTTGTGATGCCTTTTTCGATTCCTCAGCGGCCTGCCTGGCTGCCTGGCTTATCTCCTCAACTCTGCTCATGGCTTCTTGTGATGCCTTTTTCGATTCCTCAGCGGCCTGCCTGGCTGCCTGGCTTATCTCCTCGGCTCTGCTCATGGCTTCTTGTGATGTTTTTTTCGATTCCTCAGCGGCCTGCATAGCTGCCTGGCTTATTTCCTCACCTCTGCTTACGGCTTCCTGGGATGCCCTCTTTGCTTCCTCGGCAGCCTCCGTGGACCGCTTGAGTGATTTTTCAGCTGTGCTTATAGCCTTCTGAGATGCGTTTATAGATGTCTCAGCAGCCTTCTGGGCTGCTTTGCTTATTTTCCCAGCTCTGCTTATCGCTTCCCGAAATGCTCTTTTTGATTCCTCAGTGGCCTCCTTGGTTGCTTGGCTTATCCTATCAGCCTTACTTATAGCTTCCTGGGATGCTCTTATCGCCTCTTCAGAAGTCTTCTGAGCTGTTTTGCTTATTTTTTCAGCCTGGCTTATAGCTTCCTCAAATGTTCTTGTCAACACTTCAGCATCCCTGTTAGCTGCTTTAGTTATCTTATCAGTCCTGCTTATAGCCTCTTGGGATGCTCTTTTTGACTCCTCGGCAGCCTTTCTGGTCTCCTGGCTTATTTCCTCAGCCCTGCTTATAGCCTCTTGGGATGTTCTTTTCGATTCCTCGGCAGTTTCCTTGGCTGCCTGGCTTATTTTATCAATACGGCGTATCTCTTCATAGGATGTCCTTATCGACATCTCGGCAGTCTCCTTGGCTGCTTTGACTGATGCTTCAAGCCTGCTTACTGCCTGCTCGAACTCCCTTGCCGATGCCTCAGCAGCCTCCGTAGCCAATTTGATTGATGCCTCAGCCCTGCTTATAGCCTCGCTGGATGAGCTTATTGCTGCCTCGGCATTCTCCTTGGATGCCTGGGTTATTTCCTCTGCTTTGCTTATTACTTTCTGAGATGTTTTGTTTGCCTCCTCAGCAGCTTTCTTGGCCGCCTTGCTTATTTTCTCAGCCCTATTTACTGATTCCTGGGAAGTTCTTCTTGCTTCCTCAGCAGCCTCCATGGCTGCCTTGCTTATTTTTTCAATCCTTGTTATAGCTGACTGAGAGGCTCTTGCCGATTCTTCAGCGGCCTGCCTGGCTGCCCGGCTTAATTCCTCAGCCTTGGCTACTGCCTGCTCAAATGACCTCGCATTGCCTTTGACATTCGTCAGGGATTCAGGCGATAGTTTTCTGGGCGTCGCGACCTTGGTAAGGTTAACCCCTTTGTTACTCATCTTTTTTGAGCCTCCCCTCTATTTTAAAGGGGATTACTTGGTTTTTCAATGGCATGTCTACATGATGCCAATATATGTCTTAATTTAGGCAGTTTCATAATTTGCGGTCTTATATTAAATTTACGCCCGTTTAAAAATGTAGTTGCCCAATTTACTGGGCAGCCGTGCCTGATTTATCGGGCAACTACAAAAATCTGGGCGTGAAAGGCTTCCAGGATGCCCAAAAATGAACGGAAAATCAAAATTAAACATTCTCAATTCGAGAAAACATTAACGGAAGGATTCATTGCATGATGTGCGATATCCCTGAGTAGTCTGGAGGTACATCGGGGCAGCAATTGCACCATTTCAGAAATATACGCTCCAAATGAGCCCAAATATTAAAAACACAAAAGCACTTTAGCTATTTGGACTTTGCTATTGTTTAGCATTTAGGAATTAGGGCTTAATGTTTATGCGGAGTGATGGGAAGTCCACATGCCCCCTCCCCTTATTTGGCAAGGGATGTGTGTTGGCGGGGATTTATTCCCGCCTCTACCTCGCCAGATAAGGGGTGGGGTTGGATGAGGATTACCCTATCTTTAATAAATCAGGAGCAATGCAATAATGCACATTTCCAGATTTATTCCTCGGTGGGATTTTGCTGCAAGTGTGAATAAGGCTTTTGTTTGTTGTGCCTATTCCCTGCTGGGTAACTCGCCAGACTCTTTCATTCTGGCGTAGCACTCTCTGCAGTAAACTGGCCGTCCCTCAGTAGGCTCAAACGGCACCGTGGTTTCCTTGCCACATGCAGCGCATATTGCAGGATAACTAGCTCGTGAGCCTCCACCACCCCTGCGCTCTCTTCGCCGGGCAGATCGACACTCTGGGCAGCGTTTGGGTTCATTCAATAAACCGCGGGATTGATAGAACTCCTGCTCTCCCGCTGTAAAAGTGAACTGTTGCCCACAATCGCTGCATGTCAGGGTCTTGTCTGTAAATGCCATGACTGCACCTCCTTTGATTTTGTCATCCCTTTGTTCTCAGTGCAGTCTCTTTGCCTAAAACCCTTTGCCTAACCTTTAAGGCCATGCTTAGGACTACTTTCTCAGCTGACTCTTCATGTAGATAAGAGCCGGGCTTTGAAACGACACATTGAATTAAGGTAACTATTGTAATTTTTAGCATACTGGTTCTGGGGTGTCAAGCCCCCCTGGGCTTTTTGGCTATTTTTCTCTTATCGAGCATAGTAAGTTTTCTTCTCCTTCTCCAGTTTTCCCGTTCGTGGTCTTTAAATAAAAGCGATTTCTTGCTACAATTGTGTGCTGTGTAAATGGGTTACTTTCTAGGCTTGGATATTGGTTCTGTCAACTCCAAGATTTCGCTCATCGATGAGAATGGAAAGATTGTTCAGTTTGATACTGAAAAAATAAGTACTGGTCCCAGAGCTGCAGTCTCTTCCCTCATCGCCAGGTTAGGCGAGGGGTTTAATCTTGACCAGGTTGTCGCCGCTGGCGTATCGGGTTCTGGCAAGGGTGTGATTCCCAAAGAGCTTGAGTGGGCAGAGTACAGCAGCCCACTGGCGATTGCTTCAGGGCTGCTTCATTTACATCCTGATGTCAAAACTATTGTGCAAATTGGGGGACAGAGCACCCTTGTAATAGGGCTGGAAGACGGCTTGAAAAAGCCGTGGAAGGTAGCATCTAACCCTCTTTGTGCTGCAGGCACTGGTAGGTTTCTGGAGCAGCAGGCATACAGGCTTGGCATCAGCATGGAGGACTTCGCCAATCTGGCGCTGCAATGTAAGGGCAGCCCACCCAGAATAGCTGCCAGGTGTAGTGTCTTTGCAAAAACTGACCTCATCCATCTACAGCAGAAGGGAGTCTCGGTTGAAGCTATGCTTTATGCGCTTTGCGAAAGCGTCGGCCGAATGGTTACCTCTATTAAGAAGGGGGCTTTTGAGGAACCGGTGTACTTTGTCGGTGGCGTTGCTGCCAATGCTGCTGTGGCTAAGGCTCTTAGCGACGTAATCTCTGCGAGAAACAAGCATCAAACACAGGTAATCATTCCTGAGAACCACCTCTATATTGAGGCTCTGGGCGCAGCGTTACTTTCAAGGGGAAAGACTTCACGAGGCGTTGTGCTGTCCGACATAGATGATCGGCAACATTATTTTGAAATGCCCAGACTCGAAGTTGTTGCTACACAGGATAGCAAGCCAGTTAGCAGTATAGAGAAGGAATGCACGGGTTATCTTGGTGTCGATATTGGCTCTACCAGTACCAAAGCGGTGATAGTTGATGAATCTGGGACCAGAGTTATCGGGAAACACTACTTGATGACTGCCGGTAGGCCTGTTGAAGCGATTAAGGAAGTTTTCAGGAACATTCTCCAGCATGGTTCGGATAAGGTCAAGATAGCCGGTGTGGGTATCACAGGTTCTGGCAGATACCTGGTAGGCAGCTTTATTGGAGCGGACCTGATTAAGAACGAGATCACCGCACAGACAAGAGCTGCCATGGATCTGGATCCTGAAGCGGACATTATTGAGATAGGGGGCCAGGACTCCAAGCTTGTCATCAAGAGAAACGGCGTTGTCGTTGACTACCAGATGAACAAAGCATGTGCTGCAGGGACGGGAAGCTTCATTGATGAACTGGCTGAAATGCTCGGTATTAAAGTGACCAACGGTGAATTTGCCAGGTTGGCATTTGAAGCTCCCTATACTATTGATCTGGGGACGCGATGTGCTGCTTTTATGGGGCAGGCGGTTGCTTCAGCTCAGCAGCAAGGCATGCCCCTGGAGATAATCACAGCCAGTCTTTCCAACTCCATAGCGAAGAACTACCTCTCCAAGGTAGTGGGTAACAGGAGATTGGGCGATAAGGTTATCCTGACCGGGGCAGTGTTCTACAATGAGGCCATTGTCTCCGCTTTTCATAAGCAATTGGAGGGGAAGACACTGATTGTGCCGGAGCACAAAGAAATTAGCGGCGCAATAGGTGCAGCCCTCCTGGCAAAAGAGGAAATGGCTGGTCGGGAGTCGAAATTCAAAGGCTTCCAAAAAGTTGTTAATAGTGAGTGCACTCTCACTACATTCACCTGCAAAGGATGTGACAACAATTGCACTATTACCCGTATGCAGATGGGCGATGAGGAGCCTACCTTTTATGGCAGCAGATGTGACCGCTACGATAGCGTTGCTGGGCATGCCAGGCAGGAGACCTTCTTTGATAAACGTGGGCAGTTGCTCTTCCGGGAATACAGGGAAGGTTCCGGTACGGGGCCTTCTGTAGGCATTCCCAGGGCGCTGCTGGTATATGATTATGCTCCGCTGCTCATTGGTTTTCTTAACTCGCTTGATGTCAGGTGTGTCCTCTCCAGCCAGACTAACAAGGAAATTATAGAGAGAGCAGCCGAGTTGAGTTACACGGATAGTTGTTTCCCTCTCAAGCTTCTACATGGGCATGCAGCAAAGCTTAATGACGTTGACTATATGCTCTACCCCTGCGCTATCAGGCTGGGTGAAAAAGATGGGGATGAGAACCAGAAATACTCATGTCCTCTTGTTCAGGCGTCCCCGTTTATAATACGAAATGTGCTTGACCTTGGGGAACGGCTATTGATACCCATACTTGATTTCAGTCGGGGCAATGCCGATGCTATAAAGAACCTTACAGATATCGCTGTAAAGATGGGGTTCAGCAAAAGCAAAGGCAGGGCAGCAGCTCTAGCTGGCATTGAATCTCAGCGTAGATTCGAGGCAGACCAGACAGCGCTTGGCAGTAAGCTATTGGAAGAACTGCATCAGAGTGACCAGCTTGGAGTAGTTCTATTTGCCAGGTCTTATATGGCACAGGATGCCGGGGCAAACCTGGGGATAGCGGAGAAGCTTGCTCAGCTTGGTGTGGTGCCTGTGCCAATTGACTTTCTGCCACTTGCATCGGTTAATGTCAAAGAATACTCAGACCGCCCCTATTGGTTCTACGAGAGCAAATATATAGCTGGCGCTGACATAACTGAATCAAATCCACAGCTCTATGGATTGGCGCTGACAAACTTTGGATGTGGGCCCAATTCATTCATACTCAGGATTGTGGAAGATATAATGGGTGGCAAGCCTCTGGGCCAGTTGGAAATCGACGAGCATGCTGCTGAGGCTGGCATCGTTACCCGTCTCGAGGCCTTCGTGGATACTATTAAAGGATTCGCTCGTTCCGCCAGGCAGCATGAAGGCCGCCGTGAATATATCTACAGGGAAGCAAGTGCACTCATTAATACCAAGAAGGCTTTTATCATACCCAGGATGGCACCTCACGTTGAGCTTTTAAGTTCGCTTATGGAGGCTTATGGTATTAAAGCAATTGTGCTTCCTGAGCCGAATGAACGCAATCTCCTCTATGCCGAGCGGGTAACGTCGGGCGTGGAGTGTTTGCCTTACCGCGTGACGCTAGGTGACTTCTTGAGGTTCTATTACGATAACGGTAGTGACTTGAATAACGTCGAGGCGTTTATGGCTGGAGCGTACGGTCCATGCCGCCTTGGGAAGTATGCCATAGAGCAGAGTAGAGTACTTAAAGGCCTTGGCATTGACCTTCCAATACGAAGCAGTGTGTCAAACAATGCCTATCGTGATATAAATATTGGCCCTGGTTTTGGACGCATGGCCTGGAAAGCCTGCGTAGCCATGGACTATCTGCAAAAGTTGCTGTGGCATGCCCGCTCTTATGAAAAGCGGGCTGGTTCGGCAGACGTGATGTTTGAGGAATATAAGGGCATGATGGGCAACCGCCTTCGTAAGAAGGAGAAATTCGATGATATCCTGCGGCGGGCGAGTTACGAGTTCAAGTCTCTCATCGATCCTGACCTGCCCAGGAAGCCGCTAGTTGGTATTAACGGTGAGATTTTCTTGCGCTCCAACAAGTTTGCCAACAGTGATCTGGTGAGAGTGTGCGAAAATGCTGGGCTTGAAGTCATTGTTTCTCCTATGGCGGAATGGATGAATTATATTTCCTACAGACACGTTGAAGATGCTGTCAGAGACCGCAAGTTCATAAAGATGATAATCAGCTACCTGATAGAGCGTGTTCAGAAGCATGATGAGCACTCGGTAGCCAAACAGTTCAGGGAACTAATTGACGGGAGAGAGCCTTCGACAGGGGAATTGCTGGAGCAGACAAGTCACTGGCTTTCCCCGGAATGCGGTAGTGAGGCAGTACTCAGTATAGGTAGCGGTGTTGACTGGATGAAGAATCCCAGGTTTGCTGGTGTGATATCGGTGATGCCCCATGGCTGTATGCCTGGTGGGATTGTGGCTGCCATGTCGGAAAAGCTCAGCGCGCAGTACCAGAAGCCCTGGATAAGCGTTACCTATGATGGGTTTAAGGAGACCAACAACCTGGCACGGATAAATAACTTTGCCGAAATACTCAAATTCTGCAGAAAAGCAGAAAGTGAAGAGCGTTCAGGCTGCCCCCTTGGATGATACAGCCAACCTGAATTCGGTTTAGCTGCTTAAATGTTTTGACATAGCCTTCAAGAATGGTAAATCTCTGGCCGAGTTAAGGTATGCCTTGTTTAAACAACAGATCAGGTTCTGCAATCACCAGTAGTGAAGCTAGGTGCTTTTGTGCTGATGCCTGGCTACTTCAGTAATTTTAGCACCCACAATGGCGGCTTTAGCCTTTCCCTATTCTAAAGACCTTGGTTCCGCACGCGGGGCATATGCCCTGTACTGCCGGTCTGTTATTCTTGAGTGTGACTTGCCTGGGATTCTTAATCTCTACCTTCTTTTTACACTTCATGCAATAAGCTGTTGCCATAACATCCTCCTTCTTGATTTTCAGTCTTCCCTATTGTTACTACACAGACAGGGCTATGTCAATAGTACTTTAGTCAGGGGGGCTACCTTTTGGGTTAGGAAATGACCTTTAGTTCCTTCATACAGAATTTGTCAGGTCTTTATGCCCAGGGGAATCGTCATTTCGGAGAGGGACATTTATTTGTCCCTTTAAATTTCCGCATCACTTCGTATCGGCAACCTATAAATAAGCCTTTCAGTGAATCGGAGATAATAGTTCTCAGAGTGGGCTCTTTCCCAATCAAGGCTGCTCTGGGTAAAGCGTAGTAGTCGTTGAAGCCTGCCCTGAATCTAGCTAAATTACCTTCGGTGTTCAGTTTGTCCAGGGCAGCCGATATCTGGGTGATATAGCTGGCTTCCAATTTGTCTGCGACTTCCCAAACGGTTACAGGCCCTTGTTCCACTAGAAGCGCCCTTACGCGCATAGCGACCGAAGGTAGCTGGGCATGCGCAACTTCCTCATCCGCATAGACTGGTGTAGTCTCGGGAATTATCCTGGTTGTAGCCACAGCATTCATAAAATCCTTCCAAACCTAACTTTCTTACGCCAACTAATTATTAAAACGAAAAACGATGGGGAAAAGATTAGGCTACAGTTAGAATATCGCTCATTAAGGTTCCCACAATGCGAGAATAAAAGCCATCGTGACCATGAGAATTATCCTGTTTTTCTCATTCCCTGGCAGCCTGAATTGTTCAATTTTGTGTTAACAGACTGGCATTTATTTGTATTCCGATATGTTTATATGTGATATTATCTGGTGAAATTTTGAATGGTATCCAAAGCCTGAGTCACCGTCGCCTGGCAAGCATGTAATGGAACCCTATTTAAAGCCCTATCGTTGGGTCATCGTTGCCCTTTTATGGCTTCTGTACGTTACTTTCGGCCTGGTCTCTCGCTCGTTATCCCCCCTCGTCACTCCAATTCTCCGAGACCTTAACATATCCTATGGGCAGATGGGATTTATCCTGGGCTCGTGGCAGCTTACCTATATAGCAGTTGCCATAATAGCTGGTGCCATAATCGATAAGTGGGGTGTGCGTAGGCCTATTTTTGTCGGGACTGTGATAATTGGCCTATCGGCAGCCCTGCGTTATTTTCCCGGCGGGTTTGGAGGTTTTTTACCAGTCGTAGCACTGTTCGGTGTAGGCGGTCCACTGATATCCATAGGTGCCCCTAAAGCGATTTCCATGTGGTTCAGTGGGAAGAGTAGGGGGACAGCGACGGGTATCTACATGACGGGACTCGGGATAGGAGGGCTAATTGCTTTCGCTGCCACAAACAGGTTTGTTATGCCGCTCACTGGATATAGTTGGAGGCTTACCTTTGTTTGCTATGGCTTGCTGACTTTCGCAGTTGCATTGCTGTGGTTGTTGTTGGCCAGGGATGCCAAACCAGCGGAAGACACACATAGTTCTAATATGAGAACAGTATTCGGCGGACTCATCAAGGTGCGAAACGTCCGCGTCGTCTTGTTAATAGGGCTCATGTCTTTCACTGTTAATCATGGATTCACCAACTGGCTTCCTAAGATTCTGGAGAATGGAGGCTTCTCTGCAACAACAGCGGGTTTTATAGCCGCCATAACCCTCGTTGTCGGCATACCAGCCGTTTTGCTTATCCCCCGCGTGGTACCGCCACGTCTCAGACCAAGGGTTATAGCTCTGTTGGCTTTGTTGGTCGCTGTAGCTCTGGTGGTATCGGTGACTACATCGGCGTTACCAATGATTATGGGATTGGTCTTGTTCGGTATCGCTGGTCCTTCCCTGCTTCCCCTTTTGATGCTGCTGCTGATGGATAGCCCCGAAATAGGCTCGGAGTATATGGGGTCGGTGGGGGGAATGTTCTTTTGTATTGCTGAGATCGGTGGGTTTACAGGGCCATTGATAATGGGAGCCCTGGTTGATATAACCGGCGGCTTCCTGGTAGGGACAGCTTTTCTGGTGGGACTTTGTGTTGTTATTTTCGCTGTGACGTTCTTACTGAGAACCCCGCCGACCATTAAACCGGAAGTTTTATAACAAATTCACTAAAGATAGTCCACAATCTCTTTCAGGCTATGAATACGAGGGCAATCGCTGATACTGGCAAAGGAATCCGTTCGGTCAAGGAGGATTGCTATCATGCCAACACCACGCGCACCCATGACATCTATATCATACTGATCGCCAACGTGTATGGCTTCTTGTGGTTCAGCTTGAGCTTTCTCCAGAGCTGCCAGGAATATGCCAGGGTGCGGCTTATCGTTACCTGCCTCGAAAGATGTTACGCAGAAATCGAGATATTGCTCCAGCCCCAGTTCGCTGCATATGCTAAAGGTGTCTTTGTCAACATTTGATATTAGTCCCAGGATAATGTTGCGTTCTT
>Ga0209121_10006043_pt1 | contig 10761 bp, 12 predicted proteins | sample Cruoilmetagenom3_FD_187292 | JGI IMG/M metagenome (GOLD analysis project Ga0209121, IMG submission 187292) | Oil polluted marine microbial communities from Coal Oil Point, Santa Barbara, California, USA - Sample 3 (SPAdes) (version 2) | ecosystem: Environmental > Aquatic > Marine > Oil seeps ...
CTCGGCTGCCCTAGTATCAAGTTCTATAAGTCTTTCTATTATAGGTTGTTTTTCCAAAATACCATCTCCTTTAAGGTTTTAAAATTCTCCAAAAAGACTATGAAACTCCATGCCCTCACGAATGTGGTATCTTCTGATTCAAGTTTCACTTTTCTAGCAGTCTTTAATATATATCAGAAAGACTACTAGATATTACTCTTATCTCCACCCTCAAGGACGGGAATTTCCCGCTGGATTAAATCCCCGGGAATAATATTAATTATGCTTAACAATATCCCAAGAATAATATACCCGCTGATGCTGGAAAGTTTAATCTTTCTGGCTATAATACTGCCAAAAAATCCTACAACTAAAAGCAATCCAATAGATAATATTAAATTCATTAATAAACCCTATCTTTTACAATAAAAAAAGCAGGAAAGAATATAACATTATTCAACGTTTACAATTATACTACAAAAATTTATGATTACAATGCACTTTTAGCTAATATCAAATTTTTCATATTGTTTTTGGATAAAAAATCCTGAAAATTCAAAAAAAATATTTTTGAATTTTCAGGATTTTCATCAACAAATCATTAAGATAAAACACTAGAGATAATCATTTGATTAATCTAATATTTTACATTAAGGCTCTATAGATTATTTAAATTTCTTGGTGATGCTTTTACATGCATTATAGATAATCCCAACATCAACAGAGTAAGAGATGTACTGAACTCCAAGCTTTATCCATTTATTTCCGGTCTCTACATCATCAACAAATGTTCCAACATATTTCCCTTTGCTACGTGCTTTCTCCACTACCTCTTTCATTTTTTCCTCTACAAGTGGATGGTTTACCTGTCCCGGCAATCCGAGAGATTGGGAAAGATCGTATGGACCAATAAACACAATATCAATTCCATCAACAGAAATTATTTCATCAAAATTATTTATACCTTCCTGTCCCTCTATATGAATAATAACCATTGAATCTTGATTTGCATTTTTAAAATATTCGGTTTTTTCAATTGCTGAATATCTTGCCGCCCTAACATATCGACAAACTCCTCTTTCGCCTGCAGGGTAAAACTTTGCCGCTTTTAATAATTCTTCAGCATCTTTTTTTGAACATATCTGCGGTACCTGGACCGCATCAGCACCAATATCCAAAGCCCGGGATATCATGCCTGCATCATTTTCTCTTACTCTTATTACGGCAGATATTCCCGCAAGATGAGCAGCTCTTACCATATCTTCTGCTGCAAGAATATTAAGAGGACCATGTTCACAATCAATAATCACGTAATCAAAGCCCGAAATCCCCATTATTTCAACTACAGCAGGACTGGGCAGCTTTAGAAAAGGTCCAATGACAAAATTTTTACCTTCTAATTTTTCTTTCAATCTGTTAACCATAATCATTTCTCCTCTCGTATCTTTATATGATAATGAAACATATCTACTGAACATATTATAAATAGTTATATTGGATATTTTCCTACAGATAAAGTAGTTTCTGTCATGGCTTTTATATTTTCTACAGGTACATCACTTTGTATATTATGAACACTCGTTAACACAAACCCACCATCAGGAGCAAATGTTTTAATCAATTTTTCCACCTCGTCTTTCACAATATTTTTATCTGGCGAATTTAATATTGTCTGAGTGTCTATACCTCCCCAAAAGCACATTTTCTCTCCAAATTCTTTTTTTAATCTTACCGGATCCATTTCTCTTGCAGATATTTGAACTGGATTAACCGCATCAATTCCTATTTCGATAAAATCATTTAACAAAGGATAAATATTACCACAACTATGGTAAAGCAATTTTAAATTATTCTTATTTTTTACCTTAAAATACTCCGCTTGATATGGTTTTATCATCTCACGGTATAATGCCGGGGAAAACAGCAAACTATCCTGTGTAGCAAGATCATCTGCAATGAATATCATATCTATATGTTCTCCCACTTCATCTAAAAATTTCTCATAAATTGTTTTCTGAATTAATGTAATTTTTTCTAATAAGGCATGGGCAAATTTTTTATTAATCATTATATCCATTAAAAAATTCTCAAAACCTCTCATTGCCCAGGCAATTTCAAATATGGCAGATTCCAATATGTTTCCCAGAACAAAACGATCTTTTTTAGCTAATTCTTTCGCTTTTTTTTTAAGTCCTTCATATCTACTCTTATCGAAAGGATCCGGCCAATGATAATTTTTTAAATCTTCCAAATTTGCATTTGCCAATGGATTTTCGCAGATGTTGTAATAAAAATTATCTCCAACTTTTGATTTACGGTAATTTATTCCCCATTCATCAACAAAGCCAATATCTGTTAATTCAATTCTTCCCCCTTTAGGTTCATTTAAACACATAATATCCGTATCACTATTGAGTAAATCTTTAACCTCTTCGCAGATATCTACGCTTCTCATTACTGAATGTATTATTCCGTATTTATGGTTATCCACATGATATTTTTCTAATAATTTTTTATAAACAGGTTCAATCATGGTAGTGCATGAGGTTCCACCAATATCAATTGGGACTCTATCCGGTTCTTCGTGGTTTAACGTTTTAAAAACTCTTTCTCTGGAATTCATATTCTCTTCGCCTCCTGATAGATATTCCTTAAATTACAATCAATTTCAATTCACTGAGCTAATTCTATAAACTAATACACTGATAAGTTTTCTTTTCATAATATTACAAATATATCTTTTAGTATTTTTTACAAAAACTAAAAGATATATTTGTGAAAATATTTAACACTTTTATCAAAATAATATAGTTAGATAAAATAGTTTTATAGCTTTTCAGTTTTCTAAATAAATAACTACAAAACCCCGTATTTTTTAAATGCTTTCGTAGAAGACATTCCATTCTTTATTTCTTCTAATACTGTCTTCTCTGTTCTTGCTTTTGTTAAGGCTTCTCTAATGACTTTTTCTTCTAATTCTTTTGGAATAATTAATACACCATCCATATCTGCAAATACTAAATCACCCGGATTTATCCAAACTCCTTCAATCTCTAAAGGACATCGATAATTTGAAACAATGGTTCTAACCGAAGAATCCTGTGCAAAGCGTCCACGGCTAAAAACCGGCCAGGACTGCTTTAATATCATTGGCGTATCACGATGATATCCGTTAACAATTGCTCCTACAGCTCCTCTCTTTTTCGAAGTAACAGTTAATATTTCCCCCCAATATGCACATCTCATCGCTCCTCCAGAAGCGATAAAAACTTCTCCCTGTTCTAACTGATCCAATGATTCTGTAAGTAATCCAAACGGTTTGATTTGCGGACCATATACATCAGTTATGATTGCTGGCATGGCTCTTCCAACAATAATATCTATATCTTTCATTGGTTGAATCTGCGGAGGCAGAAATTGATGAATCTTTCCGAATTTATCTAAAATATCACCAGCTACGGGTGTATAGAGTTCAGTTTTAATTAAATTAAATAATTCTTTATCGCTTTTCCATTTAATCATATTTTTTCCTTTTTAAAAGTTTCAATCTATTATATTAAGTATTTCACTTTATTATTCTAAATATTTTTTAAATTCTATTCATCAGTAGTAAAAACTTAAAAATTTACCAAAATATTTCATTCATAGATGAACCTTATTTTATTCTCCCCAGTCATTAATGAGTATTAATATAACTTTCTATTCCGGAAAGAACTCTATTAATTAACGACTCCTGTGCGGAATAAGCCATATGTCCCACTCGAAAAACTTTTTTTCTCAAAGGTCCAACTCCACCGGCAATCAATATTTCATAATTTTTTCTTAAATAATTTTGAAGTTCTTCAGAGGTAAGCGTTTCCGGTAATATCGCCGATGTTACCGTTGGAAGATATAATTCTTTGTCTTTAATAAATGGTGAAATTCCCAACCTTGCAAGACCTTCTCGAAGTATAGCAGCAACATTTTTATGCCTCAGCCATCTTTTCTCCAGTCCTTCCTCTAAAATAATATCGAATGCTTTATTTAGCGCAAAAAAGAGGTGAACGGGAAGAGTGATTGGAAAGGGATGCCAATCTCCCCATTCCTTTTCATATCTTGCCCATGTTTTTAAATTTAAATACCAGCCAGGTATATTTTCCTCTTCTGCCATACTTTTCCATCCCTTATCGCTAATAGAAACGGTTGCTAAACCCGGAATGGAACCCAACGCTTTTTGACTCGCTGAAATACAAAAATCAATACCCATCTCGTCAACTGATAGTTCGACCCCACCGAGAGTGGAAACAGCGTCAACAACAAATAAAATATCTTTCTCCTTACAAATTTTCGACAAGCCTTCAAGAGGATTTAACATTCCGGTGGATGTCTCGCCCTGCACAACTGCCAACAAATTAAAATCATCTTTTTCCAGATAATTTTTAATCTCATCCAGATCAAATGGTTCTCCGGGTTCTTTTCTAATCATCGTGACTTTTTCAAGATACCGCGATGCAATGGTAGTAATACGCTCACCAAAGGTGCCATTGTTTAAAATAAGCCCTTTTTTCCCATTTAAAGAAGTGAAAACAGCATCCAGTCCGCCTGACCCGGAACATGGAATTATGTAGACATTTCCATCGGTTTTATATATTTTTTTTAGCTTACCCAACACTTCCCAATAAAAATCTATCCATAATTCACCATAATGTGGTAAATTCGGACGATTAAGTTCATTTAAAACATCAGGATCACATTCTGTTGGTCCCGGTAACGATAATTGATATCTTTCCATTAAAATAAATCCTCCATATTGTGTTTTATCTTTGTACTCTACCTGAGCCACCATTTTTTAACAAATCTTCAACTTCAGAGTCACTTACTAAATTTGTATCTCCAAAAATAGTTTGCTTTAAACATGAAGCAGCTACTGCAAAATTGATTACGCCTGCGGAAGGTCTTTTCTGCAGCAATGCATAAATTAGCCCTGCAGCAAAAGAATCTCCTCCACCCACTCGATCTAAAATATGAATTTTATACTTATTTGAAAAATAATAATTTTTTCCATCATATAATAAACCTGACCATCCGTTATCAGATGCCGAAAAACTTTCTCTTAAGGTAATCGCAACATATTTACATTTAAATTTGTCAAACAGCTCTTTCGATACTTTTTTATATCCTTCTACGCTTATATTTCCTTTATCGACATTACTATCAACAGCTTTAATCCCAAAAACCTTTTCCGCATCTTCTTCATTTCCTATAATGATATCTACATATTGCATCAGTTCAGACATTACCTTAGATGCCTTGCTCTGTGACCATAACTTCTTTCGATAGTTTATGTCTGCACTAATGGTAATCCCCATTTCTTTTGCATTTTTACAAGCATCCAAGGTGACCAAAGTTGCTTTATCACTAATTGCAGGTGTTATTCCTGTAAAATGAAACCAAGCGGCATCTTTAAATATTTCCTTCCAATTAAAATCACTTATTTCTGCTTCCGAAATAGCTGAAGTTTTTCTATCATAAGTCACCTTAGACGGTCTTTGGGAAAAACCAGTCTCTAAAAAATATATTCCCAAACGATTTCCATCTTCAACAATATATTTTGTTTGAACTCCATACCTGCGAAGATGGTTAATCACACTTTGTCCAATCGGATTTTTTGGAACTTTAGTGACATAATAAGAATTTATGCCAAAGTTTGCTAATGATACTGCTACATTAGATTCTCCGCCCCCATAAGTTACATCAAATGTATCAGCTTGAATAATTCTTTTATAGTTAGGAGGAGATAACCTCAACATAATCTCTCCGAATGTAACTACTTTTTTATTCATAGATATCAATCCCCTTTGTTTTACACAATTATAAAATGTTACTGCTCTTGAATGTTTTATTAATTACATTACTCTGAATAATATTTCATTGCTGCTTTGTTAGCTTCAGAAGCCAGATGGGTTATCTCTTTGAATTGATTTCCATCAATTAGATCCTGTTTTACCAACCAACTTCCTCCACATGCCAACACATTTGGTAAAGCTAGATAATTTTCCAATTTGGAAACAGTTATTCCTCCGGTTGGAATAAATTGTACTTGGGAAAAAGGTCCGGAAAAGGCTTTAAGCATACCACATCCTCCCGAAAGTTCTGCCGGGAAAAATTTTAATGCAGTTAAGCCTTTTTCCAATGCAGCCTCAATAGCAGAAGGATCATTTACCCCGGGAAACATTGGGATTTCTTTAGATAATGCAAAATCTACAATTTTTGGATTAAATCCCGGACTGACTAAAAACTTAGCTCCCGCATTTATCGCTTTTTTTGCGTGTTCAATGGTTAATACAGTCCCTGCACCTACCAGCATCTCAGGAACTTCAGTACTCATTTTTCTAATTGCTTCTTCTGCTGCCGAACTACGAAATGTAATTTCCGCGCATAATATTCCGCCATCTAAAAGCGCGTGCGCTAAAGGAACGGCATGATTTTTATCATTTAATTTAATCACAGGAATTACACCCGTTTTCTTAAATATTCTAATTATTTTTTCCATATTAATATAATCCTGCCCTTTTATTAATATTTTAGTATTTTTTTCGCTTATTAAAAATTTGCTATTTATTTATAAAACTTTATCCAGAAATGCTTTTGCTCTTTCAGTTTTAGGATTTGAAAAAAATTCTTTTGGGGGGGCCTGTTCAATAATTTCTCCTCCATCAATAAATATAGTCCTATCAGCTGCCTCTCTAGCAAATCCGATTTCATGAGTTACCAATATCATTGTACGGTTTTCTTTCGCTAAATCTTTAATAACATTCAATACTTCTTCTATCATTTCCGGATCAAGTGCCGAGGTAGGCTCGTCAAACATCATCATCTGGGGTTGCATGGCTAATGCCCGTGCAATGGCTACACGCTGTTTCTGTCCTCCTGATATTTCAGATGGATAAGCATTTACTTTATCAGCAATCCCTACTCTTTCTAAAAGCTGTTTAGCAATTTTATCAGCCTTCTCACCAGGCATTTTTAACACCTCTGTGCAGCCGATGGTAACATTTTCCAAGACACTCAGATGAGGAAATAAATTAAAGTGCTGAAAAACTACTCCAATTTTTTTCCGCGCTTCAAATATATTAATTTTCGGATCAGTAATTACATCTTCACCAACCCTTATTTCTCCACTATTTACCGGTTCAAGCCGATTAATACAGCGCAAAAGCGTACTTTTACCCGATCCGCTTGGCCCTAAAATAACCACGACTTCACCCTTATTTATATTCAAATTAATATTTTTTAATATTTGATTTTTGCCAAACCATTTATTTAAATTTTTTATTTCTACCATTTTTGATGACAAATTAAATACCTCCGTCAATTTAGAATAAAAAATGTATAGTCAATTTCTTTAAGAATAACAAATTACATTTTAATATTTTAATTTTAATTTTTTCTCAATTTTAATAGAGAAAACATACAGTGGGTAACAGAGTACAAAATAAAAAACAGCTACCCAAGTATAGATGATTATCGGGTTCTCTCCGGAAGCTATAGTTAATTCCCTTCCTACTTTAATCAGATCAAAAATACCGATCAGCGAAATTACAGATGTATCTTTGACCAATAATATTAATTGACCTACAAGTGGGGGAATGATAATTCTTATAACCTGGGGCATGATGATAAGTCTCATTTCGAGAAATGGCGTCATTCCCAATGAAAGAGCTGCCTCAGATTGTTCTTTAGGAATTGCTTCAATTCCTGCCCGAACTATTTCTGCAATATATGCTCCACTATTGAAAGCCAGTGTTCCAATTCCTGCCTGAAGCACATTAAAGGTCATACCAAATGAAGGTAACACAAAAAAAACTATATATAGCTGTATAAGAAAGGGAGTACCTCTAAAAACAGTTACATATATACTGCTAATTATTCTTATGATAAAAATTTTTGAACCCCTGCTAATCCCGGCGATGATTCCAATAATTACAGCAAATACACCAGAAATTAAAGCAAGATAAGCTGTTACGCCTAAACCTTTTACTAAAAAAGGGATAGAATGTTGCGATATTTCAATTATATTATTCATTAATATAAATTCCTTTTTGATGTTTCATTTTAACTTTAAACCTTTTTTTGCCTTTTCTCTAAATAACGAGAAAATCTCATAAGAACAAAACAAAGAGTTAAATAAAGTAGAGCGCTGGTAATATAACCCTCGGATGGAGCAAAAGAATTTGCTACAACGATTTCTGCCGCTCTTGTAAGTTCAGTATATGCGATGATAGAGAGCAAACAAGTATCTTTTATCAAAACCACCGATTGACCTACCAGAGGGGGAATAATAATCACAAATGCCTGTGGTAAAATAATTCGTCTCATCATCGTAAAATAATTCATGCCTATTGAAAGTGAAGCTTCGGTCTGTCCTTTTGGAACCGCTTCAATGCCGGATCTTACAATTTCTGTAATATATGCACCACTATTTAAGGTTAATGCAATAACTCCGGTGACAAAAGGAGAAAATTTTATTCCTATATATGGAAAACCAAAAAATATTAAATATAGTTGAGCAAGTAATGGAGTTGATCGAATGGCATTTACATATATCGAAGCAATGTTATGAATAATTTTATTCTTAGATATTTTACACAAACCACCAATCAATCCTACAATCAAAGCAAAAACAAGGCTTACTCCCGAAACATTTAAAGTATTAAAAAATGCTTGCCTAAAAACCGGTAAATATTGTTTTACTATCATCCAATTAAATTCCAATATAATTACCTCTTTTTTTACTAATTTCATAATTCATTATGATTATACCAGCTACCTCTATCTCAAAATTTAGCATAGAGGTAGCTGGCGGCAAATCAATTAATATCTATTAATATCTATTAATATCCCGGATAATCTGCTTCCCATTCATCAGTATATATCCAGTAATTCATTAAATCGTCATATTCTCCGGTTGCTTTCATATGATCAATCCAAAGATTCATCCAAATTAAGAAATGATAATCATCGGCTTTCAGGGTAAATCCTAAAGCATCTGCTTCTAACGGATCAGGAAGCAAACGCAATAATCCATCACTTTTAGCTACTTCTCTGGAGGCAAGTAGCAAATCGTTGGCTAACCCTTCAATTCTTTCTTGTTCTAAAGCTAATTTTTGTTCTACATTGCTGTTATAAGTGGTAGGAGTTGCTTTTGGAAGAACGTTTTTTATATTTTGTTCACCAATGGTTCCCAAAATACAACCTAATTCTACACCTTTCTTATTCATATCTTTCCAGGATTTCCATTCACTGTCATTTCTTACAACGATATAAGTACCGGTCACCATCCAAGGTTGGGTAAAGTTAACCTTTTTGGCTCTTTCTAATGTTGTACTCATGTCAGCTACAATAACATCACTTCTGTTACTCAAAAGTGTAGGGATAAGACCTCCCCAATCGCTAAAAACAAATTCCAATTCTACACCAAGATCCCTGGCAAGAGCTTTAGCAAAGTCAACACAAATTCCAGCTGGTTCATTATCTTTATCTCTGAATTTTATCGGTGGAACGTCTACACAAAAACCAACTTTTATTTTTCCGTTTTTTACAATTTTGTCAAGTGAATCATCTTTAGCAACTGCAACGGTAGCAAATAATGAACAAATTAACACAAATATTAATAATAAGTTTAAAAATTTTATTTTTTTCATAAATAGCCTCCAAAATTTATTTTGTTATTTAACTAAGATACTTTATGCAATAGTACTTGCAAGTTTTAATAATAGAAAATTTAACGATATTTATTGAATTTTATCCCCTCCTTTATTTTTATTTAGTCAGCATAAGGTTTTTTGAAATTACATTACTGGTGTCAATGAGGGCGGCTTTAATTTTTTTCAGTTTTTGTGAGTTAATTCTAAATTTAGGAATTGATATACTTATTGCTGCAATTATTTTCTTTTCAAAATTAAAAACTGGTACTGCTATACAGAAAACATCCTTTTCATGTTCCTCATTATCCAAAGCAAATCCCTTTTTTCTGATTGTGGAAAGTTCGTCCTCTAGAATTTTTCTATTGGTAATTGTATTTTTTTCATAAGCAACTAATTTTATATTATTTAATATTTCGTTTCTTTCTTTTAATGGAAGAAAAGCTAAAATAATTTTTCCTAATCCTGTACAATAGATTGGGGCTCTATTTCCGATACGAGAAAACATTCTGATAGTACGTGAAGATTCTTCTTTTGCCAAATATAAAATTTCATTATCTCTTAATACTCCCAGATGGACAGTTTCATTAAATCTTTCTTTTAGTTCTCTTAAATAGGGTAAAATTTCTTTAATAAAATTTATATTTTGTAATTTTGATGCACCTAATTCAACGAATTTCATACCAAGTAAATATTTTTGAGTTTTCGGGTCTTGTTCCACGAAACCCCCGCTTTTCAAAGTACATAATATTCGGTAAACGGTGCTTGTATAAAAAGATAATTTTTTACTTATTTCGGTAATGCTGATGGGTGAACTATTTTGGTGTAATAAATCTAATATTAAAAATGATTTCTCTAGTACTTTTACTGGATAATAATTTTCTTTATTATTCATGGTTACCTTTCCCATATTATAGAAACCTTTTCTACATTACACACGTTACTTTTTATAACATAAAAAAAATATTTTGTCAAATTTTTAGATAGTTAGAAAAACATACCAGGGAAAGAATCATTAATTTTAATGCATTTTCGGGTCATAAACATAATTCACCAATCGTGGACTTATTCCTTCAATTTCTACTTCTACTTTATCTCC
>Ga0209121_10006045_pt1 | contig 10760 bp, 9 predicted proteins | sample Cruoilmetagenom3_FD_187292 | JGI IMG/M metagenome (GOLD analysis project Ga0209121, IMG submission 187292) | Oil polluted marine microbial communities from Coal Oil Point, Santa Barbara, California, USA - Sample 3 (SPAdes) (version 2) | ecosystem: Environmental > Aquatic > Marine > Oil seeps ...
CATGAACGGCTGTGGGCGTTCAAATACACGCTGTTCATCGCCATTCTGGCGCTGTCGTTCTATTCAATGAAAGACGCGCTGGTGCTGGCCGAGGCGGAACCGTTCAAGACGGTATTTTCCCTGCGCATGATCCGCGCCTGGCCGTTTGTGCTGTTTGTGCTGGTCCTGCTGGGGGCCGGGTTGTTCATCGAACGCTTTTATTGCCGCTATCTGTGCCCCCTGGGGGCGGCGCTGGCAATTCCGGCCAAGCTCAAGATTTTCGACTGGCTGCGGCGGCGACCGCAATGTGGCCGCGAATGTCGGCTTTGCGAACCCAGATGCACCGTGGGCGCGATTGACCCGCTGGGCCGGATCAACCCCAATGAATGCGTATTATGCCTGCGATGTCAGGTGATTTTCCACGATCCGAATACCTGCCCGACGCTGATGCGCCGGGCACGAGCGGCAAAGGCAAGCAAGGCATGAAGACTGTTATCAGGGTATTTTCCGAAGGATTTCGGTTCTTCTTTCTGGCCGCCGGGCTGTTTGGCGTCTTTGCCGGGGTGGTGTGGGGGCTGTGGCTGTGGGCGCAGGCCAGCGGTGATTACGGCGCTGACACCAGCTATGCGATGGCGCCGCATCTGTGGCACGGCCACGAGATGATCTTTGGCTACGCCACGGCGGCGATGGGCGGGTTTTTCCTGACCGCGGTGCCAAACTGGACCGGCACGCCCAATGCACGGGCGCAGTTCATCGCGTTTGCGGCGCTGCTGTGGCTAAGTGGGCGACTCGCGATGTGGTATTCAGGCCTGCTGCCGCCGGTGGTGGTGGCGCTGGCCGATCTGGTATTCATCCCGGTGCTGGCGGCCAAGATCGCCAGCCAGCTGATACGCCGCCCCAAGCCGCAGAACATGGTGTTTCTGGGGTTCCTGACGTTGCTGTGGGTGTCCAACCTGTTCACCCATCTGGAATGGGTCGGGGTGACGGACGCCACATTGGCAACCGGGTTGCGCGGCGGGTTGATCACCTTGTGCGCGCTGATCTCGATCCTTGGCGGGCGGGTGACGCCTGCCTTTACCCGCAACGCGATGAAACGCGAGGGCGAGCCCGAGGCTAGTTGGCCCGCCAGCATCGCGCCTGTCGAAAAGGCCGCGATTGGTCTGGCTTTGGGCCTGCCATTTTTGATTCTACTCGATCTGCCATGGCCTGTTGCCTCCATCGTGGCGCTGATCATGGGGCTGGTACAGATCATACGGCTGGCGCAATGGCGCTGGCGGTGGGCTTTGCGCCAACCAATCCTGATTGCGCTGCATATCGGGCTGGCGATGCTGGCGCTGGGGCTGATCCTGTGGGGGCTGGCCGGTCTGGGGATCGGAGACGAGATCGCGGCGCTGCATGTGCTGGGCATCGGCTGTGTCGGTGGCATGACCCTGGCGGTGATGAGCCGCGCCGTGCTGGGCCATTCTGGCCGCCCCTTGGTGGCCCCAACCCCGGTGGCCTGGGGCTATGGGTTGATCGCAACCGCCGCCGGGATGCGCTGGTTGGGCGCTGGCGATCTGGGGCTGGGGTATTATCCGGTGATGCTGGCGGCAGCGGCGCTGTGGACGCTGGCCTTTGCCCTTTACGTGATCTCGCTGTGGTCGGCCCTGACCGCGCCGCGAGGGTCCTGAGCGCTTTTGCGCGGGCCAAATTTCGGCAGGCTTGACTTTGGTTAAGGCGCTCAGACACGCCCGACCTGATGGTAACAACACCATCAACGCGGCGCAAAGGAGAGCGCAATGCGCGAAGTTATGACCAAATCCATGGCCCGGAACATTTTCTATGGCGGGTCTCTGTTCTTTATCCTGATCTTTCTGGGGCTGTCGTTTCATTCCCACCGTTACATTGTCACCACCTCGACCAATGCAGAAACGCTGAACGCCAGTGTGATTGCAGGCAAGCGGGTGTGGGAGGACAAGGTTTGTATCAACTGTCACACCCTGCTGGGCGAGGGCGCCTATTTTGCCCCGGAACTGGGCAACGTCATGGAGCGTTGGGGGGTTCTTGAAGACCCTGATGATGCCTTTGAGACGTTGAAAGGCTGGATGGAAAGCCAGCCCACCGGGATTGAAGGGCGACGCCAGATGCCGCAGTTCGACCTGACGGACGAGGAAATCCGCAACCTGTCTGATTTCCTGATCTGGACCAACACGATCGACACGCAGGGCTGGCCCCCGAACGAGGCGGGCTGAGGAGGATTGAAACAATGAAATACCAATCACAAAAAATAGCCCTGTACTATTTTGCGGCGGCCATGGGGCTGTTTGCAATTCAGGTGCTGGGCGGGCTGCTGGCGGCCTGGATCTATGTGTCGCCAAACACCTTGTCCGAACTGCTGCCGTTCAACATCATCCGGATGTTGCACACCAACTCGTTGATCGTCTGGCTGCTGCTGGGCTTCTTCGGGGCGGCGTATTTCCTGATTCCAGAAGAATCCGAACGCGAGATCCATTCGCCGATGCTTGCCTATCTGCAGCTGGCCATTCTGGTGGTCGGGACACTGGGCGTGGTGGTGACCTATACGTTCAACCTGTTTGAGGGCAACTTTCTTCTGGGTAAGGAAGGACGTGAGTTTCTTGAGCAACCCAAATGGGTCAAGGCAGGCATCGTTGTTGCGGCCTTGATGTTCCTGTTCAACGTCTCGATGACGGTGCTTAAGGGCAAGAAGACCGCGATCACCAACATCCTGCTGCTGGGCCTTTGGGGGCTGGCGCTGTTGTTCCTGTTCAGCTTTTACAACCCAAGCAACCTTGCCCTGGACAAGCAATACTGGTGGTATGTTGTTCACCTGTGGGTCGAAGGCGTGTGGGAACTGATCATGGCGTCCATCCTGGCCTATCTGATGCTGAAACTGACCGGTGTTGACCGCGAAGTGGTGGAAAAATGGCTGTATGTCATCGTGGCCGCAGCGCTGTTTTCCGGCATCCTTGGCACCGGGCACCATTATTTCTGGATCGGAACCCCCAGCTATTGGCAGTGGATCGGCTCGATCTTCAGCGCGATGGAAGTGGTGCCGTTCTTTGCAATGATGAGCTTTGCCTTCGTCATGGTCTGGAAGGGTCGGCGCGATCATCCCAACAAGGCGGCGCTGTTGTGGTCGCTGGGCTGTGCCACGCTGGCGTTCTTTGGCGCGGGTGTCTGGGGCTTTATGCACACGCTGCACGGGGTGAACTTTTATACCCACGGCACGCAGATCACCGCAGCCCATGGTCACCTGGCGTTCTTTGGGGCCTATGTGTCCCTGAACCTGGCGATCTTCAGCTATGCGATGCCTATCCTGCGCGGGCGTGACCCGTATAATCAGGTGCTCAACATGGCCAGCTTCTGGCTGATGTCGGGCGGCATGGTGTTCATGACCTTTGTGCTGACCTTCGCCGGAACGATCCAGACCCACCTGCAACGGGTCAATGGCGATTACTTCATGGATGTGCAGGACCAGCTGGCGATCTTTTACTGGATGCGCTTTGGCTCTGGTGTTGCCGTGGTCCTTGGGGTGGTGCTGTTCATCTACGCCATGTGGGTGCCGCGCAAGGAACTGATTGACGCCGGTTCCGCCCAGCAAAGCCCTGCGGAGTGACCCGAATGGATGGCTCTGTAAATCTGACGCAGGGGGCGGCAACCGCCCCCTTCTACCTGGCGCAGGGGGATGAATGTGAAATCTTCACCGCCGCGCATTCCAACGGCCTGCCGGTGCTGCTGAAAGGGCCAACAGGCTGCGGCAAGACCCGGTTTGTGTCGCATATGGCCGAAACCCTTGGCCGCCCGCTGTATACCGTGGCCTGCCATGACGATCTGGCGGCCTCTGATCTGATTGGCCGCTACCTGCTGAAGGGTGGCGAAACCGTCTGGGTCGATGGCCCGCTGACCCGCGCGGTGCGCGAGGGGGCGATATGTTACCTGGACGAGGTGGTCGAGGCCCGCAAGGACGTCACCGTCGTGCTGCACCCGCTGACGGATGACCGGCGCATCCTGCCGATTGACCGCACCGGCGAAGAACTGGTGGCCGCCCCCGGATTCATGTTGGTGGCCAGCTATAACCCCGGCTATCAGAACATCCTGAAAACCCTGAAACCATCAACCCGGCAACGCTTTGTCGCGGTGGAATTCGATTTTCCCGCGCCCGCGCTTGAGGTTCAGGTGGTCGCCAGCGAAAGCGGCCTCGCGCCGGATCGCTGCAAACCGCTGGTCCGTCTGGCGGGCAAGCTGCGCGGCCTCAAGGGGCAGGATATAGAAGAAGGCGTATCAACCCGTCTTGTGGTTTATGCCGCCACCCTGATCGCACAGGGAATGAACGTAGACCGCGCCATCCGCGCGGCGATGATCGAACCGCTGACGGATGACGAGGACGTCAAACGCGGGCTCCTCGATCTGGTCACGGCCGTCTTCGGGTGAGGCCCGGTCGTGGTCCGGATCGAATTTGAGCCATGGGAGCCCGAAGAAAGTGTCGGGAAGCTGTGGCACAAATTTGCCAGCCGCCTGGATGCGCCTTTGGTGCATGAGGGAGCCGCGGTCGACCTTTCTGAGGTCGGCGGGCGGCTGGCAGTCTTATTCAGGGGGCTGGGCGGCGACCCAAGTATCGCGCTGCGCCCGGTTTCCGACGAACTTAGCCATCACCGCCTAAGCTGGCGCCGCCGTCTGGGCGCCGAGGCCGAGATCGTCCCGCGCACCAGTTTTGACGGCGAAATCCTGCGCCTGCCGTCTATGCTAGCGGTGTTTCCGGGCCGCGAGGCCAATGGCGCGCTATATGTGTGGCTGGTGGCCGCTGCTGCCCACGCGCCGGACCGGGTAGACGATGACGACCCGCTGCGCGCCGACCTGCGGGCGCTGAACGCCGCGCGGCAGATGGTGGCGAACACGTTGGAAAACGCCCCCGGTCTGCACGATCTTTATAGCGCGTTATGCGACGGGATCCTGCACCAACGCATCAACGCCACACTGCCAGGCATTGAGGCACAGGTCGAGGCGGTTCTGCGCCATATGCTGGGTGCGCCGTTGCCTGATGAGGCGCAAACAATGTGGCAGGCAATGACTGACGGCCCGGGCGATCTGAAAGCGCCGCGCGGCTATCATTCGTTCCGCCCGATGCCTTTGTGGCCGGAACTGCGCCCGGTGCAATTCTCGGAAGGGCACGAGACCGAAAGCCGCGATACCGAAGGCCCGCCCGAAGAGGGCAGCGATAAAACCCATCGCGCCCGGCGCCGCAAATCCGATCAGGCAGAACGCAGCGACAGCTTTATCCTGCATAAATTCGAAGCGATCCTAAGCTGGGCGGAATTTCTGAACCTGAACCGGCGCGTCGATGACGACGATCCTGATAATGCCAAAAAGGCCGCTGACGATCAGGATGAAATCGGTCTGGGCCAGATGAGCAAGGCCCCCGCCACCCGGCTGAAGCTGCATCTGGATCTGGCGCCCGAGGATGTTGACCGCGAACGCCTTTCTGGCAAGGTGATGTATCCCGAATGGGATGTGCGCAGTGGGCAATACCTGCCCGATCATGTCCGGGTTCTGACCAGCACGGCCGAAATCGCGGATGCCAGCGACGCCTATGCCCACGATCCCGCCGCCGCGCGCCGCATCCGCGCCGTCAAACGCCAGTTCGAGGCGATGCGCCCCGGTCGCGTCAAGACGCGCGGCCATCTGGACGGCGACGATCTGGATATCGAGGCCGCCGTGCGCGCCCAGGTCGACCGTCGCGCCAGCGGCGAAGGCAGCGAACGGGTCTGGATACAAACCCGCCCCGAGGCCCGCGACCTGGCGGTGTCGATCCTGCTGGATGTGTCGCGATCCACCGAAAGCGCGGTGTCGGGCCGCGCGGTGATCGACATCGAACGCGAAGCGCTGGATGCCCTGGCCTGGGGGCTGAACGCCTGCGGTGATGATTTCGCGATCAACGCGTTTTCCTCGCTGAAACGCGACCGGGTCTATGTGCAAAGCTGCAAACGCTTTGACGAACCGATGGGCGCGCTGGTGGAACAGCGGCTGGGCAGCCTGCGCCCGGGGTTCTACACCCGCATGGGCGCGGCGATCCGGCATGTATCGGCCGAACTGTCCGGGCAATCCCGCAAACGGCGGTTGTTGATGGTGATCACCGATGGCAAACCCAACGATCTGGACCATTACGAAGGCCGCCACGGCATCGAAGACACCGCCATGGCGGTGCGCGAGGCGCGCCGCGCCGGGCATTCGGTGTTTGGCATCACCGTGGACCGCACCGGCAAAAGCTGGTTTCCCCGGATGTTCGGGCAGGGTGGGTTCGCCGTGATCCCGGAGCCGGAAAAGCTGATTTTCGCCTTGCCTCAGATCTATCGTCAGTTGGTCGGCGCATGAGCGAAACCTCGGCAATAGATGACCTGCCCGGCGAGTTGCTGATGTGGGTGCTGATCGTCAGCGAATTGCTGGTGTTTGGCGCCGGATTGGTGGCATTCATGAGCGTGCGTCTGACCGACCCCGTCGGCTTTGCCGAGGCGCAGGACCATTTGCACCGCACCGGGGCCGCGCTAAATACCGTGGTGCTGGTGACCAGTGGTTTTCTGGCGGCACAGGCCCTGCGCTGGCGCGAGGCGGGCAGGCGGGCGCAGGCCCGGTTGGCGCTGGTGGGGGCGGCGCTGCTGGGCGTGGTGTTTCTGTATGTCAAAGGGTTGGAATATGCCGATAAGGCGGCGCAGGGGATCGATTGGGAAACCCACCCGTTTTTCACGTTTTACTATCTGCTTACCGGGTTTCACGCGGCGCATGTGGTGGCTGGCGTCTTGCTGTTGCTGCTGGTGGCCTGGCGCGACACCCCGCGCAATATCGAACCGGTGGCGGCCTTTTGGCACATGGTGGACCTGGTCTGGGTGCTGCTGTTCCCGGTTGTGTACCTGTTGGGGTGAGGGCAATGGAACCGAACATCAAAAGCGGTGCCAACCCGCTGCTGCGCGCCTGGATCTGGCTGATCTGCCTTAGCGCCGGATCGGCATTGGTGTCTTTTGCGGTGACGCAAGGGGTACAGCGCCAACTTGCAGCCAGTGTGATCGTGCTGCTGGCGCTGGCCAAGGCGCGGATCATTCTGGCGCAATATCTGCGGCTGTCGCAGGCGCCGGGCTGGCTGCGCGGGGTCACTTTGGTGATCGGGCTGTTCTGCCTGGCAGTCCTGGGGCTGTATCTGATCCCGTTCCTGACCGCCTGATCGCCGTCAGTCCTTGTGCCAGGCCTGCGCCGGGTCAACCTCGGCATAGTCGCGCAACCGGTCAATATCCGCGATTTCAGCATGGTTTTTGGCCACCCGCACCCCGGCAGGTTTCAACCTCGAAAACGCCCGGCTAAGGCTTTCCGGTTTCATCCCCAGACGCCCGGCGATCAGCACCTTGTCATAGGGCAACACCACCGTGCACTTACCGCTGCCCCCGTGACACAGCGACAGCAGAAATTCCGCGACCCGCTGCGCGCCGGTCTGCGCCTTTAGCTGTTCCAGCTGTTTGACCAGCGAATGCAGATGGGTAAAGGTCGAGGCCAGGATCGATACACAGACATCCGCATCTTCGTGCATCATCGACACCAGAACCGACGCCGGCACCAGCATCAGGTCGCAGGCGGTCACGGCTTCGGCTGAAATCGGATAGGCGCCGCCGCGCAGGGCAATCGCCTCGCCGAAACTCTCGCCGCGGGCAAACACGCTGACCACCGCCTCGGACCCGTTGGGGGCCATGCGGTACAGCTTGACCCAGCCATCCAGAACCACATGAATAACCGTGGCCTCTTCGTCCTGAATGAACAGCGTCTCGCCTTTTTCGTAATGGCGAAAGGTGGCGCGGGACAATAACGGTTCCAGATGCTGCTCTGGCAAAGAGCGCATGAAAAAGGATGCCCGTGCAATGGATTTATGTTTTTCGTGCGCCACGGTCAGATTCCTTGTGGCGGTTTCGCCGGGGTTATTGCCACCTTACGGACAAATCCGGATGTCTGCACCCCCTGTTTCCTGCATAGTCGTCCATTGTGACATGCGCTTGACATTAGTCATGGACCAGGGCGCAGGCAAAGCCGACATTTGCGCGACGTTTTCAGATTTCGGAGACCCGCATGCAGTATCAGGACTATTTCCGCCAGCGCCTTTCTGGTTTGCGTGATGAAGGTAATTACCGGGTGTTTATCGACCTGCAGCGCCGGTGCGGTGGCTTTCCCCGCGCGCGCCAGGTTGATGGCGATACCCGTCGCGACGTGACTATCTGGTGTTCCAACGACTATCTGGGCATGGGGCAACATCCGGATGTTCTGGCCGCAATGCACGGCGCGCTGGATCGCTGCGGCGCAGGCGCGGGCGGTACCCGCAACATTTCCGGCACCACCCATGATCATGTGCTGCTGGAATCCGAATTGGCCGATCTGCATGGCAAAGAGGCGGCGTTGCTGTTCACCTCAGGCTATGTGTCAAACTGGGCGGCACTGGGCACATTGGCGTCGGAAATCCCCGGCTGCATCGTGTTTTCCGACAGCCTGAACCATGCGTCGATGATCGAAGGCATCCGCTATTCGCGCGCTGCCAAGGTGATCTGGAAGCATAATGATATCGCGGATCTAGAGGCCAAGCTGGCCGCTGCCCCCGCCGACGCGCCCAAGCTGATCGCGTTTGAAAGCGTCTATTCGATGGACGGCGACATCGCCCCCATAGCCGAGATCTGTGACCTGGCCGACCGCTACGGCGCGATGACCTATCTGGATGAGGTGCACGCCGTTGGCCTTTATGGGCCGCGCGGCGGCGGTATTGCCGAACGCCAGGGTCTGATGCATCGCCTGACGGTGATTGAGGGCACGTTGGGCAAGGCGTTTGGCGTGGTGGGCGGCTATATCGCCGCCTCGGCCGAATTGTGCGATTTTGTGCGCAGTTTTGCCAGCGGGTTCATCTTTACCACCGCCTTGCCACCGGCGATTGCCGCCGGGGCGGCGGCGTCGGTCCGGCACCTGAAAACCTCGCAGGTGGAACGCCAGTTGCAACAGCGTCGGGTGGCGGAGCTGCGGGCGCGGCTGGACGCGGCGGGCATTCCGCATATCCCCAACCCCAGCCACATTATCCCGGTGATGGTGGGCGATCCGGTCAAATGCAAATTCATCTCGGACACGTTGCTGGAAGAATATGGAATTTACATTCAGCCGATCAACTATCCCACTGTGCCCAAAGGGGCCGAGCGTTTGCGGATCACCCCGTCGCCGGTGCACAGCGAGGCTGATCTGGATTACCTGGTGGCCGCGCTGGGCGCGCTTTGGCAACAGTGTCAGATGGCGCGCCAGACATTGGCGGCGCAGTGAGTGAAAGATGTAAGCAGAAAATGACTTATGTCAAAGAACGCCAAGTTGTGGCGGCCTATCTCACGGTTGAATATTGCTAACCCAAGGCCCGATAATTCTAATGCGCGTATGCGTCTCCACAGTTCAGCGCCCCGCCAAAGCGGCACCTCGGCCCCGGATTGCGGGTCGCGCGCTGACGTCGGCTTTTGGAATTATGTTGTTGATACTGCAACTGCTGGCACCGGCAGTGGGGCAGGCAGCGGTGGGTCGGCAATGGGTTGAGATTTGCGGCGAATCCGGTGCGGAGTTGGTGCAGCTTGATCTTGCCGGTGAAATTCCGGCAAGCCCGCATGCGCCTTGCAAAATATGCAGCGATTGCGTTTTGTGCGCCGCCGCAAATACCACCGCCACACCGTCGTCAACCAGTTTTGGGCTGGGCCGCGCCATGCTGCGATCGGTCAGCTATTTGCACCCACAGCCAGACGTCGCGGCAAATGCCGCGCAATTCTGGCCCGATAACCGGGGACCGCCGCGCGCGACCCCATATATATATCAAACAGCGAATCCGTTGCCCATGGTCCACCCCCGCAATTCCAGGAGGGCGCCATGCACATGATGCGCGCGATTTCCGGCTGGCTGACAGTCGCATCCCTGACAATTCTCGCTGTTCTCTGCCTTGGCGCCACCCGCGCCGACGCTGAAACACTCGCCAGCTTTCTTCCCGATCTTGAACCATCCCAGCTGTACCCCGAGGCCGATGCCTTTGGTCCGGTGCGTGACGATGTGGCGGTCGCCCCGATCCTGAAAGGCGGCGAGACCGTTGCCTGGGCGTTCCTGACCTCTGATTTTGTCGGCACCACAGGTTATTCCGGCAAGCCGATCCATGTGGTCGCGGGTATCGACAAGGACGCGGTGCTGACCGGGGTCGAACTGGTCAAGCATTCCGAACCGATCGTGCTGATCGGTATCCCCAATTCCAGAATGGTGGCCCTGACCGAAACCTATGCCGGTCTGGATCTTAAGGCCGAGGCGGCCGCGGGCGGCGGTGCCCATGATCTGGACATCATATCGGGTGCCACCGTGACCATCATGATTATCGACGACTCGCTGGTGCGCGGTGGTATCCGGGTGGCCCGGGCGCTGGGGCTGGGTGATCTGGCGCCGCAACTGGCAGAGGGCCCCAGGCGGGTGCTGGATCTGTCGCAGCAAGACGTCCGCGACTGGTCGACCTTGTCGGGCGACGGATCTGTCCGGCGGTTGACGCTGGATATCGGCCAGATCAACGCCGCCTTTGCCGCCACTGGCGATGCGCGCGCCATCAAACGTCCCGAACCCGGCGCGCCGGATGACACCTTTATTGACATGCACATGGCGCTGGTTTCGGTGCCTGCGATCGGCAAATCGCTGTTGGGCGCGGCGGAATATGCCAATCTGACTGGCTGGCTGGAAGAGGGCGATCAGGCGATACTGGTGCTGGG
>Ga0209121_10006046_pt1 | contig 10760 bp, 10 predicted proteins | sample Cruoilmetagenom3_FD_187292 | JGI IMG/M metagenome (GOLD analysis project Ga0209121, IMG submission 187292) | Oil polluted marine microbial communities from Coal Oil Point, Santa Barbara, California, USA - Sample 3 (SPAdes) (version 2) | ecosystem: Environmental > Aquatic > Marine > Oil seeps ...
CGCTCCACCGCTGAGAACAACCGCGGCGAGAGAGCTGAGCAGAATGATAACTCGCTTCATGAGAAGACCCCCTGTCGAAAGCTATGGTCTTCTCCCATTCCGCTAGTAATGGAAGAACTCTGTCCGCTCCGCTCGTTCGTATGCGTACAGTGTTCAAACCGAGTTCCACGGCGTTGGTCCAAACTTTGATTATGTTGTTTTCAAGACTCCGAGCCGCCGGTTTATGGCGTCAAGGGTAGCTCGGACGATTGAGTCCTTCTCGCTCTGCTTCACAAGAGCAGAACCCGCAAAGGTCTGCTCGCCCAGAGGAGACACGTGTGCCACGCATGCGACTGCGACCCGCTCTCGACCAAGCTGCGTCACCGTCACATCCTCGAGCGCGAAGCTATTGGTGTCGTCGGCGTACTGCTCAATGGCATTCAGGGTTGCGAGTGCGACGAGACGCTGTCGCCCGGTCTGACTTGCGGGACCGGTGGCTTCGCCCACGCACTCAACATCACCCAACTCAAGATGAACCGTGACGGTGGAGTGCACGCCAGAGACTGCCGCGTGGATAGAGATAATCTTCGCTCGGTCATCTTTGGGCTTGGAGCCGTTGGACGGCATGACCTCCTGGCCCAACTGAGCAATCGATATCTTCTTGTGATCGATCGATATCCCGAAGCGCGCCATGATCGTCGACTCGACATCACGGACGAGCTGCTTGGGAGACTTGGTGGGAAGTGCGAGGACATGCACCTCGAGAATGTGTCCTTCGGGCGACGCAACAACCCTGACCGCCTTGATTTCGGCGACCTGACACAGCGTGTCTTCGATTTCCTCTATACGAACGTGCGAGATGCTCTGGTCCACTGGAGCCCCCTGCTTCGACGTATGCTGCCAATCGTCTCCATGGAACGGGCGGTGCACTCCTGCGGGCAGGATCGCCCTTGTCGTTATGTCCACTCTAGGTGTCCGAACAGGGCAATGTCAACGAATTTGAACGGTGATGCACGTCACACTTCTTAACGGATTGCCGCGCGGAACAGAGAAGAGACGCCCAATTGGACGTCTCTTCCACTCGACATTCATGGTCCTACTAACCTATGCGAGACTCGATCAATCCGAAGTCTCCATCATGGCGGCGATACAGAACATTGACGGCATCGCTGTCCGACGCATGGAACACGAAGAAGTCATGTCCCAAGAGCTCCATCTGCAAAATGGCCTCATCGAGAGTCATGGGTTTGAAATCCATGACCTTGGTCTTGACCAGTGTGGGCTCAGCCTCTTCGGGCTCCCCCACAGGGAGAACAGGTGCCGCCTGCGTAGCAGAGCGGGAAGAGTGCCGGTCCTGCATCTTGCCCTTGTACTTCCGGAACTGACGCTCCAACTTGTCGGCCGCCAGATCAATCGCGGCATACATATCTGTCGAGGCTTCCTTTGAGCGAATGACCGGACCCTTGGTGAACACCGTGATCTCAGCGACCTGGTTGTTCTCAATGGACGGATTCTTCTCTACATACAACTCGACTTCCGTCGTCATCGACTCATGATCCAGAATCTTGCTCGTGCGTCCAATCTTCTCCTCGGCGTACTCGCGAATGGGAGCTGTGACGGCCATGTGCCGACCCTTGATGATCATCTTCATCGGCTGCCTCCTAGTGAGTGAAGTGCACTACTAATAAGATACCCAGTAGTAACTACTTGATATGACCTAGGAAGTCCTTTGTTCTGTCACTTTTCGGGTGATCGAACACCTCTTCAGGAGTACCCTGTTCCTCGATCACGCCCTCATCCATGAAGATGACTCGATCGGCCACGTCGCGGGCGAAGCCCATCTCGTGTGTGACCACCATCATGGTCATGCCGTCGGCCGCCAGTTTCTTCATGACGTCCAACACTTCGCGCACGAGCTCCGGATCAAGCGCCGACGTAACCTCATCGAACAACATGACGTGCGGATCCATTGCCAATGCGCGAGCCATGGCGACGCGCTGCTGTTGACCACCGGACAGCTGAATAGGATACGAATCTTCCTTGTCCGACAAGCCCACAGCATCGAGCTTCTCGCAGGCAATGCGATCCGCCTCGTCACGCGTGCGCTTGAGCACCTTCTGCTGCGCGAGCATGACGTTGCCCTTCGCAGTCAGATGGGGAAACAGATTGAACTGCTGGAACACCATGCCGACCCGTTCGCGGATCTTGTTGATGTCTGTTTTGGGGTCGGTGATCTCATCATCCTCGATGAAGATCTTGCCGCCCGTTGCCTCCTCGAGCCTGTTCACGCAGCGAAGCATCGTCGACTTACCTGAGCCCGACGGACCCAAGATAACGACGACCTCGCCCTTGGTGATCTCCAAGTCCACACCACGAAGCACCTCGAGCTTGCCGAAGTACTTGTGCAGATTCTCTATACGGACCATTGCCTGGGTCATCTTACGCACTCTCCTTGACGGGCTTGCGAGACCACAAACGGTTGCCCGTTCTCTTTTTCTTTTGCGGACCATGACCCGTTTCAGCAACCGCAAGACGCTCCTCGAGATTTGCCACGAACCGGCCCAATGGGAGCGTCAGCAACAGGTAGAAACCAGCCGCAGCGATATACGGCGACATGTTGAATGTGCGCGCCTGCACCGTACGCGCTTGAAGCGTAAGTTCGAACACGCCGACGGAGAACGCCAGCGAGGTGTCTTTGAACAGCAGAATGAACTCGGACATCATCGTCGGCAGAATGCGTCGCACGGTCTGCGGGATGACGACGAATGCCATGGACTGCGGCACCGTCATTCCCAGCGAACGCGCAGCCTCGAGTTGACCCTTGTGGATCGACTGGATGCCTGCGCGGAAGATCTCAGCCATGTACGCCGACGAGTTGAGTGCGAGCGCGATGATGATGCGGTAGTACTGCGTCGCGTCGACACTGTGCCAGGACCATGACGCGAACGGCCCGAGCGCATCGATGAAGTTCTTGTACCCCGGCAGGAATGTGATCCCGAAGTACACGAGCAGTATCTGAACGAGCAACGGCGTGCCGCGAACCACGTCGATATAGAACGTGGCCGGCCAACGCACCAGGCGAGTCTTGGCCATTTTCATGAATGACATGGCGAGCCCACCGGGCATCGCCAGCATGTAGCCGAAGAAGAGGATGAACACCGCGACCTGGAAGCCCTTCCAGAGCACCGGCAGCGCCTCGGCGATGATCACGGGCGAGAAGAAGAGATGCAGGAACGGCTGATCCTCGATCCAGAGCACCGCGTCCTGAGCGAAATTGGGCGAAGGAACCGCCAGAGTGACCGGCGCGAGCGCGGTCGATGTTGTTCCGTCGAACGAGGAACCCGTGAGTTGATACTCGCCCGGGCTCGGTGTCTCGAGGTTCGCGACAACTACTTCGATCGTGTCAGCGCCTGCAAGCCCGTCCAAGAAGTCGATCTCAAGCGCGCTCTCGGCAACGGTCACATCCGCACCGTCAACCGAGACTTCCACATCACGACCCTTGATCGAGTCGGATCCCATCTGGTCGGGAAACACCAGTTCGACCCGCGTGAGGTCCGTGTCGCCGGGATCGATCGAGATGATGATCTCCCCGACATCAGCGGTCAACTTGGTGATCTCGAGATCCGCGGAGATAGTCGTCTGTGATCCAGCGGCACCCGCCATAGCGGGAAGGCTCGCTGCGACGCAAAGCATCGCAATCACGGCCAGCGAAATACGGCGCATTCTCAGTTGCACGTGAAGGTCTCCTCGAGTTCTGTTGCGGCTGGAATCGCATGGAGCCGACGGCGTTGCCGCCATCGGCTCCATACTACATCACGCTGGAGCGTGATAACCCTCCCCCAGCGAAAGTTCCACGAATCCGAATTACGGACGCTCGCCGAACCACTTCTTGTAGATCTCGTCGTACGTACCATCAGCAATGATGGCATCGAGAGCATCGTTCACTGCATCGCGGAGACCAGTGTTGTCCTCGCTGAATGCAAAACCATACTGCTCGTTGGTGGTGATCTCCTCGACGAGCTTGAGCTCACGAGACTCATCCTTGACGATGTCCGCAGAAATCGGCAGGTCGTTCAGGACGCCAGCCACCTCACCGGTCTGCAGGGCCTGCATGGCCTGCAGAATGTTCTCGAACGGAACCACCGTGGCACCCTCGGGGAGGTTGTTGTTCGCGTACTCCTCACCAGTGGTACCAGACTGGACACCGATCTTCTCGCCGACGAGGTCAGCAAGGGCCGTGTACTCAGAGGAGTTCGCGACAGCCAGCGACTGGTTGGAGTCGATGTAGGCCGTGGAGAAGTCGATGGACTCCTCACGCTCCTCGGTGATCGTCATGGCGGAAGCGATCATGTCGAACTCGGTGCCACCCTGAACGCCGACGATAAGAGCGTCGAAGTTGTAGGTCTTGAACTCGACATCGAGACCCAGCACGTCGCCGACGGCGTTAGCAACGTCAACGTCGAATCCGAGGACTTCGTCGCCCTCGATATACTCGAACGGCGGGTAGGCCGTATCCGAGCCGACGATCAGCTTGCCGTCGGTGATGAGCATGTAGTCAGCCTCGTCCGCAGCCTCATCCGTGGCTTCGTCCGTGGTCTCCTCGGCAACCGGCTCCTCTTCAGTGTCGGCATCGTCACTGGAACAACCAGCGATACCGAACGCACCGAAGCAGAGAGCGAGCGCCAGCAGCAGTACGAGCATCTTGCGTGCGTTCATCGTTCCTCCTTGTGATTCTCCATTTGATTCGGGCACCCGCAGGTGCCTCCGAAATGTCAACTTTACACCAAATGAATCAACTGGTGTTGGCGAAGGGTTCCTTATGCAGAATCATGCTATTGATATGCGATATTGGGCAGAGCACAAGCGGATATTTATGCAAACGACCCGACACAATGTCGGGTCGTTCTTTTCACCTTTTACTTCAACCAACGACAAGAAGAGCATGCCCGCTACTGCGGCAATTCAAGCTCAGGAAGATCGCCAACCCACTTGAAACGAATGGTGTCGAGAACTCCGTCGGCACGCAGTGAGTCGAGCAGAGCGCGGACCTCCGTCTCAAGTTCCATCGCCTCGCTACCCACAACCACACCCACGGGAACCGCCGTGTCGAGCTGCATGGAGAAAGCGATGGCCTCAAAATCTCTCGCGATATAGGCGCCCACCATCGCGTCTCCCGCAACCGCGTCCACCTCGCCGGCCTCAAGAGCATCGAAAGCCTCACGCAATGAGGGGTATGCGGTCACGTAGCCTGTGCCGTACTCATGCTCGAGGTACCAGAACGCTGCGCTCCCCTGCTGCGCCGCAACGTTCATGGCGCCGAGCATGTTCATCTCCACTACGACTCCGTCGCTGGAGAACACCGCGGGAGCGTCGGTCACGTACGAACCGGCGAACCGAAAGGCGGTTGCATACTCCTCATTGAACGGAACCGCGAACACGAGGTCGACGTCACCATTCTCCAGCGCTGCGGATGCCTCATCGAGCGAGATATCCACAGTCTCAAGCTCCAGACCAAGCTCAGTCGCCATGACCGACGCGACATCTACATCGATGCCCGCCTCCATGTCCTTGTCCACCCCGCCAAAGGGCGGATACGATAGATCTATACCGACGCGAAGTACTCCGGCCTCACCGATGACCGGGGGCTCAACGAGCGCTTCGAGTTCGGGCGTCTCCACCTCCGGCTCAGAGTCGGATGAACAGCCGACCACCGCCATCATCGATAGCGCCAACATCAGAGCCAATGCGATCCTGATCGTGCGTTTCATGTTCTGCCTCCTAGCAAGTCAGTGCTTCCGCCCGGCTGACCTGGTATTTGACCCCACACTCGCATACTGGGGATTTTGCTTGATGTGATCTCACTACTGACCCTCTCGCCCGAACAGCCCTTATGGCCGTTGACGGGCGGTACGACTTACCCCTAAGGCGCGCCATGCTCACACACGAACCCGAAAGCTCGAGGTTTACGTGGATCCTTTTGACCGCACCTGCCTTGGACTAGGACCTCGAAAGATCCGCAACCACAGACCCGGGCGGAAGCGAGGACGATTCTAGCAGAATCCCGCAGCCGAGGCTGTGCGATTGATCATTCACAGTCACCACACGCGCGCGACGGCCGCTACCCGCACACGACTCGCGCCTGCCGCCATAAGCACCGCAGCGGCCCCCGAGAGTGTAGCTCCGGTGGTGAACACATCGTCAACAACGAGAATGTCACGCCCCATCGTCTGTCCCGAGAGCGCAAAAGAGTCAAGCGCGTTGGCGGCGCGGTCGTCCCTCCCGAGGCCGCGCTGATCGAGCACCTTCTCGCGTGTGAGCAACTTCTCGTAAGGACGGTCCATGCGACATGCCAACGCCTGAGCAAGCGCCGCCCCATGATCGAAACCGCGTCGGGAGATTGCTGCTCGACTCGCCGGAACACCGCACACCACGTCAGGTTTCCACTCCCTCTCGCGCACAGGGACGACGAGCAGTTCGGCCATCACGCCGGCGAGTCGGCGCTCATGAGAGTCTTTGTGCAGAACCACCATGCGAGACAACGGCGGTTGGAGCAGGCCGGCACTCACTGCATCGACGAATGGGAACTCCGAGTTCCAACACTCGGTACACACGAGCCAGCCGTGCGGAGCTCCGCATCGAGGGCACGCAGTCTCTGGGTCCACGAGCGCGAGGCTCTCTCTGCAGGTTTCACACAGCAGCGAACCTGGCAGGTCGCACCCTGCGCAGCGGGTGGGCCAGAGCAGCTCGCGCAGACCCTCGACAAGAATGCCCACAACGCCCCTCTCGGTGCGTCTGCGAGATGTCTACCCCAGGGCCAGCTGCATCAAGGGAAGCGTGATGACGGACCCCACGGTGGTCACCAGGATCGCCGACGCGATGAAGTCAGTGTCCAGCTTGAACCGTGCCCCGATCACGAGTGTGAGCATCATGGACGGCATACCCGCCTCGAGCACCACGAGCCGTACCGCATCATAGTCCGACAGCAGGACCGGCCCCACGACGAGAGCGATCAGCGGTGCCAACAGAAGTCGGATCGCCAGCAGAACCGTGAGCGGGATCGTATACCTGCGAAAGGTCCCGGGACGCAACGAGATGCCCACCGTGATCATGATCAGCGGCACCACCAGACTGGACAGAACGCCCAACCAATCCATTACCGGTTCCGGAATATCCCACCAACGCAGGGCGAGGCCTGCCATAAGTGCGATCACCGCTGGGAACGTGAGTATCTCCTTCAGCGGACGTACCGGACCGTTGTCCGACGCACCCTTCCGCTGGGCGATGAGGAGCCCGACGATCAGGAGCGCCATCACCGTGCCGAACACGTCGAAGAAGATGGCGCGCACAAGACCGGTATCTCCCAGAAACTCCTGCGCGACCGGATAGCCAATGTAGCCGGTATTACCCAGCGCAGCAGCGAGCACGAAGCCGCCGGACGTACGGCTCGAAAGACCGAGGAATTTGCAGACGTACCACGAGATCGCGACTACGACTCCGAACGTGATCCAGGCAATCGCTGCGACACCAGCGAGCTCGGCCTCGAGCTGTGCGGGCTGCACCGCGCGGAAAATGAGTGCGGGAAGGCCCACGTACACGATGATGTTGTTGATGGGCCGCGCGTCCTCAGACTTGACCAGACCAGAGACACGCAGCACCCACCCGATGCCGACGATCGCAACGAGTGCCAGGAGGATACGCGCTAGTTCGAGGAACACGCGGGCTCCCCGCTGCTAGGTGGTCTGCCCAAGCTCGTGCAGCCCGCCCGAACCCATGCATATGGCACCGAGCGGGAATTCGTAGCTTCCTGATGCATCCGGGCGAATCACTCCACGCTCGGTGATGATGGCGGTGATGAACTCCGCAGGTGTCACATCGAACGCGGGGTTGAACACGGGTACGTTCACGGGAGCAATGCGTGCCCATCCATCGAACTGGAAGCTTCCGCCTTTGCGGCTCACCTGCAACTTGTGGCCCCGACCGAATCCGAACTCGTGCGCCGACTCCTTTGTGAGCGCATCGAAGACGCGCGTCTCCTCGGCAGATGGTGCCTCGAGCACCGCGGACCACGTGACGCCGGTGACCTCATCGTGATCACGCTCTTCGATGGGGATCTCATCGCCGGAACCGATCGTGAGATCGACCGTGGATGTCGGGGCAGCGATGTAGAACGGAATGTTGTGCTGCTTGGCCAGAACGGCCAGGCCATAGGTGCCTATCTTGTTGGCGGTGTCACCGTTGGCGGCTATACGATCCGCGCCGACCACGATCGCATCGACGCCCCCGCCGCGCATGATGCTCGCCGACATGTTGTCGGTGATGAGCGCACACGGCACGCCCGCCATCATGAGCTCCCACGCGGTGAGGCGCGCGCCCTGCATGACAGGTCGGGTCTCATCGACCCACACGTGCTCGATCTTGCCCTGCTCGTGTGCGCTGAAGATCACGCCGAGCGCAGTGCCAAAGAACGCAGTGGCAAGCGAGCCGGCGTTGCAGTGGGTGAGGATCTTGGAGCCTGGCTCGAGGAGCTCGGCACCGTGAAGTCCGAGAGCGCGGTTGCGCGCCTCGTCTTCCGCGACCATGTTCTTGGCCTCCTGAACGATCAGTGCCCTGAGCTCCGACAACGACAGGTCTCTGTTGTCATATGCGAGTACGAGCATGCGCTCGGCACCCCAGAAGAGGTTCACGGCAGTCGGGCGAGTCTGGGTGATGGCCTCGACGACCTTGCCCATCTCGTCTAGGAACTGCTGCATCTCTTCGATCTCGCCCGCTTCATTCTGCGCCCAGACAGCGACGCCCAGAGCGGCTGCGACACCCAGAGCCGGTGCCCCACGGACCGCCATACCCTTGATCGCCCAACACACACCCTCGTGCGTGTCGCATTGGAGTATGTCGCCGACGAGCGGCAGCCTCGACTGGTCGATCAGCCGTACGCTGTCATCCTCCCACCATATGGTGCGAGGAAGTCGATCAGCGCCGACGGGCTCGCCGGCTGTATTCTGGCTCGAATCGTCCTGCGGGGCGTCCTGGATGTCCTTGTCAGTCATGCTCGCTCCTTGAAATGCGTGGGAATCTACGTCGAATCTGCAGTACTAGACCGTACCCTCCTGCCAGGAAGCCAAGTACGCCTCCTGCTCAGCGGTGAGCACGTCGATTGCGACACCCATGCTCTGAAGCTTGAGGGCCGAGATGGATGCATCGATATCGGCGGGCACCGGATGCACACCGGGTGCCAGAGAAGCTGCGTTCTTGACCATCCACTCAGCGGCCAGCGCCTGGTTGGCGAAGCTCATGTCCATGACACTCGCGGGGTGACCCTCGGCGCAAGACAGGTTGACCAGACGACCATCAGCGAGCAGATAGATCACACGACCGTCGGTCATGGTGAACTCCTCGACCAGCGGACGAACCTCACGCTCGGAAACGGCCATCTCACGCAGCGCGGGGATATTTATCTCAACATTGAAGTGGCCCGAGTTGCAGATGATGGCGCCATCCTTCATGACCTCGAAGTGGTGCTTGTCGATGGTGTGCACGTCGCCGGTCACGGTGATCCAGATATCGGCGAGCGCAGCGGCCTCCATGGCGGGCATCACGCGATAGCCGTCCATGACGGCCTCGAGTGCCTTGAGCGGCTCGACCTCACACACGATGACGTTGGCGCCCAGACCCTCGGCACGCATGGCTGCACCGCGACCACACCAGCCGTAGCCGGTGATAACCACATTGCGACCGGCGATGAGGCGATTGGTGGCGCGGATGATGCCGTCGATCGTGGACTGGCCGGTACCGTAGCGGTTGTCGAAGAGGTGCTTGGTGTCCGCGTCGTTGACCGACACGATCGGGTACTTGAGCGCGCCGTCGGCGGCCATCGCCTTGAGACGAATGACACCCGTCGTTGTCTCCTCGGTGCCACCCACGATGTACTGGAGCATCTCGGGGCGCTCGGCGTGAATGCGACCGACAACATCAGCACCGTCGTCCATGGTGATCTGCGGCTTGTGCTCGATCGCAGCGTCAATGTGAGAATAGTAGGTCTCGGTGTCCTCGCCCTTGATCGCGTAGGTGCGGATGCCGTACTCGGCAACTAGGGCTGCGGCCACATCATCTTGCGTGGAGAGCGGATTACTGGCGCACAGCACGATCTCTGCGCCACCAGCCTTGAGGGTGCGCATGAGGTTCGCCGTCTCGGTAGTGACGTGCAGGCAGGCTGCGGTACGCATGCCAGCGAGAGGCTTCTCCTCCTCAAAACGCTTCCGGATCGAGGCGAGCACGGGCATGTCTTTGTCGGCCCACTCGATGCGTGCCTTGCCGGCTGCAGCGAGACCGAGGTCCTTCACGTGATGTTCCATGGAAAACTCCTTCGACAGTCACTGAACAGTTGAGCATTCAGATGGATTACAACCTACGCAGTATAGCAATCATGAGACGAGTAAGGGACTCGGCTGCGACACGCCCCGCCTCGAGCACTTCGACATGCGACAAACCCTCTCCTGCGGCCACGTTGGTGACGAGAGAGAACCCAAGAACGCGAATGCCTAACGCACGGGCGGCGATGACCTCGGGCACGGTGGACATGCCAACCACATCGGCACCCGTCGAACTCAGATACGCAACCTCTGCGGGAGTCTCGTAACTTGGACCGAGCAGTCCCGCATAGATGCCGTCAACGAGCGTCAGACCCTCTTCATCGGCCGCGGCCTTGGCCACATCACGCAGGCCGGGGTCGTACGCATCACGCATGGGGATGAACGGATTTCCGCCTTCGGGGCCGGGCCAGCCGG
>Ga0209121_10006049_pt1 | contig 10759 bp, 11 predicted proteins | sample Cruoilmetagenom3_FD_187292 | JGI IMG/M metagenome (GOLD analysis project Ga0209121, IMG submission 187292) | Oil polluted marine microbial communities from Coal Oil Point, Santa Barbara, California, USA - Sample 3 (SPAdes) (version 2) | ecosystem: Environmental > Aquatic > Marine > Oil seeps ...
GTCTGAACTAGGTCAGGGGGCGAAATTGACTGATTGCCCACGAAGCCGTGTGAACAATCGTGCCATTTCATAATCCATATGCTTGTAGCGATCTTCGCCCTTCATTTCCTTTGAGAGTTAATAGTAAACATATTATCAATTGTCTTGCCGAAAGGACCTTATATTATATCCCGTTTTTGACGAAACAGTTCGTTGGCTGATTTACCACCCCGGTCTGGCTGAGGTGTCGTGTTCCAGATATTCGTAACTAAAGCAAGCCATTTATTTGCGTCCTCTACAGACTTGAACTTTCCTCCTCGCTTGACAATCTCTTCTACGAATCCATCGAAATCGCTAGCCGTCATGTATGATAACACAATATTTTTCCATTCCTCTGGTCGCATAATGAGTTTCATTCGCCCTGCCTTCTTCGCTGCCTCAGACATTCGAGCCACCGCTGCCTCAAGCGTATCATCAGTGGGATGTTCGATGTTCTGCAATTCCTTCGGAACTTTTACTCTCCCTTGTAAGAATCTCTCTATCTCTATGGGACTAGGTTGAGTGCTTTTCAAGCGTGAACGCATTCCAGGACCCAAGCGGATTGGCCATGCTGACCAGCCGGGAGCAGGCAGCCATTGATTGCGGACAGTGGGCACGATATGTATACAAAGAGTACTCCCCTTCTGGAGAATGTGGCTTAGCATATGGCTATTTACTTCAAATTCCTCATCTTCTAGCTCCAAATAGAAACCTTGGCCAGAAATAACGCTGGTAACCACAGCCACGACATATCTTGCATTCCGGATTGACTTCAGTGCTGAGCTAAGCACTGGCTTTTTCAGTATGGCATCAGCCGCTAGTTCGCCGGGATGTCGACCATCAGCTAGCTTAAAATTAAAGACAAACCAACCCAGAAACCGCCGCTCTCGACTATCAATGTCTCCAGTATCAGCCAAGTAGTTAACTGGCTCTGAATCCTCATAACCGAAGAAATTACCTCGAGCACCTGCCCGAATATCAGCAATAGCTTCGCTCTTAGCGCACCATTCAACTAATTGCTCTATTATGCTAGAAGTCAATGCCATGGGTCACTCCTAAGATAAGCTTACACCTATATCGTCAAGCCACTCCAAGACTCTTTCCTTCATTTTATCATCCTTAAAGTGAAACCACCTTTCCCTCTCCTCAGAATAGCGAGCCAGCACATCTTTAAATCGGCGAAAGGCACCCTTACCATTTATAGCTGTTTCAAGCAATTCTGCAAGGTGCTCATCTTCCACAGCAGCAACGAAATCTTCCATATCTCTATAGCCTTTATAGGGCTCAGCTCGAGGCATTGGCTCATAGTGGTCAGGATTTTGGTCAATTTTGTCCTTTATTTTTTCAGCGTCCATGTAATTAGAGATGAACAGAATCTCACCAGTCTTCAAGTCGAGGTAATAATTATGCTCATAAGAGCTGTCCTCCAATGCTGAGCAAAGCTCAGCCAAGTCTATTTTTAGTGTCTTCTGTTCCCCCATATGCTAGACTCCGTTTATTGGGGTATTTCATAACTCGCTTATATTATAGTGCAAAGGTTAAAAACACAAAAGCTGGCAGGCTGATAGGTTTGAGGGAGATGGGCCAGGCCAAAAATCACCCCTGAATTTAAGTTCTCCGGCCATTAGTTCGTGGAGTTTTGGAAGTTTAGCTTGATGGTCATCTGGGATTCTCGCTGACTAATAGTTAAGAGTTACTCTTGAGTTGAGGCAAGTGGATAAAACCACAACTATCAGCTATAATCAGTTAAGTCGTGCCCACTCTCTATATTATCGCTACTCCCATTGGCAATCTGGAGGATATCTCTTTGCGCGCCTTGCGCCTTTTGAAGGAGGTGAAGCTCATTGCTGCCGAAGATACACGCACAACACGACACTTGCTTAGTGCCTATAATATAAGGACCCCCGTGACTAGCTACTATGAGCACAGTAGACGAGCCAAACTTGATTATCTATTGGGTTGTCTTGAGGAAAAGGATGTGGCTTTAGTTTCTGAAGCTGGCATGCCGGGGTTAAGCGATCCTGGTTACGAGCTTATCGCTGCTGCTATTGACCGTGGGATTCCTGTAGTGCCTGTTCCTGGCGCTTCAGCGGTGATTGCTGCCTTAGTGGTTTCTGGGCTGCCGACTGACCAATTCCTTTACCTTGGTTTTTTGCCTCGCCGTCATGGACAAAGACAGCGTCTTCTTAATTCTATCGCTGATGAACCAAGAACTATAGTGGCTTTTGAGGCTCCACATCGCTTCGGAGAAACTTTGGGTGATATTCAGGAAATTTTAGGAGATAGGCAACTAGCGGTATGTCGCGAGCTTACCAAGGTTCATGAAGAGGTCTTCAGGGGCAAAGTGAGCCAGGCGAGGGAACATTTCACTGAGTTGAAAGGGGAGTTTACCTTAGTTATCAAGGGTAAGCCCCGAGGGGAGATTGAGGTTACTGAGGAGGTGGAAAGAAAGTTTCGAGAGCTTTGTCATCAGGGGATTAATGCTAAGGAGGCAATATCTCAAATGTCTGAACTTAGTGGCTTATCGAGAAGGAAGCTCTATCAAACTTGGTTAAAATTTAAGTAGGTGTTTAGCCACCTCCTATGTCGTCCTGGGTCCCTAGATTCTTCGCTTCGCTCAGAATGACATTAGGGGGATGATTACAAATTTAAGAAGGGGGATTAAAAATGCGCCGTGGCTGTATTGCTGTAGGTAAGGTTCAATGTGATGGCTGTCACAGATTTCTTGAATGTGGTGAGCGTTATTTAACAATTGATGATGAGGAGGGGAAGAAGCAGCATCTTTGTGTTGATTGCTGCCTGAGCCGAGGTTATGCTTCCTATAGGATGGAGAGGGGAGAGCAAATGATTATTTTTTTCCCTGAAGACTAAGTATAATATAGTAACTGCAAAACTTTTTGTAATCCTTCCTTCAAGCTCCTTTCAGGGGAGAAGGACTTTTATAAGACATTATGTGTGATACTATTAGCATGCTTTCAGGAGAAGCTTTTGAGTGAGCGAATTCTTATAGGTGTTGCCTGGCCTTATGCCAATGGTTCTCTGCATTTAGGGCATATCGCTGGGGCATATCTACCAGCAGATATTTTTGCTCGTTATCATCGGCTCAAGGGCGACGATGTGCTGATGGTTTCAGGCAGTGACCAGCATGGGGCGCCAATTACAATTCGTGCTGAACAGGAATCTACCACGCCGCAAGAAATAGCAGCTAAATATCACCAACAATTTGTTGATTGCTGGCAGAAGCTAGGTATTTCCTTTGACCTTTTTACCACTACGGGCACTGCAAATCATGCTCAGGTTACCCAGGACATATTCCTTACCTTGCTCAACAAGGGCTACATCTACAAGGATAAGATGCTTCAGGCTTATTGCCCTAAGTGCCAGCGTTTTCTTCCTGACCGCTATTTGGAAGGCACTTGTCCATATTGTGGCTTTCCCAAAGCGAGAGGGGATGAATGTGATGAGTGTGGCAAGCCTTTAAATTCTTTGGAGCTTAAGGAGACTCATTGTTATATATGTTCTACTCCAGTGCGTTTTGAATCTTCTGAGCACTTCTTTTTGCGCCTTACTTCTTTTCAGGATAAGTTGAAGGCGTGGGTAAGGGAGCAGACTCATTGGCGGCATAATGTGCTTAGCACAACATGGAAATTTCTGAATGAAGGGCTAAAGGATAGAGCTATAACTCGTGATTTGGATTGGGGAATACCTATACCGCAATCAGGTTTTGAGCATAAATGTATTTATGTGTGGTTTGAGGCAGTTATCGGTTATTTATCAGCAAGTAGGGAGTGGGCAAAATTACATGGTGATGATTCAGCCTGGCAAGCTTTCTGGCAAGGTGACAGTAGGAGTTTTTACTTCGTTGGCAAGGATAATATTTTTTTCCATACCCTTGTTTGGCCAGCGATGCTGATGGGTTATGGTGGTTTAAATCTTCCTTATGATGTTCCTGCTAATGAGTTTTTGACTATTGAGGGCAGGAAGCTTTCCACCAGTAGAAATTGGGCTATTTGGCTTCCTGATTATTTAGAGCGGTATGAGCCAGATCCTCTAAGGTATGCCCTAGCGGCGAATATGCCTGAGACTGGAGATAGTAATTTTTCCTGGCATGAATTCCTTCGTCGCAATAATAATGAACTGGTGGCTACTTATGGCAATTTAGTTCATCGTGTTCTCACTTTTTCCTACCGCAATTTTGAAGGAACCGTGCCCATACCGGGTGAGCTTGATGGACAAAGCCAGGAATTGCTTCATAAAGCTGAGACTACCCTAGGCAGTGTGGATAGTCTGCTCTATCGGTGCAACTTTAAGGGAGCGATGGGAGAGGCAATGATTTTGGCTCAGGAAGCTAATCGTTATCTTGACGAGCAAGCTCCTTGGAAGACGATTAAGAAGGAACCACAGGCTTCAGCTAAATCCATCTACGTTGTTCTATCCCTGTTGTCAACCTTGAAAACCATTTTCTATCCCTTCCTTCCTTTTAGCTCTGAGAAGCTGCATAAGCTTCTTGGCTTCGATGGCAGTGTGAAAGAAGTCGGATGGAAATTCCAGCCTCTGCCTCCAGGGCAGAAACTTCCTCCGCCACAGCCATTATTTGTCAAGCTAGATGATAGCATTGTGGCTCAAGAAACCAGCCGACTTGGCTTTGTATCTGAAGTATCGGGCAAAAATGATTGCACTATTCGCCCGCAATGACAGGGAAAAAATGAAGTGAAGAACCTCGTGGAACTTGATGCTATTTATGAACCTATCCAGAAAGAGTTGCAGGAGCTCGAGCAAAAGTTAAAAGCGGCTATAGATGTTGATGTCCCTATTTTATCCCTGCTACTGGATTATGTGCTGGAGAGTAGCGGTAAAAGAATCCGCCCTGCTATCACCCTGTTTGCCGGGAAGTTGAACCATTATGATTTAGACCTTCTTTTGCCTGCGGCGTCAGCCATAGAATTCCTTCATTCAGGGTCATTAGTCCACGATGATGTTGTGGATAATTCGACGAAGCGTCGTGGCAAATTAACGGTCAACAGTCTGTGGGGTGATACAAATGCTGTGCTCCTTGGTGATTACCTTTTTGGCAAAGCTGCTAGCTTAGTGATAGCTATAGGAAGTGTCAGGGTTACAGAACTTTTCAGCCGAGCCGTCATGAATATTATTGCTGGCGAATTAAGGCATAAAGCAGCTATTAGCAACCAGCAGTCAGCTATAAAAGAAGCTCGCCATAATTACTATCGCTGGATTGGTGCCAAGACAGCTTGTCTTTTTTCCGTGGCAGCGGAATCAGGAGCAATTTTAGGTCAAGCCCCTGAGGAGGCAATCCGAGCGTTAGAGGATTATGGGTATAATTTTGGCATGGCTTTTCAGGTGGTAGATGATATTCTGGATTTTATCGGGGATGAAGCAGAGCTGGGTAAACCTCTTGGCTCTGATTTAAGTCAAGGAATATTGACTCTGCCGACAATACTTTTTCTGGAACGTTATCCTGAAGATGGAGTAGTTAAGGAAGCGATGGGAAGTAACGATACCGTAAATGTAAAGTTGGCTGTGGAGAGGGTTAGTCAATCGGTTATCATCCGAGGATGTTTCGACATTGCCTCCGATTTTTGTCATCGAGCCTGCCAGAGCTTGAAAAACTTGCCTGATTATCCCTCTCGTTCACATCTAATAGATTTAGCCCACTATGCTGTGCAGCGGAAGAAGTGACTTAACCATTTGCACTGGTATCATTTTGAAGGGGTAAAGCAGATGAATGCTTAAGAGATGATAATGTTTTTAGCTAGGAGTTGGTTGTGGTGTTAGCCCTTCAAATAGCTTGTTAAGCTCCGGCTCCTCTAGAGTTTCATGAGCAATAAGTTGCTCTGCTATTTGTTTTAATTTTGCCTTCTTCTCGGTCAAGATTTTCTTGGCAGTATTATAGGCGTGTTGGATGATGTTATGCACCTCTTCGTCAATATCTTGAGCCACCTTCTCTCCATAATCCCTTTGTTCACTGATCTCGCGACCCAGAAAGACGAGTTCCTGTTTTTGCCCAAAAGTTCGTGGACCTAATTTCTCGCTCATTCCATATTCAGTAACCATTTTTCTAGCTAGTTTAGTTGCTTGTTCTAAATCATTTTGCGCTCCTGTAGATACTTCTCCAAAGGCAATTTCCTCAGCAGCATGTCCACCCAAGCTTACTGCCAATCTATCATTAAACTGAGACTTAGTCCACAGGTAGTGGTCTTCAGTCGGCAGGAAACGTGTCCAGCCCCCCATCATGCCACGAGCAATAATGGAGACCTTGTGCACTGGATCGGCATTAGGCAACATTTTAGCGGTTAAGGCATGTCCGCTTTCGTGAAAAGCAATTATCTCCTTTTCCTTGGGGCTTATTACGCGACTTTTCCTTTCTGGCCCAGCGATAACCCGATCAGCAGCATCTTCGAGTTCCTTTAGTGTGACATCTTTGCGATTGCGTCGGGCAGCTAAGATGGCGGCTTCATTAATTACATTAGCCAGGTCAGCACCGCTGAACCCCGGTGTTCCCTTAGCTACTGTTTCCAAGTTGACTTCTTTGGCTAGTGGCTTGCCCTTGGCATGTACCTTTAGAATAGCATTGCGTCCATTTATATCAGGTAAATCGATGATGATATGGCGGTCAAAACGACCGGGGCGTAATAAGGCTGGGTCAAGGACATCAGGGCGGTTGGTGGCAGCTATGACGATGACATTGGTATTGGTATCAAAGCCGTCCATTTCAGCCAAGATTTGATTTAGAGTTTGCTCCCTTTCATCGTGTCCCCCGCCCAAGCCGGCGCCACGATGTCGGCCTACAGCGTCAATTTCATCCACAAACATGAGACAAGGTGTATTGCGCTTAGCTTGCTCAAAGAGGTCTCTAACTCTGGCAGCACCAACGCCAACAAACATCTCCACAAATTCGCTACCGCTAATGGAGTAGAAAGGCACCTTGGCTTCCCCAGCTATGGCTTTAGCTAATAATGTTTTGCCTGTCCCTGGCGGCCCCACCAAGAGTACGCCTCGGGGTATATGCCCCCCCAAGGCGTGGAATTTCTGGGGCGATTTAAGAAATTCCACTACTTCTTGAACCTCTTCCTTTGCCTCATCGGTTCCGGCAACATCGGCGAAAGTTACAGTGGGCTTGTTGTCCGAGCTTAACCTCGCGCGGCTCTTACTGAAGTTGAACGCCTGGGTGCCAGCGCCACGGGCTGAGCGGAAGAAGAAGTAGAATAATAGCCCAAGCAGCATAATGGGCAAGACGACTTGCAGGGCTATCATTCCCCAGTCACGGCTACTAGGTTTAACGTCGATTTTTATTCCTCCTTCTCCGAGGATTACACCTTCCTCTGTGAGGTAATTGCGTAGAGCATCAGTGTCACCATTAAATGCCGACTTATATATTGCCTCCTTATCCTGTAAGCCAAGCAAGTTCTCTCCGTCTTGTTTGATTACACTGATTTCCCCTTGTTTGGCTTTATCGATGAATTCTGGTAAACCTACATTTTTAGGGCTGCTGCTATGGGGCAAAAAGGCAAATACGAGAGCCAATGCTACTACTAAGAGTAGCAAATAGAAAAATCCGCTATGCCACCAATTCGATTTCATATTCGATTCTATTATATCAAAAATACTTCAAATAGAAAAATCAACCTCTATGTTTAACACACTCTCGGCGGAAGCAAGAAGCAAATTTGTCATTTATAACCATAATATAGAGGGTAAAAGAGCATTAGTCAAACTCTGCTCAGCAATTCTGCTTGTCATTCTGAGCGCGTGAGCCGCAGCCCTGACTCTGAACAAAGTGAAGAAGAGGGGAGAATTTACAGCCCCTTCGCTGCATCTTCAATTCCTTCTTATCGTCAGGACTCAGAGCTTCAGCCCAAGGTGACAGTGACACAACTTCCTGACAAAATTTACTGAAAGTAGTATAATATTTTTAAAGGGGGTGAATACCTTTCTGGAAGCGGAAGAGATAGCGCGCATGGCTACAGAACTTGCCTCTGAGAAGCAAGCAAACGATATTACTATGTTAGATGTAAGGGGGCTGTGTTCATTCGCGGATTATTTTGTTATTTGCACTGGAGATACTAAACGTCATATTGAAGCTATTTGGCAAGGTATCGATGAGCTGATGAGGCATAGAGGTATTGTGCCTCATCATCGTGAAGGAACCTCTGATTCAGGTTGGATGCTTGCTGACCTTGGTTCGGTCATTGTTCATATATTTGCTCCAGAAGAACGGGATTATTACCAACTGGATAAGCTTTGGGATAAAGCGCTTCCTGTGATTAGAATTCAGTGAGTTTAACTAATCCATTTATCAAGCTCCCTATTGTAATCAAAGGTTTCCTCTTCTGAGAAGAACGAGTCTATTTCCTCGGCGGCATTTTTTAGTGAGTCAGAGCCGTGGATTAGGTTATATCCAATATCAATGCCGAAATCACCTCTAATGGTGCCAGAGTGGGCTTTGGCAGGGTCGGTTTCCCCCATCATTTGCCTTATTATTTCTACAGCATTTTCTCCTTGGAAGACGATGGCTATGATAGGGCTAGAAGTAATGAAATTTACCAATCCATCGAAGAAAGCCTTGCCTTTATGGACAGCATAATGACGTTGGGCTAAGGCTTTATCCATGTGTAGCATTTTCATAGCCACGAGTTTGAGTCCTTTTCTCTCAAAGCGAGAGATGATTTCACCTGCCAAGCCTCTCTGGATGGCGTCAGGCTTGATAAGCACTAAGCTTCTTTCCATTTTTAATTGGCACCTCCCGTCTATGTATATCGGATTAAGGTAATTAAATCTACCTCTTCTGAGGAATTGACTACTTGGTCGGCTTCACTTAGTCCCCGCTTAGGATGGGTACTGGCTACTGCTAGACAGCTCATTCCGGCAGCCTTGGCTGCTTTGACACCAAGGGGGGAATCTTCGATTACAACGCAGTCCTTAGGCTCAGCCCCTAGCTTTTCAGCAGCTAAAAGATATATTTGTGGGCTTGGCTTGCTTTCAGCTACTTCATTGCCACAGACAACGCAGTTAAAGGATTCTTTTATACCAAGTTCCCCAGTGACTAAATCAATGTTTTCCTTTGGTGCTGAAGAGGCTAGAGCTAGCTTAAAGTTTCCCTTCTTAATTGTATCCAGTAATTTAATTACTCCAGGGAATGGCTTAATATTTCCCTTTGCCTTGGCTTGGAAAGTCGTTTCCTTTTCGTGAGCTATGATTTTGATATCTTCTTCACAAAGTTTCTCTCCGAGAACGCTGTGAATTATGAAGTCATTTCTGGTGCCAAAAAGCTTGACAAAATCTTCCTTAGTAAATTTTATCCCCCTTTTGGCAAAAGTCTCCTGCCAAGCAGCAAAGTGAAACGAGATAGAATCAGCAATAACCCCATCCATGTCCCAAAGAATTGCTCTTTTCGATCGTCTCCAAACATAGAACAAGGAGCTATCTTCAGCTATAACCGTGTTATCTTTAAGGGCAAGCACTCCCTTGGTTTCTACTAACCTTTTTGTCAGTTTGGTGACCCAGGCGGAGATTTGGATTGGTTCATTGATAGGCGCCACATGTTTAAATCTTAGCTCACTTTTAGCAGTAACACCGAAATCAATCCCACAGCAAAGGATAGCGTAAGCGGTTATTTCATCGAGGAGGGTGTAAAGAATGCCACCATGAACCACATTATCCCAGCCTTGGTGATATTCTCTTGGGGTAAACTCAGCCTTAACTTTTTCACCATCATAAACAGGTTTCAACTTTAGCCCTATAGGGTTTTCTTCGCCACAGCCAAAGCAAAGCTTGGTTGAGTACTCAACATCTAAATTTTGGATTTTCACCTATTGTCCTCCTTTGCTTAGGTTTTGTTATATGGGGAGGGCGAAGGTATAGAGGTTGCAAGGTAACTAAATCATCGTGCTCCCCTGCAGTAAGCTTTTGCCAACCTAACATAGCTAAGAAACCAGCTCGCCGCAACCTAACGGCGGGTTGTGGTATTATAGCTTGTTTGCCTAAATTTTGTCTTATTTCATTTGCTATCTCGGGAGGGATTTCACCACAAAAAAGCGTTTCCTGATCGATTCGCTGGCACAAAGCCTCAACAGTAGTTAAATGTTCTTCCTCTAAGCAATGCCATTCATTATTCTTTTGCTGATAAAGGGCGGTGGCAATTTCCTCGCGACCAACTTTGTGAATGGGACATAATAGCAAATCGGTATAAGCAAAGGGGTAAGCTTCAGCTTCCAGAGTGCTTATACCAAGCAAAGGAATGTTTAACGAGAAAGCCAACCCCTTGGCTGTGCTTATTCCCACACGCAGCCCGTTAAAACTCCCCGGACCTTTAGCTACGATAGTTGCTTCCACGAAATTTGGTTCTATCTTAGCTTGTTCAAGCAGACGGACCAAATTTGGCAACAGTTCTACAGTGTGGTTTTGTGCTGATTGCCAAGTTAGCTCGGTTAAAATCTCACCCTTATGAGATAAAGCAATGCCAGCGATATTAGAAGAAGTATCTATAGCTAATTCCATGGCAAAGAAATCCAGAATCCTAATTTCTAAACTCTAAACAAATCCTAACAAATATCAAAAATCAAATTTTGCGAAGCAAAAAGGGGACTAAATAAGGAACATTCATTTTAGTTTTGCCAAAGGCAAATAAAATTACAATTCAAAATGCAAAAAAGCTTTACTAAACTGATTTTTAAATTTTGCTCTGTCATTTTGCATTTTTACTTTTGCCTTTTGATTTTCTTTT
>Ga0209121_10006050_pt1 | contig 10756 bp, 9 predicted proteins | sample Cruoilmetagenom3_FD_187292 | JGI IMG/M metagenome (GOLD analysis project Ga0209121, IMG submission 187292) | Oil polluted marine microbial communities from Coal Oil Point, Santa Barbara, California, USA - Sample 3 (SPAdes) (version 2) | ecosystem: Environmental > Aquatic > Marine > Oil seeps ...
CGTATTAGCAGACAACTTTGACGCCACTATCTCTAAAGAGCAGTTTCAAAGCTTACTGGATGCAAGCGGCCTTTCTGATAAAGAAGCTCGCCTAGCTTTACTGCCAATCGCAGCAGCATACTCTTATGCGCCACTTTCTGACTTCTATGTTGGTGCCATCGTGCGTGGCCTATCTGGTCGCCTGTACTTCGGTGCAAACTTGGAAATTGCAGGTGCACAACTTGGTCAAACAGTTCATGCTGAACAATCAGCCATCAGCCACGCTTGGATGAAGGGTGAAGAAGGCCTTTCTGATATCACGATCAACTTCAGCCCTTGTGGTCACTGTCGCCAATTCATGAACGAACTGACAACGGCAAAAGAACTTAAAGTTCAATTACCACAGCGTGATGAAATGTCACTGCAAGAATACCTACCTGACTCTTTCGGCCCTGCTGATTTGGGCATCACAACTGGCCTAATGACTAAGCTGGATCACCAGTACACATCAGAAGAAACGAGCCCTGTTGTGGTAAGCGCACTAACAGCATTAAACCGTAGCCATGCTCCCTACACAAAGAACCTAAGTGGCGTCTCGCTACAACTGACAACAGGTGAAATCTTTACAGGTGCATACGCAGAAAACGCGGCATTCAACCCTAGCCTACCGCCATTACAAGTCGCGCTTGTTCAACTTAAACTGGCTGGCTTCGATTTCGAGCAGATCGAAAACGCTGCCTTAGTTGAAATTGCCGATGGTAGCATCAGTCACCTAGCCGATACTCAGTCTACGTTAGAGGCGATTAACCCTGACATTCCAGTTACTTACTTAGCAATCTAAGTACATCTGGTTAACAATATTTTAAATAAGCAGCCCTATTTTATAGAGCTGCTTTTTTTATACTTCAAATTCATGCGACAACCCGCGCAAACGTTTGCTTTTATCCTTTAAATAAGTATGATCACCCCGTTTAAATCAATCGTTCAAAAGATCGGAAGGAATTTCTATGTTTGGTACCGCTACTCGTGAAAATGCTACTCGTGTACTTCTATTAGGTTCAGGTGAACTGGGTAAAGAAGTTGCTATCGAGTGCCAACGTTTAGGTTTGGAAGTTATTGCATGTGACCGTTACGCTGATGCACCGGCTATGCAAGTTGCACATCGTAGCCATGTATTAGACATGTTGGACAGCGATGCACTGCAAGCTGTCATTGAACTAGAAAAACCAGATTATGTGGTTCCAGAAATCGAAGCTATTGCCACCAGCAAGCTGGTAGAGATGGAAGCGCAAGGCCTAAATGTCGTTCCCACAGCGAACGCGACTAAGTTGACGATGAACCGAGAAGGTATCCGTCGTCTAGCGGCTGAAGAGTTAAAACTGAGCACATCTCCATATCGCTTCGCGGACACATTTGAAGATTTCTCAGCAGCGGTAGAATTCGTAGGTATGCCTTGTGTGGTTAAGCCTGTTATGAGTTCATCAGGCAAAGGCCAAAGCGTTATTAAAACACAAGACGATATTCAAAAGTCTTGGGATTACGCACAAGAAGGTGGTCGCACTGGCGCTGGTCGTGTGATCGTTGAAGGCTTTATCGATTTTGATTACGAAATCACGCTGCTGACTGTTCGTGCTGTTGATGGTGTTCATTTCTGCGCGCCTATCGGTCACCGCCAAGAAGACGGTGATTACCGTGAATCATGGCAACCGCAATTAATGTCAGACAACGCACTAAAAGCGGCGCAATACACTGCAGAGCAAGTCGTTAACGCACTGGGCGGTCACGGTATCTTTGGTGTGGAACTGTTCGTTAAAGGCGACCATGTTATCTTCAACGAAGTATCCCCTCGCCCACACGATACTGGCTTAGTGACTTTAATGTCTCAAGATTCCTCTGAATTCGCGCTACACGTTCGCGCATTTACTGGCATGCCGATTAAGTCAATTACTCAATATGGTCCGTGTGCATCTGCCGTTATCTTAGGCCAAGGCACTTCAAACAACATTCGTTTCGAAGGTCTTACAGAGGCGCTAGACGCACCACAAACGCAAGTTCGTTTGTTTGGTAAGCCTGACATCGATGGTCGCCGTCGTCTAGGTGTGGCGTTGACTCGTCGTAAGAGCACTGAAACAGCGATTGAAGATGCTATTGAGAGTGCTTCAAAAGTAAAAGTGATTTACTAGACAGCTATTTAATTCTCAACAATCACAACTTCAAATCTGAACAATAAAAAAGACGGGCTACTAAGCCCGTCTTTTTGTTGGTATCATTTTTTATATTGAAATAGTTTTTTCACTTGAGAGCTAGTTGAGTTTAAGATTCAGACTCAATCAAATACACTTCTTCACTAAATCGAGATAAGCCTTTCTTGGCAATCTTAGGATGTTCATCGTCTGCGATATCTTGATTCAACAGTGTGATCTTATAACCTGAGAACAACTGTTCGATCTCTAACTTAGGTACGCTAAACGGAGGTCCTGCCATCTCGTTCTGAGCGTAATCTAATGTCACAAGTAAGATCTTGCCGCCCGGCTTTAACCGTTGCTTCAAGCACTCTACATACTGCACACGCATGTCAGCAGGTAAAGCTACCAAAGAGGCACGATCATAGATAATGTCTACAGGCTGAATCGGTGCTGAGAAATAATCACCCGTATAAATATTAAGTTCATCGAATTGATAAAGCTCATGCTGACCACTAATTTGAGTCACAGTCGGCGTGTAAAGATGCTCTGCAAAAAATGCGCGAACCGCAATCTGGCTTAATTCGACACCTTGAACATCTTCATGCTTCGTCGCTAACCAAATCAGATCTTCACTCTTACCACATAGAGGCACGAACACACTCTTCTCGTAGCTAGGTTCCGTCTTTTCCCAAAATTCAATCAGAAGTGGGTTTACATCTTCAAGGTGGAAGCCTATTTGGTTGGCTGCCCATTTATTGTGCCAAAATTCAGGATTATTCATCTTTCGTTCATGTTAAACAGTCATAATGCAAGGGTACAGTATAGAGAGGTAAGAGCAACCTTACCTTGGTTTAAAGTTCATCGTTGGTCTCACTAAAAGTTAAACACTGGCTGAGTTCAAAATTCTTAAAACCGAGGAACAAATGCTTGAATTATTTGTCTATATGTTCACATTTTAAAGCAATATTAAACGTTAGAGTTGGTTTCTGCCTTAGCTAGCCCCATTTAATATGTAGTGAGTTTAGTTAAGCTATTTTTACTCTTATGCGTTACTGGTTACCCCTTTTGACTACCCGTTTTTGTAACCTTGTATTTTGGAGTTTGAATGAGTGTATTTCTCCGTACGACGGCCCTAATGCTTTTAGTATTGAGCCGAGCGCCTGCATTCGCAGCAGCACCTGTTTCAACAAGTTCAACCGATCAAACGCGCACACCTGCGCAAAATCAAGTATCGTCAAACGTATTCCGTCACAGCCTAAGCGGCCTATACGGTATCAAAGCATTCGACTCGCGTCCGACTCAGCCCTACACCGACTTCGACATTCTGTACAGCAAAGCACACCAAGGCCAAGCCGAGCTAGAAACTATTTGTAAAAGTACTGCCCTACTAACGAATTCTGAGGCGCTATTTTCTGGCGTTAAATCTCAAGCTCGTGCGGAAGAGAAAATCGAATTGGAACTGGATGGCGACGTCACAAGAATTACCGACTTAGCTCGTGCCACTATCATCGCAAACGATGTAGAGAGCTTGGTTGAAGTCTACGAAGCGCTAAGCCGTGAAGCAGATGTTGTCAAATTGAAAAACAAATTCAAATCTCCTGCTGATTCTGGCTACCGTGACCTTAACCTATTGGTTCGTCTGCCAAAGACCAACATCATTGCTGAAGTTCAACTTCACCTTAAAGCAATTGCAGATGTGAAAAGCGGTCCTGAACACGAACTGTATGAAATCATTCAAGGTATTGAGCGTCATGCCATTGCAGAAAAACGTCCAATCAACGATATCGAGGCGGCGCAAATTAATAGCCTTAGACGCCAATCTCTAGAGCTTTACCAGCAAGCGTGGCAGCCGTATATTACGACTCATATTAAAGCCGCGTAAACCGTTTAGAACGCCACCGAATATCAACTTAAAGGGCTGCATTAATTTGCAGCCCTTTCTTTTTGGCTATATTACATTTTGGAGATCAGTTAGGCAGCGTAGCTAGCCGAAAAGCTCAAAGTGAATCTATCGGCTTATAGCTCTAGAAAGTCTAGAAAGCTAGACGAGATAGAGATAGAGATAGAGATAGAGATAGAGATAGAGATAAGAATAAAGGGAATAGTTTTAACGCAGTTTAAAATTAGACGTCACATACAAAAAGACCACGCTGTGCGTGGTCTATTGCTTGGCTACTTCTCGATTTTAATATTCTCGACTCGGGCCTTTAGTTTTTGTCCCGGTCTAAAAGTAACAACACGTCGAGCAGAAATTGGAATGTCTTCACCAGTTTTTGGGTTACGACCTGGTCGTTCGTTTTTCTCGCGAAGATCAAAGTTACCAAAACCAGACAGTTTTACCTGTTCGCCATTTTCGAGTGCTTTACGAACTTCTTCGAAAAACACTTCAACCGTTTCCTTGGCATCCCGCTTGCTGTATCCGAGTGTTTCAAACAGGTTCTCAGCCAAATCGGCCTTCGTGAGTGCCATAAAACTTTCCTCAAAGCTATGTTAAACATTGCTACTATCGCCAGTAGCGCCAAAGCATTTACCCTATTCAATCAATGAGATAAGGTCATTTACAAGGAAAGTGTATGCCAAGCTTCTGATTTTCGCCAACTTTTTTATCTCAACTATTGAATTATTCTTTCAAATCAGAAAGATAACTCTCTTAAAAACTCACATATATAGCTAAAAAACATCTACTTACCCGCCATGAAATAGAGTTATAAACTAACAATAAGACAATAATAAGAATTTAAAACTTTAGTTTTCTAAATGTTAATTTCTGAGACTTTTCTCCTATACCCAATAAAATCAGCCACTTGATTTGATATCGAACTCAACAGAGGTTACTTAACAACCGATATTAAATATGAGATTTGTATCATTTCAGAATTTAATTCGATTGGGTCAATAGTCGCTATTGGTATGCATCGCAGAACTGCGACTTTTTAAGCTATGCTTTCAGCTCATGCCAGGCATTGAGCCATGCTACCGCACATATTACCTACCCCATTCAGAACTTCTCTCAAACACCTCTAAATCTTGATTCTAGGTAACAACAAAGTAAAAAGTACGTTTCACACCTCAACTTGATATGTTATAACATATCAATACCATCACTAATTATGTAGATTGAATGAGAGACATTGAAGCGATCATTGAGCACGTAAAACAAAGCTGTAAAACCAATGGCCAACAATTTACGGCAAAGAGACTATTGATATTGCGGGCGCTGGTTCATGCAGACAAAGCGCTGTCTGCGTATGAGCTCGTCGATTATTGTAAAGTACACTTTGACCAGCATGTTCAAGCAATGTCGGTTTATAGAGTATTGGATTTTCTTGAACAGCAACATTTAGCGCACAAACTGCAAGTATCGAATAAGTACATACTTTGTGACCATATTCTTTGTGAACATGAACATGGTATCCCTCAATTTTTGATTTGCTCTAAGTGCGACAAGATCAGTGAGCAGACAATCAACCCTACGATTATTCAAGATCTTCAATCCCACGCAAAACAGGAAGGTTTTATCGTGGTCACGCCTCAAATAGAGATCAATTGCGTGTGTGATGAATGTGCAGATACAGAGGAACCCAATACCAATACCAATACCAATAAAAGGTAACCCTTATCTCTCATACGTATCTACTGCATAGACCGAACTATAAGGAGAAATTGAAACGTTATGTCTGCAATGCTCATCAAAAATGCCCGAGTGGTTAATGAAGGCATCACCACCAAGACGGACTTATTAATCGTCGGCAAACGAATTGAACGGATCGCCAAGAACATTCCCCCAAAACCAAACGATGAAGTCATTGATGCTCAAGGTTGTTACCTGATACCAGGCATGATTGATGACCAAGTTCACTTTCGCGAGCCAGGGCTTACTCATAAAGGCTCCATCGCCACAGAATCACGCGCTGCGGTTGCTGGCGGTATTACGAGCTATATGGAGATGCCGAACGTAAATCCGGCCACCACAACCATCGAAGCCTTAGAAAGAAAGTTTGAAATCGCATCACAAAACTCACTTGCGAATTACTCGTTTTATCTTGGTGCGACTGAAGACAACCTAGAACAAATCAAGCAACTTGACCCTGCACGACATTGTGGCGTGAAGGTGTTTATGGGCGCTTCAACAGGCGACCTGCTCGTTGAAGATCCTCAAGCTCTGGATGATATATTCCGAGATTCTCCGGTGCTCATCGTCACCCATTGTGAGAGCGGGCCAATCATCGCTCAAAACCAAGAACAATTACGACAAAAAAAAGCCGATTTCACCATCCAAGACCACCCTATTCTTCGAGACGACAAAGCGTGTTACGCCTCCTCGTCTTATGCCATAGAACTGGCAAAGAAACACAATAGCCAACTGCATGTATTACACATCACCACAGCCAAAGAACTGGCTCTGTTTAGTGAAGGTGCAATTCAAGGTAAACGTATTACCGCAGAGGCCTGTGTGCACCACCTTTGGTTTACGAACAATGACTATGCCGTCCTAGGAAACCAAATCAAATGTAATCCCGCCATTAAATACCCAAGTGATCGCGACGCGCTGTTAGCGGCATTAAGCACCGGCCAAATCGACATCATCGCCACTGATCACGCTCCACATACATGGGGTGAAAAACAAGCTCCTTATGAGCACGCACCTGCTGGCTTACCTTTGGTACAACACGCCCTGCTGAGCCTGTTTGAGCATGTACGATTGGGAACAATGACCGTCACTCAAGTTGTCGAGAAAACCGCACATAACCCGTCTATTCGTTATGCGATACAAAAACGCGGCTTTATTCGCGAAGGCTATTATGCCGACCTAGTCTTGGTTGATCCTCAAGCTCCAACTTTGGTCAGCAACGAAAACAGTTTGTATCAATGCGGATGGTCACCATTCGCAGGACACGAATTCTCCGCTCAAATAAAACATACCTGGGTGAATGGGAGCATGGTTTATACCAATCCAGATGCGTGTAAGAACAAAAATACACATGTTCCTCAAAGGCAAAGCGATAACGAAATGCCAGCAATGAGACTGTCATTCGAACGCTAGTTCAACCGGACTTATCTATCTATTCAAAGTCGTTATACGGAAATAATTCATATATAAAGCAATTAGCATCTAAAACAGTTAGTACGCAAGCAATTAGTACGCAAACAATCAATAAATTAAGCACTCAACAAAAGAATTCAATATGTTAAGAAGAAACCCTAGCGGTCATATGCCAGAGGTGTCGGAGACGGCCTTCATTGACCCAACCGCCATCATCTGTGGCAAGGTGATCATCGAAGATAATGTGTTCATTGGCCCTTACGCCGTGATCCGAGCTGATGAAGTTAATGAACAAGATGACATGGAGCCCATAGTAATTAAGCGCGATACCAACATTCAAGATGGTGTGGTTATTCACTCTAAAGCTGGTGCGGCGGTAACGATTGGAGAACGATCATCGATCGCTCATCGTTCTATCATTCACGGTCCTTGTGAAGTCAGTGATGACGTATTTATTGGCTTTAACTCGGTAGTGTTTAATGCCTTCATAGGCAAAGGCTGTGTGATTCGCCATAACTGCGTGGTAGACGGGCATGATTTGCCTGAAAACTTCCATGTACCACCGATGACCAATATTGGCTCAGGGTTTGATTTGAATAACATCTCAAAGGTGCCACCTGAATATTCAGCATTTTCAGAATCAGTGGTTTCTGCCAACCATACTTTGGTTCAAGGTTATAGGAGAATGGCTAATGAGCTCTGATCATTCACCTGTATTAGGGGTTCCAACCAACATCATTACCGGGTTCCTTGGCGTAGGTAAAACCTCGGCAATCCTCAACTTAATGAAACACAAACCAACAAATGAGCGCTGGGCGGTCTTGGTGAATGAGTTTGGGGAAATTGGCGTCGATGGTAGCTTGTTTCAAGGCAACCAAAGCAAACAACAACAAATTTTCATTCGAGAAGTGCCCGGTGGTTGTATGTGTTGCGCGGCTGGCTTGCCTATGCAGATAGCACTTAATCAGTTATTGTCAGAAGCGAAACCGGATCGCTTATTGATTGAGCCAACGGGGCTTGGTCACCCTAAAGAAGTGTTGCAGGTCTTATCTTCAGAGCATTACCGACAAGTGTTATCGCTACAGAAGAACATTACTTTGGTCGATGCACGTAAACTTTCAGATACCCGCTACTCTGATCACGATACCTTCAATCAACAAATCGCCATTGCTGATACCATCGTAGGGAACAAAGTCGATCTCTACCAAAATGGTGACGCTGAAAAACTGGCGGAGTACGTCGCTCAATTTTGTCACCCCGAGACAAAACTAGTTTTCGCTCACCACGGCAATATTCCTCAAGCTGAATTTGATGGAAACACCAGCTTTTATCGTCATCAAGCAGATGAACACCATCATCATCACCATCACCATCACCATCACCAAAACGATAAGCCGCTCGCCTCTGAGTTGCCGATGCCAAAAAGTGGCATGATAAGAGCAACTAACCAAGGTGAAGGATTTGAAAGTGTGGGTTGGCGATTTTCACCCGAAAAACAGTTCGACCATCAGCGCTTACGAAATTTTTTAGTGGGCTTGAAAGCGGAACGAATGAAAGCGGTGTTCATTACACAAAGTGGTATCTTCGGTTACAACTTAACAGAAGATGGTTTGACAGAGTCGGAGCTGGATGATTGTCTTGAAACCAGAATTGAAGTGATCGGACATAACATAGACAATGACTTAGAAAGCCAATTACTCACGTGCTTGGTTAACTGATTAAGCGCGCAGCAAAACACTGATAATCCAAAGTACTCATGAGTGTAGCGAATCGCGGCACTCATGAGTTTTGCTAACAGTTAACTGGTTATTAGATTAACGATTTAATCGATTAACTTATCAACGCACTAACTGACCGAAACTAACCGTTTCTCTGCCAATGCCATTGCAACGTTCGCTTTAGCATAAGCGCTCTCGTTAATGAAGTGTGGGTATATGTCTTGCTCACGCTCCCAAGAAACATCATAGCCAAAGAATGTCGCTAACAACGGTTCACCTTGCTTGACTACCTCGAAGTCTCGGCCACATATTTTTGGGTGCACCGTAGCGATTCTCATACCATCTTTATCAAGTGGTACATTCACCTCTTCAACATAGAAAAACGCACTGTAATCTTTCAATTCTTTAATCTGTTTAAGGTTTTGCTTCTCTACGTAATCCAATACAGCAGTCAACATCTGCTTCATCAGTGTAAGCGTTTCGAACCTGAGCGAACCATGTGCTTGAGCCCCGACTTCGATCATCACGCCATACTTCCCTGCTGTGCAAAGGTATGGCTGTTCATCCCACGGTTTCCTATCTTCAAACAAAATGTTGGCATCAGGCATACGCTGCTTCACGTATGAACCCATTTTTTGATAGAAAGAATCATTCGATAGCAAAATCAATGTCGCGCCCATATTGCTGGTTGTATTGTGTAGATCAACAATTAACTGTTGCTCACTTCCCACATGTTGATCAACAAACCATTGCGCGACCGCATGCTCAGCGGAATCTGAAGAAAGGTCTTCATTTACACTTGAAAATAGACGATTTAGATCCGTTTCAATATATCGCACATTCTGCTCTACTGCCTTTGGATTAGCGATGACAGAAGTAGTAGAAAACGTCGAACGATCCGCCGAATACAAACGATCTTTAATCAGCTTATTCAGGTAGATACCTGAAAGTTCGTTACCGTGAGTTCCGGCAACCAGTAAGAGTTGGTTAATGCTATCCATGTAATTGATGTCCAAATATTGAGTGATAAAACCACACGTCAAAATGATACGATATAACATAACAATTACTGGTACAGTTCTCCAGACAACTCCGAAATATTTTCTGTAGTTATTCCAGAACAAACATTCCAAAACAGATGGTTCTCGGCTGACACCCCAAAGCAGAATTGATAAATGGAGATGAACAAGACCTCGTATTTACGAGGCCTTAAATTTTAAACTCAACGTTGTAACTTGGTTTGCAGCGTTCTATTTGATTTACAACGCTGCACCGAGCTTAATACGTGTTACATCAAGGCTTTATCGTTTACGACTGTTTCGCGAGTTTATCTGTCACCGTAGAGCTATTGGTTTTTTCTGGTCTTACTATCAAGCCAATCCCCACAAGAAACAGCGCAGACGCAACAACTTGAGCCACAGATAACACTTCGTCATACATAAAGTAGCCACTGATTAGCGCAAAGATTGGCACAAGTAAGGTTAACGGCGCTGTCGTACTAAGTGGATACTGAATCAACATCTTGTTCCAGACCCAATAACCAAACAAGGTGGTTGGGTACGCTTGGAAAACAACCGCGACGGTGGTGCTCCAATCCCACAACTCTATTCCCTGCCAAATAATCTGCTCACCATGCAACATCACAGCAAACAACACCAATGGAATGGGCGCAAACAACATGCCCCACACGTTAAACGCAAAAGCTTGAGTCGTTTTCGATGCCTTTACAATTACACCCATTAAAGTCCAACTGCACGCCGCAATCATAATCAAGATAACACCATTCAGGGTCACATTACCCGTAGCAGCAGATACCAATACCGCTAGTG
>Ga0209121_10006051_pt1 | contig 10754 bp, 13 predicted proteins | sample Cruoilmetagenom3_FD_187292 | JGI IMG/M metagenome (GOLD analysis project Ga0209121, IMG submission 187292) | Oil polluted marine microbial communities from Coal Oil Point, Santa Barbara, California, USA - Sample 3 (SPAdes) (version 2) | ecosystem: Environmental > Aquatic > Marine > Oil seeps ...
CCATGTCAGGCGAACCTCTAAAGAAAAGCCCTTTAGCAAAAAGCTAAAGGGCTGGAAATTGACAAGCTCCCCCTATTGGTCAGGTTCAGAACTTTTTGTTGGGGTGAAATTATGGAAGAATTAAGAAACACCTATAAACTAAAGGAGCTAATTAGCATTCCGGCAAGCACTATGAATCCTATTTAATTGCTTGTTATCCCTTATTTATCAATAGTATATTCCCTTCTCTTATTCTAACCATATATTATAAAGGTAGGATTATTATTTTAAGATAACGTAATCCTAAAAATATCCACCATCAAAAATTTTTGGAATTTTTTTTAATTGTGATTCGAAAAGGTTAAAATCAGATTTTTCATTTAACCAAATTGAATAATCAAATGATGTACCAATTTTTCTTTCAATATTTGATATGGCAATAGCTATACCTATGCTTGTTAGTTCTAAATGTTTAATAAATGAATTATCCCATACACCAAATAGTTTTAAAAAATCCTTATTTTTATTCGCTCTTATAATTGTATTTTTTATCATAGTATTATTCATCGAATGTTCTTTCTGAATTCTGTTAATTTTGAAAATTAATGAATCATCATAATGTTTTTCTTGGCATTTTTCTTTAATATCATTTTTGTAAATTGCATTTATCTGATACAAATGGTCATTGTGAAAACATTTTATTAAAATGCCATCGTTTATATACTTAGAGATATTATTATCAATCTGTGTTTCGAACCTTTCTTTGGTAAATCCATTACCAAAAAATCCTGGGTAATAAAAAGCAAATAAATCTTCAATTAAATAATATCCAGTTTTAATAAATGCACAACCTGTATATTCTATATGTCTATAACAGGTTGCATTTTCAGTTAAGCTTTCTATAAATGGAAGTATATATACATTTAATAAATTTTCAAAATCTTCCCAGTTTGATAATTTATAATTGGGAGAATATAACAAAAGAAAAACTAGCGATAATATATCATATTGCTGTACGGTTAGCTTTGGTGCAATATTTATTGATTCTTCAAATATTATTTTCATTAATGGTTTTGAATCAGCTTTTACTAAATTAGTTATGAAATTAAGTAACATTATTTTTAAATTATTATCCCCATCTTTTGCATAAGCCTTTTGTGCGTCAGATAAGGAAATTTGCATATAGAGTTCTGAAAAAATATGTATGTATTTTTGATTACACTTCAGTGCTAATATAATGCTTTTATTTAATTCATATACCCGTTTGTCATAGGTTTCTATAGCTATTTTTTCTAGTTCAGGTCTATTCAATTTAGAAACAATATTTGCAATTTTCTCAACTTGTGATATGGATATATCTCCTGATTTAATTATAATATTGTTTCCTTTTGCAGAAATATTCCCTTTTCCAATTTGAATATTTTTTTCCTTTGTTTTTTCTCAGGTTTAATAAATGTATTAATTATTTTTGTTACTAAAGACCAAATATTTTTTATATCATACATATCTGGTATTTTACTCCCTAATTTTTTATATAATTTTTTATTGTTATTGACTTATTTTAAAATGCAAAAATGCAATAAAATTATAACAGATGCATATTTCGGTAACATCCGGACACTGTTTCCGGAATTATCCGGACAGCATTCCGGTAACAGTGTCCGGATGTTACCGAAATATGCATGCCCTTTGCTAATTGTTTTCACATAGGCCATTGCTTGAAAAACTGGTATATTAATAAAAGATTTAACTAAATCATTCTTAAAATTTATATCATGAAAAATAATATGAATTAATTTATCTGATTTAGAAACAAAAATTTTATAATCAACCAATATAACATTTGATCCCAGCCTTAAAATCAATTACTAATAATTTTTACTTTCATTTTTTGAATATCCTTAGTAAGTTTTGTATTCGGTAAATTATTGGTAATAATATAGTCAACATCCTCTATTTTACATATAGTAGAAAAAGCTACAGCTTCAAATTTAGTTTCATCAGCTAATATAAATGCCTCCTTAGATCCCTTTATTACCTCTCTATCTACTATTGCTTCCAACTCATTTGGAGTTGTAAACCCTTCACTTACAGAGATACCATTTACACCCATAAAAGCTTTATCAAAATTATACCTATCGAGATAATTAATAGCTTCCTGGCCAACCATAGAAAATGTTTTTTTCCTAAAATCTCCTCCAACTAATTTAATCTCTATACCAGAATTATTAGCCAATTCTAAAAGAATATTTATAGCATTTGTAAAGACGATTAAATCTTTTATATCAAATAAAATTTTAGCTAGTTCCAATGTTGTAGTACCACCACTTATATATATGATATCTCCTTCATTAATGAATCTCTTAACAATTTGTGCTATTTTCTTCTTTTTGTCCAAGTTTAGATCTTTTTTCTCATTTAAAGAAGATTCATATTTAAAATATTTTTTCTTTAAAGCCCCGCCTCTGGTTCTAATTATCAGGTTTTTCCTCCCAATATCCATTAAATCTCTTCTAGCAGTAGACCTAGATATTTTTAGGAGACTCATAATATCTTCTATAGTGGCTTTTTCTACTTTCTCTATATATTTAACAATTTTATCTTGTCTTTCTTCTATAAATAAGTTATCTTCACCTTTTCCCATTAAGATGCCTTTCTTAATTTACTCATGTTCTACTAACCCCCAAATTCCTCTTTTGCTTTATTATAAATCTTGTTTAATTCTTTAGAAATATCTTCAGGTGGATTGTACGAGTGTTTTTTTATCCTTTCCTTAGCTATTGCCCTAAGCTTATCTCTTAATTCAAGTTCACCCATCTGTCTCCATTTCCTAAGTCATTATGTGTTCAAAATATTTGGCCCCCAAACTGCGTCTCTGAAATCTTTTAAAGTTGAATCATGGCTAACAAATTCTCCTCCAATTCCAACCTCTTTAATTATATCAATAGATAGATATTCATCCGAGAATGTAAAACCTTCTACCAAATTCTTTACATATTGAACTACCTCATAATCAATCACTAACTTTTCGCCAAAATATACTTCATCAATTGCTAAAAGTCCTGCACCATCGAATATTTTGGAGCTTGTATATACCACTATCGTATAAAATATAACTTTAGCTTTAAGTAAACACAAAAACTTTTTCTCTTATCTCTCTAATAATACCAAGACCTTTTAAATACTCATCTGACTATAAACTAACTAAAATAAATATTTCATACCTAATTGGTCCCTGCCGAATAATTAGTAAAAATAGTAATAATGAAATAAAAACTTAATTACTTTTATAAAAATTTTCACCATTGTTATAATATCAAAAGTCAATTTTATATTTATTTTTTCAAATTATTCACCAGAAACTAATTGGACTAAATAGCAACTTCTTTTCATTTTTTCTTATCACTGTAAAAAACTGTACACAGTTCTACACTTATTCTATTTAGAGATAGAAAATAGGCAAAGAAGTAATATTTACTCATGGATAGTCACTCTCCCTAGAAATGTAGCTGCTGCCCAAACCATAACAGCCTTGGCTTCGCCAATATTTATAACTTGGTGGGGCATTCCCTCTGGAACGAGTATACCATCACCTTCTTTTAATTCTTTATTCTCCTGGCTAACTTTAACTACTACATGCCCTTGAACAACATAGGCAACCTCATCAGCTCCTTTGTGACCTGGGTCAACTGCTCCTTTTAGGCCTGGGAGAATACTCGCTACCGAGAAAACTATTCTGTTCGTAGAAAAATAGATTTTCACAACTTCGTCTTATCGATTTTCTCTTTCTGTCCAAACATTTATTCGTCTATCTAGATATCTAACAATCCCGTCAGCACTCCATGCTAACAGACCAAATATAATAATGCCAAAAATTACAGCGAATGTATATAAGTAACGTCGAGCTATTATAATTATGTACCCTAGACCAGACTGAGCACCAAGAAATTCGGCCGCTGCGCAATATCCAAAGGCTGCAGCTACGGTTACTCTCAACCCCCCAATCATTTCTGGCGTAATTGAGGGTAAAATTATTGTACGAAAAAGTTGCACTCTTTGGGTAGCACCTAATGTCTGAGCTGCTTTTAGGTAGACTGATGGGACATTTTTTATAGCTTCTCGTGTAATTACGACTTGTCGTACAAAGCAGCCAAATGCTATTAATAACACTTTACCTATTTCTCCCAATCCAAACCATAAAATAAACAACGGTATTAAAGCAACCACTGGTATAGGACGCACTATTTCAACCAGTGGGTCAAACCACCATTCAAGAATCTTGTTCCAGCTGATCACTATACCAAGAACAAAACCTACTAGGCTGCCACTTAGAAAGCCAAGAAAGATCCGCATTAAGCTGTACAAGATACTTGAGACTAATATCTTATTATAAACAGTATAAGTTCGTACAAACACATCTGCGGGGGAGGGTAGGAAGATAGGTTTCACAACCATGCTTATAACATACCAAATAACGAGAATAGCAACAATTGTAGTAAAATTTACTAATCTTTTAGTTGTAATTATCATCTTTATCCTTAGTGATGCTTTCTGTAAACCATTTAGTCTCATATATTCTCCTTAGCTTTTAAATTATCAAGCCTTTCCTCGTTCAGTCCATATATTTACACGTTTGTCAAAATATCTAATAATTATGTTAGTAAGCCACGCAAGTAGAGTAAATAAAAAAATTCCAAAAATAATCCCGTTAGTAAAGAGAAATCTCTTAGCACAGATAATTATATAACCAAGACCACGTTGTGCCCCTATGAATTCAGCGGCGGCTGCCAAATCAAAAGAGGCAGCGGCTGCTATTCTAATCCCCGCCATCAGCTCTGGTGTAATTGCTGGAAGAATTACAGTTCTAAAAATCCGGGCTTTCGTAAATGCACCAAGTGTCCGTGCAGCATTTATATAGAGTATAGGTACATTCTTTATCGCTTCCGAGGTGTTTACCACAAGCACTACAAAGGATGCAAAAACAATAATAATAATCCGACTAGTTTCTCCTAGTCCTATCCACAATATAAAAAGAGGAATTAACGCTATTACTGGGATAGGCCTAATTAATTCTATAATAGGGTCCAAAATCCATTGTATAAATCTGTTCCAAGACATAGCAACCCCGACTAGAATTCCTAATGCGCTTCCTATAAAAAAACCCATGACTACTCTATAAAATGTATATAAAATGCTTGTCATCAATATCTCTTTATATAGATCGTACCCCCCAAAAAAAACTTCCTTTGGGCTAGGCACAAAGAGAGGAGATACAACCATTGACACGATATACCAGAGGAGCCCTGCACTAATTATAGAAGAAAATCCTAAAATTTGCCTTAAACTAATTATATGCTTTAGCTTTTTTAGATTAATCATAAAATCTTTACCTCCGCAGATATCTCATGCCACAACTCTTTTCTTAAATCTTGAAACTTAGCTGAGGTCTTTAATGATAAATCTCGATCTCCTTTAAAAGGCACCTTTACAATCCTTTTTACCTCCCCTGGCCTAGCTGAAAGAATGACAATTCGTTGAGAAATAAATAAAGCCTCTTCTATGTCATGGGTTATGAAACAAACTGTTTTACGTTCGGTATGCCAAATTCTTAGAAGTTCCATTTGCATCCGTTCTTTAGTTATCACATCTAAAGAACCAAATGGCTCGTCCATCAGTAGGACAGCAGGGTTAATAGCATAACAACGCGCAATATCTACTTTCTTTTTCATTCCCCCAGAAAGCTCTTTTGGGTAAGCATCCTCAAACCCTTCAAGTCCTACTAGCTTTATGTAATGTAACACTATTTCCTTTTGTTTAGAAAAAGATACTCCTTTCAACTTAAGACCATATTCCAAGTTACCTGTAACAGTCAACCAAGGAAACACTGCATCTTCTTGGAACACCATAGCACGTTGAGAATTGGGTCCGGTTACTTTTTCTCCATCTACAAGAATCTCACCACGTGTTGGCTTAAGAAGCCCCGCCATAAGAAATAACAAAGTAGTCTTCCCACACCCAGAGGGGCCAACTACAGTAACAATCTCGTTTTCATATATACTAAAATTAATATCTTGAAGAGCTATTACATCTCCATGTTTAGAGTTCCTGCCTTGGTATGTTAAACTCACATCCCTAATCATTATTTTGGTTCCTAACTCAGTGCCAGGGTTACGTGACATACAATATCTCCTTTCTGCGTTACTTTATATCTAAATCATTATCAGTATTTGCAAGAATAAGTAAAGTATTTATGCAAATTTCGCTTATTGTCTTTAATGCATTAGGATCAACAATATCTGGCTTATCCTCATTGGTGTGTAACCAAGGCCAACTCTTTGAAATACATCTGCAAATATAGGAGGTTGGCACACCTGCGCGTATAAATGGACCATCATCAGAGGCAAATTCAAGAACAGTGGGTTCTATAGAAAAACCAAGGCTTCTAGTCACTTCTTCTATTGTAGAATTTAGCCATTTGCTATTTTCAACTATTTCACCTTCAAACAACGATTTGGTTATGTAATAATACTTATCCCCACTACCTATGAGATCCAACACTATACAAGCTTTGATATTTCCTACGAAATTTTTACATTTTTCGATGTAATCATTCGAACCAGCCTGCCCATACTCTTCCCCAATTACTGATACAAACTCAATCGTTCTCTTGGGTTGAGGCAATAAAGAAATTAACTTAGCAACTTCCAAGAGAACCGCTGTAGCAGTAGCATTGTCATTTGCTCCTGGCCCAAAGGCATTATCATGATGTGCAACTAGAAGAACTTTCTCCTGCGGAAGAGTGTGTCCTTCTCTTGTTGCAATCACATTGTAGCTAGTTGCCATTTTTGTCACAGTATCTACTTTCATCCATAATTGTACCGGAATTTTATCATGTGCGGTAATTCCATCAGGAACTGCATACCATTCATTCAACAGCTCTTTCAGAAAAAGGCCGCCTTCATAAGTTACGGAAACAGCTGGTATAAGTAAGCCATCCCTTCCGGCAAGCAAAGGACCTTGTACAAACCTTCCTGGGAGCCTAGCATATTCTATTAATCCCTTAACTCCTTCTTGGTATACCCTTTCTAAATCCCGTTGTGGTTGCCCTACCCCACACCGGTTATCAAGAGTCCTTGCATGTGGTGGATCATGGATTATTATACTATTAGCTAAATTAAGACCTTTATAGTTTTCAGGGAATCCTCGTCCTCCATAAACCAAATTTGCTGTTACTCCTTCAGAAGGTGTAGCAGAGCATCCAAGAATAGCACTACAAACAAGCTCTTCTTCTATAGGCTTTGACTACACGAAGCCGTGAATCTATCTCCTTCCAATTTACAATGGGTCTAGTTTCCTGAAGAGACACTTTTAATGTATTGGTTGCCTTTAACTTTTCTTCTATATAGGAAATAGCCTTCCTTTCATTTTCCGAAGTCGAGTGCCTCGGACCCCAAGCTACTAATCTTTCTACATAATCCATCATCTCATAAGCTTTAATACCTTTGTGAAATTGAGTTTTCATGTCCATTTCTCCATTTAGTTTAAAATGCTTTGGGTACTATACTATAGTACCCAAAGCATTACCATTATTTGAGCTACTCAAATTTTTGTTCTTCTATAAAAGCATCTTGAACCAATCTTTCAATTTCACCTGAAACTACCATTTTATCAAGATCAACAGTTCCCTCCGGAATGAGCCCGAACTGATACATCAAGTTTAGTCTATACTCAAGCTTTGTTTTCCAGTAGTATGGGGAGTCAGGGTTATAGAACCAAAACCACGCTTCACTCTCAGATCCCGGGAACGAGAGCTCCTTTGTTATTAAATCAGAGGCGAAATCATAATCAAGACCAGCTCCAACTTCTCTGTTTAACCAGTCTACTATAATATGTAATCCTTCTGTTGGGTTAGAATGTAAGAAAGCGACACTCTTGTACCATACTTTCGCAAGTCTGACAAGAACGTCCTTGTGCTCTTCATAGTATTGCCGATTTACTTGGAGACCACTAAAATTAATCCCACCAGGTCCTAGAGCTGAGCCAGGGATAGTCCTCGGGTAACCTTCCTTTTCCAATCGCAATGTCTGAGGAAGTCCACAGGTAAAGAAATCTCCCTCACCACGAATAAAAGCTGCAACACCTTCTGCAGGACCTGCAATATCAATAATTTTAACATCATTTCTAGTAAGGCCTCCCCTCTCCAACGCTGCCATAACAATTGTTTCATGAACACTACCAAGTTCTGTTAGAATCTTCTTTCCTTTAAGCTGGGAGCACACGAGCTTAGCTGCTTTATCAGCATCTTCAGTCTCTATTAGAAATTGATTATAAGTCTTGTATTGCTTCTGGCCAGTGATGTAAAATCCCCTAAAAAGAGTATTAATAAAAGTAATTCTCAAGTCAGGATTTTCAGGATAAAAGAAAAGAGCACTATCAGGGGACTGAACCCCAACATCTAACGCACCTCCAACCAGTGCCTCTGCAATTTCATTATCACTAGCAAGGTTTAGAACCTTTAATTTGATATTCTCTTCCCCAAACCATTTTTTTTCTAGAGCAAGAAGCCATGGTCCATAGTCCACAAATGGTGTCAATCCAAATCTTACAACCGTAATCTCTTCCTTACTTTCTGCAAGTGAAAAACTTGCTACCATCGATATACACATTGTTAACACTAATAGCCATAATAATGACTTTTTCATTTTTACTCCTCCCTTTAAAAATTAATTATATTTTTTACAAAATCTAACCTGAGATTTGTTTTAAATGATGGTGCTACCTGATACCAAAACAAATCTCACTTATTTTAGTCTCATAAACATAACCTCCTCTCTTCTTCAAAAATATCTGTTAAAAAATTTTTGATCCAAATTCTTCTTCGCACAATCCTTATCTTATTACGTTTTGTGTTTTAACTGATATTTTATAATTTAATTACTACAAGTCCCCCATCACCCCCTTCAAACCAAAATAGCATTTTTAACAATTTGCTCTAACTAACATTTATTAATAATTGCAATACAGTTTATTTTTAAACTAAACTTACAGAAACGCTTATACCTCCTCATATAATCATTGTGTAATCTAAATTTTTAGGTCTATCTGGATCTAGATTCTCTCTAATTGTTTTTATGTAAGCCAATATCTGGAATACAGGAATGTTTATAAATGACTTAATAATGTCAAATTTAAAATTTGAGTCAGAAAGTAGATAATTTATATCCTTACTATCGACAATACTAATATCTTTCCTACCTACTAGCAAAACTTTAGATTCAAGGTTTAAAATTTCCTTAATGATTTCTTCATTTTTAAACAGATTTTTACTCCAAGTTAAAACTAAACAAAGACTTTCTTTAGTTATTAAAGATTTAGGTCCATGATTAAATTCATGTAAGTGATAAGAGTAAGAAGGCACTTGAGACATCTCTTTCATTTTTAAATCAGCTTCAACAGCTAAACCATAGTTAAATCCACTTCCCAAGACGAAATAAGAGCTAAAACTGTTATTATTCAAATAGTTCTCAATATCATTATACAGCTTAGAAATATTCTCATTTAAATAGTCTATTAAATATTTAAACTCCTCTAACATCTCCTTTTTATCTAATAATTTAACCAACATCAAACAATATGCAATTAACATGCTTGAAAATGATACTGTCATGACAATGCTCTTCTCAGCAGCCCCTCTACACATAAAATGGTAATCAGAAAATTTTGAGATAGTATTATCCTCTTTACAAGAAAAAGTGAAAGATGTTACATTTTGTCTGTCTTTTAACAGCTTTACCACGTTAATACTCTCAGTTGTTTCACCTGACCTTGAGAATCCTATAATTAAATATTTTTTATCTTTATTAATGTAAATATCTGTATTTATTAATAATTCTGAACTTGGTAAAGCGAAACAGCTTCGCCCATTTAACAGTGACTTGGTAAAAAAAGAAGCCGATTGAGAAATATTGTATGATGAACCACAACCAAAAAATATTATTTCATCATAATTATCAGAAAAAATATTTAAATCTAAACTAACCTTCTCACCAACAACATCACTGTACACTTTTTCCCAGCCTTTCACCTGAGTCATTATTTCTCTGTAAGTATAACTTTGATTTTTCAATTTACTCTCCTTTTACTTCTTAAAAATAATTTATAAAAATTAGATTCTTTAATTCAAATATATATCTTTTTATCGCCTCTATTTATTAATATCCTTTTATTAATATTAATATTATTAATGTAAAGGTATAAAACCCTGTAAAAATTTTCTACTTCAGTTTTTTCTTAATCTACCTTCCTAATTAGTTCCTTCAAACCAATGATCTTTTCCTTGTTTCCAACTCCGCCAAGATATTCTACACTTTTAGCACCACATATATTGGCGATCTTTAAGCTTTTCTTAATATCCAAATTATTCATAAGTCCATAAAAAAATCCTGCATCAAAATTATCACCTGCACCTGTGCTATCCTTGAAATTTACACTCAATTGATCTCCGCTATAGTAATTTTCTCCATCTCTTGCTATATATCCTTCACTTCCTAATTTAATAACTACCGTCTTTATCACTCTGCTTAGTTTATTGAGAGCGTCTTTAATATTAGGTTCTTTTGTTATCTTAAGGGCTTCTTTCTTATTTACTAAAAAAATATCGATATTTCTTAAAATCCTATAGATTTCTTCTCCCCATTTATTTTCAGGATCATCGTTAGTATCAAGTGATAGGGTAACATTTTTATAATTTCTTTTAATATCATTAATAAGTTTCA
>Ga0209121_10006052_pt1 | contig 10754 bp, 11 predicted proteins | sample Cruoilmetagenom3_FD_187292 | JGI IMG/M metagenome (GOLD analysis project Ga0209121, IMG submission 187292) | Oil polluted marine microbial communities from Coal Oil Point, Santa Barbara, California, USA - Sample 3 (SPAdes) (version 2) | ecosystem: Environmental > Aquatic > Marine > Oil seeps ...
TGGAGATTGAGGCTATTGTGGAATCTGCTCGGTTCTTGAAAAACGAAACTGTATTGGCTGGCGCGAACTTCGGTTTGTGTCCTTGGGGGATTTTTCTGTGTCTGACTACTTGGATCTGGAAGTTCAGGAGGTAAACCCGCAAGAAGCCTGGGACGCGCTTGAGTCCGACCCTTCGACAGTTCTGGTTGACGTTCGCACAATCGCGGAATGGGATTATGTCGGGCTGCCGGTTCTGGAATCGATTGGCAAAGAGGCGTTGAAGGTCGAGTGGATGGAATTTCCCGAAATGACCCGTAACGACCAGTTTGCCGACGAGCTTCTCTCGCAACTTGGCCCCGAAGATCCTTCGACGATATTTTTTATCTGTCGGTCGGGTCGCCGTTCCTATAACGCGGCGAAATGTTTGCTGACGGCGATTGCCGGAAGTGACCGGTTTATTCATTGCGTGAACGTGAAAGAGGGTTTCGAGGGCGACCACGACGAACACAAACATCGCGCGACGGTGAACGGCTGGAAGGTGCGCGGCTTGCCGTGGTGCCAGCCATAAGAACGAACAAATAATAATAAACCGCGGCCTGATTATGTACCGCGATATAAAAATGAATGGGACGGTATGGAAAAGGAATGTTGGGGTCGGATTCGTTCGGAATTGTTGTCTTCTATTGGTAAAGACGCGTTCACGAACTGGATCGATCCGCTTGAATTGCTCGAAGCCGGCGGCCGTGTAGCGCTGTTTTCGGTGCCGACAAGCTTTATTGGTAACTGGGTGTCCCGCAACTATGGCGAGTCGATTATCGGCATGCTTAATGCCGAGGGCCTGAAGGTCGAGCGGCTGGATTTTCATACTGTGTCCGCGCCGAAAACCGCAGCGCCCGAGATGGCGGAGGCTGAACGCACGGTCACCGCTGCGCCAGCGCCTGTGGTCGATCTGCCCGGCAGTCCGCTCGATTCGCGTTTTACCTTCGACAGCTTCGTAGTCGGCAAACCGAACGAGTTGGCCCATGCTGCCGCCCGTCGTGTCGCCGAAGGTGGTCAGGTGACTTTCAATCCGTTGTTTCTTTACGGGGGCGTTGGCCTTGGTAAAACCCACCTGATGCACGCGATTGCGTGGGAAACGCAGGCCATGCGGCCGGAAGCGCGGGTGCTGTACTTGTCGGCGGAACAGTTCATGTACCGCTTCGTGCAGGCCTTGCGGTTCAAGGATATGCATTCGTTCAAGGAACAGTTCCGATCGGTTGACGTGCTGATGGTTGACGATGTGCAGTTCATTGCGGGCAAGAATTCGACCCAAGATGAATTCTTCCACACTTTCAATGCCTTGGTAGATCAAGGCAAGCAGATCGTAATTTCTGCCGACCGTGCCCCAGGCGAAATCGAAGGCCTTGAGGAGCGTATCCGCTCACGTTTGCAATGGGGGCTGGTTGTTGACCTGCACCCGACCGACTACGAATTGCGTCTCGGGATTTTGCAATCGAAGGCGGAGACCCAGCTTAAATCGATGCCGGACGTGCAGATGGACGCTGGCGTGCTGGAATTCCTCGCGCATCGTATTTCGTCGAACGTGCGCGTGCTGGAGGGGGCATTGACCCGTCTGTTCGCCTTCGCTTCACTGGTAGGTCGCGAAATCAATCTCGATATGACGCAGGAATGTCTGGCGGATATTCTGCGGGCTTCGGAGCGTAAGGTGACCGTTGAGGAAATTATGCGACAAGTGGCCGACCACTATCACCTACGGATGTCCGACCTGCTTAGCCCCCGCCGCGCGCGTGCGGTGGCAAGGCCACGTCAGGTGGCGATGTTCCTGTCAAAAATGCTGACCTCCAAGTCCTTGCCCGAGATCGGGCGCCGATTTGGCGGGCGGGATCATACGACGGTAATCCATGCGGTGAAGAAGGTTGAGGAACTGAAAATGACCGACAACCAGATCGCCGAGGACGTAGAGATTTTACGGCGGATGTTGGAAGCATAAGCGCTTGATCTTTCAGGACCATGCGCTAGTGTTTCTGTCCAAGTAAATTACGAGGGTAATCCCATGAAAGTCAGTATCGAACGCAGCACCCTTATGAAGGCCATGAGTCGCGCTCAGTCGGTTGTGGAGCGTCGTAATACGATCCCTATTCTGGCGAACGTGCTGATTGAGGCCGAAGGCGATCAGGTTTCCCTGCGGGCTACCGATCTGGACATCGAGGTTATCGACAAGGCGACCGGCATCGTTGAACGTGCGGGCGCGACGACCGTTGGTGCGCATACGCTGCACGAGATCGTGCGCAAATTGCCTGACGGCTCGATGGTTGAACTGACGGATAACGCCGAAGCTGGCCGCTTGGAAATTCGCGCTGGCCGCTCGCATTTCAGTTTGGCGACCCTGCCGCGCGAGGATTTCCCCGTGATGGCGTCGGCCGAATATGACTGCAACTTCGGCATCAAAGCCTCGGTTCTGCGCCGTTTGCTGGACAAAGCGAAATTCGCGATTTCGACCGAGGAAACACGGTATTACCTGAACGGTATTTACATGCATGCCGCTGATAGCGAAGGCGGCAGGGTGCTGCGCTGCGTTGCGACGGACGGCCATCGTCTGGCGCGTATTGATGCGAGCCTACCTGATGGTGCTGCTGACATTCCGGGCGTTATTGTCCCGCGCAAAACGGTTAACGAAGTTGGCAAATTATTGTCGGATGATGACGCGGTGATTGCTGTGTCGGTTTCCGAGACCAAAATCCGCTTTGCGACACCAGAAGTTACGCTGACATCGAAAGTTATCGACGGCTCCTTCCCTGATTACACGCGGGTAATTCCGCAGGGGAACACGAAGCGCCTCGAAGTGGATGCTGCAGAATTTGCCAAGGCTGTTGATCGTGTCTCGACCGTTTCGTCGGAACGCTCGCGGGCTGTGAAACTGGCACTCGACGAGGATCGTCTGGTTCTGTCCGTCAACTCGCCGGATTCCGGTGCGGCGGACGAGGAACTGGCCGTGGCCTATGGCGACGAGCCGCTGGAAATCGGGTTTAACGCCAAATACCTGCTGGAAATAGCTGGGCAAGTAGATCGCGAGAATGCGGTGTTCATGTTCAATTCCTCGGGTGACCCAACCCTGATGCGCGAAGGTAATGACGATAGCGCGGTCTACGTCGTGATGCCGATGCGGGTTTAAATGGGAACACTTTCCATTCGCGAGATTAAGCTCTCGCATTTTAGATCACATAAGGCCGCACGACTGGAGACAGACGGGCGGCCTATTGCCATTTATGGGCCGAACGGCGCGGGGAAGACCAACATCCTCGAGGCGGTTTCGATGCTGTCGCCGGGGCGCGGCTTGCGGCGGGCGTCCGTGGACGAAATGGCGCGCGCACCGGAACGTCTGGGCTGGAAGATAACCGCGACGCTGGAAAGCCTGTCGGAGATGCACGAATTGGTGACGTGGGTCGAGGGCGATGGCTCAAGGCAGGTGGAAATCGACGGTAAGGCCGCGCCGCAACTGGCGTTGGGCCGTTTGGCGCGGATCGTTTGGCTGGTGCCGGTGATGGACCGCCTTTGGCTGGAAGGCGCGGGCGAGCGGCGGCGGTTTCTGGACCGCATGGTGATGAGCTTCATTCCCGCGCATGCCGAGGTGACGTTGAAATACGAAAAAGCCATGCGTGAGCGGAACCGTTTGTTGAAAGACAACGTGCGCGATGCGTCTTGGTATAGCGCGTTGGAAAGCCAGATGGCCGAGGCGGGTGGCGTAATATCCGCCAACCGTGTCGAGGTTCTGGGTCGCCTTCAGGCCGCACAGGAGGGGGCCGAGACGGCTTTTCCTGCGGCGGAGCTGTCGTTGATATCGGCGGACGAACTGCCGCCCGAACAGACGGCGGAAACCTTGGCGGAGGCGTTTGCATCGGGCCGTCATCGCGACATGGCGGCGGGGCGGACGTTGACGGGGCCGCATCGTGCGGATTTGCATGCGGTATATGCGGCGAAGGGTGTCGAGGCGAAATTATGCTCGACAGGCGAGCAAAAGGCGTTGTTGGTGTCGTTAATACTGGCAAACGCACGGGCCTTGGCGCAGGATTTCGGTGCACCGCCGATATTGTTGCTGGACGAGGTTGCCGCGCATCTGGACGCCGACCGTCGCGCCGCGCTTTACGACGAGATCTGCGCGTTGGGCGCGCAGGCGTGGATGACGGGCACGGGGCCGGAGTTGTTCGAGGGCCTTGGCGACCGCGCCATGCGCATGCAGGTGACGGAAGATCACGGGATTTCAAATCTGGAGGTAATGCCATGACACCGCAACGGGTAACACTGATTACATTGGGAGTCGCCGATCTGGCGGCCTCGCGGGCTTTTTACGAGGCGCTGGGCTGGCAGGAATCGCCGCGCTCGCAAGAAACGGTGGCGTTTTACCAAATCAACGGCATGGTGCTTGGTCTGTTTGGTCTTGCCGATTTGGCGAAAGATCAGGGCCGTCCTGACGTCCCCCTTGGCGCGGGTGCGATGACATTGGCGCAGAATTTTGAGACCGAAGCCGAGGTAGATGAGGCTTTTGCCAAGGCCCTTGAATGCGGGGCGACGAAACTGAAGGCCCCGGAGAAGGTGTTCTGGGGCGGATATTCCGGTTACTTCGCCGACCCTGATGGCCACGTTTGGGAGCTTGCGCATAACCCCTTTTGGCCGTTAAACCCTGATGGTTCGCTGACTTTACCGGATGCTTAAATGACACTCACATCTACTGAAATACTGCTTTACATGGGCGCGCTAGCGATCCTGTTTTTAACACCGGGGCCGGTGTGGGTTGCCTTGGTGGCCCGTGCGGTTTCGGGCGGGTTCCACGCGGCGTGGCCTTTGGCGATGGGCGTTGTGGTGGGCGATATCATCTGGCCTTTGCTCGCGATCTTTGGGGTCAGCCTGCTGGTCGAAGTTTACGCCGATTTCCTGACGCTCCTGCGTTATGGCGGGGCGGCGATTTTGGTCTGGATGGGAATCCGGACTATTCGATACGCAAACAAACCCCTCGTCGCGGACGGGCGACTGAACGCGAAGGGGATGTGGGCCGGATTTACGGCGGGGCTGATGGTTATCATCGGGAACCCCAAGGCGATCCTTTTTTATATGGGTGTTTTGCCGGGGTTCTTTGATGTGAACAAACTGACGGGGCCGGATGTTGCGGTGATCTGTCTGGTTTCGGGTCTGGTGCCGTTGACGGGCAACGTGATCTTTGCGCTGTCGGTCGGGAAGATCCGTGAATTTTTGTCGTCGCCCGCGGCTGTCCGCAAAACCAACCTGACGGCGGGGTCCGCATTGGTGTTGGTCGGCGCCGCCATCGCTGTGTTATAGTGCTGTCATGAAAATCTACATCGCGCAAAGTATCGACGGGTATATCTCGGGGCCGGACGGTTCGCTGGATCATTTGGAACAGTTTCAGGACAGTGATTTTGGCTATGACGAGTTCATCGCCAGCGTTGACGGGTTAATCATGGGTCGCAATACGCTCGATGCGTTTTTTGAGCAGCATGGCTGGCCTTACCCCGATGATTTGCCGGCAGTTATCATGACTCATCGCTTGTTGCCGCGCGGGATGCCCGAGCACGTTAAGGTCTCGGAAAGCATCGATGTGGCGGCTGAACTTTATCCGAATTCCTACGTCGATGGTGGTCACGTCATCAGCCAGTTTCTGGCGCGCGGGTTGATCCGCGAAGCGCGTATTTTTACGCTGCCGATCTTGTTGGGGGACGGCGCGCCGCTGTTTCCCGAAGGGGTTACGGGCTTTGATCGCTGGACGCTGCTCGGATCGAAGTCCTATCCTTGCGGGACGGTGGAAAACCACTATCAAATTCCTGAATCCTGATATTCTTCGACCGAAGAAAAACAACGTCATTTGCGTGACAATCCCTCCGATTTCGGCTAATATCCCCGCCACTATATAGGGGAATACACCAATGGCCGATAACGACCAGAAGCCGGAAGAATATGGCGCAGATTCTATCAAAGTTCTCAAAGGGTTAGAGGCGGTTCGCAAGCGCCCTGGCATGTATATCGGGGATACGGACGATGGCTCGGGTCTACACCATATGGTGTATGAGGTCGTTGACAACGGCATTGACGAGGCTTTGGCCGGTTATGCCGATACGGTTACGGTAACAATCCACGCCGACGAGAGTGTCTCGGTTAGTGACAACGGGCGCGGTATTCCGGTAGGTATTCACGAGGAAGAAGGCGTTTCGGCAGCCGAGGTTATCATGACCCAACTGCACGCGGGCGGTAAGTTCGACAGCAATTCGTATAAGGTTTCGGGCGGTCTGCACGGGGTTGGTGTTTCGGTTGTGAACGCGCTCTCGGATTATCTTGAACTGCGGGTCTGGCGTGATGGCCACGAACATATCGCGCGGTTTGAGCATGGCGATACGGTGAAACACCTCGAAATTCTGGGTGAGACGGATCGCACGGGTACCGAAGTGCGGTTTTTGGCGTCGCTGGAGACATTCTCGAACCGCGAATACAAGTTCGAAACGCTGGAGCATCGCTTGCGCGAACTGGCATTCCTGAATTCGGGTGTGCGGATCACGCTGCGGGACGAACGCCCGGCCGAGCCGCTGGAAGCCGAGATGATCTATGACGGTGGCGTTAAGGAATTCGTACGCTATCTGGACCGCTCCAAAGTTCCTGTGTTCGAAGATCCGATCTATATCATCGGGGAGTCGAACGACATCACGGTCGAAGTGGCGATGTGGTGGAACGACAGCTATCACGAGAATGTTCTGCCGTTCACAAACAACATCCCGCAGCGCGACGGCGGCACGCATATGGCGGGCTTCCGTGGAGCGTTGACGCGGACGATCAACAACTACGCGGCCAGCAGTGGTATCGCGAAGAAGGAAAAGATCACCTTTACCGGCGATGATGCACGCGAGGGGCTGACCTGTGTGTTGTCCGTTAAAGTGCCTGATCCGAAGTTTTCGAGCCAGACTAAAGACAAACTGGTGTCGTCCGAGGTTCGTCCGGCCGTTGAGAGCCTGATGAACGAGAAACTGGCGGAGTGGTTCGAAGAACATCCGGCCGAGGCCAGAATTGTGGTTAGCAAGATCGTCGAGGCCGCACAGGCCCGCGACGCTGCCCGTAAAGCGCGTGAGTTAACGCGGCGCAAGTCGGCTATGGATATTGCCAGCCTGCCCGGAAAACTGGCGGATTGTCAGGAAAAAGATCCGGCTAATTCCGAACTCTTCCTGGTGGAGGGTGACTCCGCTGGTGGATCGGCCAAACAGGGACGAAGCCGTTTTAATCAGGCGGTACTGCCGCTAAAGGGTAAGATTTTGAACGTGGAACGGGCGCGGTTTGACCGGATGCTCGGCTCGCAGGAAATCGGAACGTTGATAACGGCGCTTGGTACAGGCATCGGCCGCGACGAGTTCAACATTGACAAACTGCGCTACCACAAAGTCGTGATTATGACCGATGCGGATGTCGACGGAGCACACATTCGAACACTGTTGTTAACGTTCTTCTTCAGGCAGATGCCGGAGCTGATCGAGGGCGGGTATCTCTATATCGCGCAGCCTCCGCTTTATAAGGTATCGCGCGGCAAGTCCGAGGTTTACCTGAAGGACCAGCTGGCGCTGGAAGACTACCTTATTGAACAAGGTCTTAGCGATACGATCTTACGCCTTGGCGGCGGTTCCCAGATTGCTGGGGCCGATTTGAAGCGGGTGGTCGAGGATGCACGGATCTGCCGGACCATCCTGAACGCCTTTCCGACGAACTATTCACGCAACATCCTTGAACAAGCCGCGATTTCCGGTGCGTTGATTCCGGGGGTTCTTGATAGCGACCCGCAAGGAACCGCAGATAGCGTCGCAGCAAGGCTGGATCTGGTGGCGACGGAATATGAAAAAGGCTGGACTGGCAGCCTGACACAAAATGGTGGCTTGCGGTTATCGCGCGTTTTGCGCGGCGTCGAAGAAGTGCAAGTACTGGATGGCAACGCGCTACGCAGCGCCGAGGCACGTAAACTGGCTGGGCTAACGGCTGGCTTGCAGGAGGTATACGCAACGCAAGCGTTCTTGGTACGCAAAGACCGCGAGAACGTTATCAACGCGCCGTCCGACCTGCTCAAAGCTGTGTTCAAAGAGGGCGAAAAAGGCTTGTCGCTACAGCGCTACAAAGGCTTGGGCGAGATGAACCCCGGCCAGTTGTGGGAAACCACGCTCGATCCCGAAGCGCGGACGTTGTTGCAGGTGAAGGTAGACGATTTCGCCAGCGCCGACGACATCTTCACGAAGCTGATGGGCGACGTGGTGGAACCGCGCCGCGACTTCATTCAGGAGAACGCGCTGAGCGTGGAGAATCTGGACTTCTGATGTGGTGGTGCGTGGAGACCACGCACCCTACGGGCTAGATTCCAAGTTCCATCAACGCTTGAATGTCTTTGACCCGTGTTCCCGCCACGATGCGGCCTAGTTCTTCGCTGCCGCGCAGTACGATCAAGGTTGAGCGGCGGGGTATTTTGCGGCTGGTGGTGACCGCGTGACGGCCGTATTCGTCCCAGTCTACGCGCACGAAGGTCATGTCCTCGTATTTGTCGGTGCCTGCCCGTAGCTGTTCCAGCACGCGTTCTTGTGCTTTGCAGGTCGAGCACCATGTGGCGGAATAGTCGACGAATACGGTTTTACCTTCGTTCAGAAGCGACTGGATCAGGCCCGGCTCATAGTCCAGCCAACCTTCGGGGGCCATTTGGGCGTTGGCGGCCATCGGCAAGCTGGCGAGGGCGGCGGATGTGATCAGAAAATGGCGACGGTTCATGGTGGGCTCCTATATGGCGACGGAGAGGTCTTGCAACCAGACGGGCAGTACGTCCAGTAGCCAAGCCTCGATAACATGGTTGAAACGGGTCAGGATCATGACGCCGACGGCAACGAAGATAATGCCCATCAGCGGTTTGGATTTTTCGGCGAGAGCGCGCATGGCGGTTTGGCGGGACATGATCGCCTCGCGCGCTCCGTAGCCGAGCAGAAGGATGATGGTCGAAATGCCAAGGGCGAAGCTGGTCATGATGCCGGCGGCGAGCATCAAGCTTTCGCCGCTATAGGCGAGAGAGATTGCGCCGCCGAGGGTGGGCCCTACGCATGGGGACCAGACGGCGCCTAATAGTGCACCGCCGAGGAGCTGACCACGCAGGCCGGATTGGTCCAGCCTCCCTACGCGCGTATCAGCTTCGGCGGCTACGCCGGCGGTTGCTAGCGAAAACCTTGAATTCAGTTGTGGAACAAGAAGGATGAGTCCAAAGCCGAGCATCATAATCGCGCCGATCTGGCTAACACGGTCTGCGTCTAGCCCAATCGAGGTGCCAAGCGTTGCGACGCCTACGCCGAGGATGACGAAGGTAAACGACATACCTGTAGCGAGTGCCAGCGGCCCGTGCCGATGACTTTGCAATGCCGAGGCGAGGACAATCGGCAACACCGGCAAAACGCAAGGGTTAATCAGGGTCAGTAGGCCGGCGCCATATCCAAGTACAAATTCCATGCCTGATACTTAGTGGGGGCTTGGAACACTGTCACATGAACTTTCCGTTAGGAGAATTATTCGGCAACCGACGGAGTACATGTCGGTTGCCGAAATTCGCGGACACTGCAGCATCCAGAAATTGGAACAACAGATTCGCTGGCGGTAATTCTATGTAATACGGCTCAAGCCCCTGTAAGGAGCCTCAAGTCGCAATATTCAAATAAATGAATACCAGCCTAAAAGTATTTCTGAAATTCTCGAATTCAGCAGAAAATGAAAATTGATTTCAGCTGAATTTAGCTTAAAAAACAGTGGTTTACAGATAATTTACACTATTTTGCTGCCTCAGCACCATTTTTGCGCTATTTCAGCGTGAAAGTTACCCTATTATAGTGCAATGGCCGCTCTAAAAGCAGAAATTAAGGTAAATTGGAGTATTCAGTGAATCGTATAAAAAATTCGAATCATGCAGACAGGAATCAGTTTGCTAACCGTCTGTCTGAGCTGTGTAAAACCAAAGCTTCTGCCTCAGCGGTTGCGCGTGATTTAGAGATTAATCGCCAACAGTTTGCGCGATAATTGAACGGAGAATCGGTTCCGCGGCAATCAATTGCCCGCAAGATCGCGGATTATTTTGATGTCGATCCCGGCACTTTATTTTCGGACAAACCAATCCAAGATCCGCAACTTAGCACAAATTCCTTCGAAGATACTTTTCGTGCAGTGATGTCGCTGTATAACGATGCGCGTATGCAGGAAATCACCGACACGGATTTGGAGCCTGGAATTTACTGGCAGTATAAAACACTGTTACGGCAGCCGAAAAAAGTATTGAAAACGCTGCTGTCCATCACCAAAACCGGGAATGTTTATCGGTACAAACGGCGCTCCTCTGTCGTGTATAATGAACTGGTCAACAGCACGATTAAAAATACAATTAACGGAGTGTTCATGAAACAAAACGGGCATTTGTTGTTAGTAGATGTCGAAGAAAAATTCGCTGATATGACGTTTCACGTATTTGCGACCTCAAACCATTATGATAGATCCATTAAGCCCGGCATTCATATGACGATCGGGATGGAGAATAGTTCCGGTCCAAGGGCAGCACGAATTTTCTTGAAGAGAATACCGGATGGCGACAGCATTTTGGCACATGCAAGAACGCAAGGTGTTTATAGAATAGCTGATTTGCCGACCGCAGACGCCCATATCCTTGAGGGGGAGGGGTCAGGATTATTGCATATCTGAATCGGTTCGGGTTCTTGCACACCTGCACA